>ENA-ORXI01001696-ORXI01001696.1-sediment-metagenome-genome-assembly--contig:-NODE-1696-length-16861-cov-34.636022_pt1 | contig 16861 bp, 14 predicted proteins | sample MGYA00237861_ERZ511468 | MGnify/ENA primary metagenome ERZ511468 (study PRJEB26299, sample SAMN06266213) | sediment metagenome | isolation source: Hudson Canyon methane seep mesocosm | place... | reverse complement strand
ACCCAGATTGCGCAGATTTTTTGTTTCTGCTCAAACTATCTCAAGAGGCGCATAGCCAGCTACGTAACGATTGAGATAGTTTGAGCAGGGACAAAAAGGCCAGCAAGGTGGGTGGGTTATTTGTTGCGAGTTGCCTTAGCTCTAGGGTGAGATTTATCATAAACCTCTGCTAAATGTTGAAAATCCAAATGCGTATAAATTTGAGTAGTACTTAGATTACTATGCCCCAGCAATTCTTGAATGGCTCTTATATCCTGACTGGATTCTAGTAGATGACTGGCAAATGAATGCCTAAGCATGTGGGGGTGTACATGCTCAGGTAAACCAATTTTCTTACACCATTTGTCAAGGCGAAGCTGAATGCTACGCTGGCCTAGGCGATGACCTTTATTTGAGGTGAACAGAGCTAAGTCAGTTGATTCGGGTCTATAGTTCAGCCATTTATTGATTGCTAAAACGGCTTTAGAACCAATCGGCAAGTTTCTTTGTTTATTACCTTTACCATGCAGGACTTGTAGTAATTGTTCTGATAAATTAAGGTCTTCAATATTTAATGCCGCTAACTCGCTGAGTCTTAAACCTGATGAATAAAACAATTCAAACATAGCTAAATCACGAATCTCTAGTGCTGAATCAGGGGTGGTATCTAACATGCCTGACATTTGATCTACATCAAGTACTTTAGGAAGCTTTCTTTGTTGCTTAGGTGCGCGAATATGTGATGCGGGATTATTCAGCAGCAGATGTTTTTTTAATAAAAAATTAAAAAAGCTTCGAATGGCAGACAGTTCACGCTGCAAGGATTTACTGCTAATCCCTTTTCTGTGTCGGTTAGCAATATGATTGCGAATATCTATGGCTTGAATATCCGACCATTGCTGATAGTCTTTTTGTGTACAAAAGCTTATCAGTTGTTTGATATCGCGTTGATAGCTTTTTAAAGTGTGTACAGAGACTTGCTTTTCAAATTCCAGATGATGAAAGTAGCATGATAGTGTTTCAATTGCCTCAGGGTTCATTTAAACAAGGAAAGCTTATTCGGGTTGTTGATCTAAAATAGAAATCAATCGCGTTCCAATTACTTCACTCATTTGGGTTAAAAATAAATTACCCATGCTGTAATGAAAGCGTGCATCATCACGACTTCCAATAGCAATAAGCCCTTCAAGTCCGGTAAATGACATAGGAACTATGGCGCATGATTTAACTTCGTTAGCAATATCACCAAATAAAAAACGGGCTTGAGCTAAAGTGGGTCGGCCACACTTTGGCTGACTTGTGTTTAATTCATTATCGAAGTGTTGCAGTCTCTCGTCATCACGATGGACAAAAACATCACTAACCGCCGATTCGGCATCATCTTTTATAATCCGAACAGCAGAAAAGTCAGTTAGAAAACATTCAGCAAAGACTTTATCAAGATTAGCAACCACATCTTCAATGGAACTTGCTTCCATTAAGGCTAAGGTAAGCTCATGCATGCGGTTAAAAGAGGTATCGTTATCTCTGGCAATCTCAATCAGTGCGGTTAATTGATTTTCCAACTCATGATGTTTGCTTCTGAAGATTTCCAGTTGTTTGGAGATTAAAGATACCGCATTGCCACTGGGATGAGGAATGCTTAAATTTTCCAATAAAGACAAATGTTGATGGAAAAATTCCGGATGTTCTAATAAATAGTTTTCAACTTGTGCCGGTTCAAGCCCACTTGATTGTTCTGTATTTTCATCACTCATAATTGTATTTGTCCTTCAAAAACTGTTTCTGCGGGGCCTGTCATAAAAACAGGCTGCCCTCGTCCAGACCAGTTTATTATTAGCTTTCCACCTGGCAATTCTACATGGATATCATTATTATCCAGTAAGTTTTGCTCTATGCCAATAACAACAGCCGCGCAGGCACCGCTACCACAGGCCAGGGTTTCTGCAGCGCCCCGTTCATAAACACGGAGTTTAATGGTTTGACGGTTAATGACTTGCATAAAACCTATATTAGCTCGCTCAGGAAAAATAGGGTGGCTTTCTAATTCTTTACCAAGCTCAACAACCGGTGCGGAATGAATATCTGTTACTTGCATAACCGCATGCGGATTTCCCATCGACACAGCTCCAATAGCCTTTTCTGTATTGTTAACAGGAATGGTATAAAAAAGTGCTTCTTCATCTGATTTTAGTGGAATCTCTGAGGGTGCATGCTTGGGTACCCCCATATTGACAGTGATTAGGTTATCATTGTCAAAGCTAAGTAATAACTGCCCTGAATCCGTATCTACTCGAATTTCATCTTTGGCCGATAAATTTTTCTCACGGACAAAACGGGCAAAGCAACGGGCGCCATTACCGCATTGAGCGACTTCACTGCCATCTGCATTAAATATACGGTATTTAAAGTCAGCATTCGCATTAACTGGTTTTTCGACTAGCAGTAACTGATCAAACCCAACACCAAAATTTCTATCTGCAAGAAACTTAATTTGTTCTGTTGATAATGAGATTTGCTGGTTAATGGCATCAATAACTACAAAGTCATTGCCTAGCCCGTGCATTTTTGTAAATTGAATCATGGGAGCAATTTTTCTCCGGCCCAAAGTTGGGGAATAGACTCTCTTTCTCTGATTAAATGAACCGATGTGCCATCAATCATAATTTCAGCCGCTTTAGGGCGAGAGTTATAGTTAGAACTCATCGTAAAGCCATAAGCCCCCGAGGATCGCACGGCTAAAAAATCACCTGGCGATAATTTAAGCAATCTATCTTTGCCTAAAAAGTCACCTGTTTCGCAAACAGGTCCAACAATATCCCAAGTCAATTCATCAGCAGAACTATCAAGTTTAACAGGGATGATGTTTTGCCAGGCACTATATAAAGAGGGTCTTACCAGATCATTCATTGCTGCATCAACAATCGCAAAGTTTTTATACTCGGTCGGTTTTAAATATTCTACCTGAGTGACTAAGATGCCTGCATTTCCTGCAATAGCTCTACCCGGTTCCAATGCTATTTCGTACTCTGTATCGCCTAATCGTTCTAAAATGGCAGAGACATATTCAGCTGGTTCCGGTGGTTGCTCATCCTTATAACAAATACCTAAGCCACCGCCTAAGTCTAGATGATGCAGATCAATGCCTTCCTGCTTTAAACGATTAACTAAATCAAGCACCTTATCCAATGCTGCTAGGAAAGGGGAGGTTTCGGTTAATTGAGAACCGATATGACAATCAATGCCAATAATTTTAATATTGGTCATGCTGGCAGCACGACGATATTCACTTAAAGCCAGATCAATATCGATACCGAATTTATTTTCTTTTAGGCCTGTTGAAATATAAGGATGTGTTTTTGCATCAACATTAGGGTTGACTCGAAACGAAACGGGGGCAATTACACCCAGCTCACCTGCTAGGTGATTGATTCGGTCAAGCTCTCCACTTGCCTCTATATTAAAGCAGCGTATGCCAGTCTTTAATGCAGCAATAATTTCATCTTCACGTTTACCAACACCCGAAAAAACAATCTTTTTAGGGTCACCACCAGCGGCTAAAACACGTTCCATTTCGCCGAGAGAAACAATATCAAAACCAGAACCTAATCTGGCTAATATATTTAAAACAGCAATATTTGAATTGGCTTTTACGGCGTAGCATATTAAATGAGGATGACTGCCAAAGGCTTGGTCAAATGCTGTCCAGTGTTTTTCAAATGTGGCGCGTGAATAAATATAACAAGGTGAGCCATATTGAGAAGTAATTTCTTCAACAGCAACATCTTCAGCAAATAATTGCTTATTTTGATAATTAAAATAGTCCATTGTTATGATTCGTCTTTAGGTACATAAATGGGGGCTTCTTCATCAGGGTGATAAAGCGGGCCGACTTGTCCGCAGGCTTGCAGGCCTGAAATAATTAGGCCTAGCATTATAAAAAACTGTATTTTTTTCATGGTCAATTAAATATCAGAGTAAACAACCGAAGGTAGCCAAGTGGCTAGCTCTGGCCAAAAAGCTAAAATGGCTAACATCATAAGCTGAATAGCAATAAAAGGCATTACCCCTTTGTAAATTTGTCCGGTAGTAATTTCTTTCGGCGCCACACCACGCAGATAAAACAAGGCGAAACCAAAAGGAGGGGTTAGGAATGAGGTTTGTAAATTAATTGCAATCATAATACCTAACCACACTGGGTCTATACCCATCGCAAGTAGAATGGGGCCAACAATCGGCACTATTACAAATGTAATCTCGATAAAATCGAGTACAAATCCGAGCAAAAACATCACCAGCATGACCAGAAACATGGCACTAAACTTTCCGCCAGGCAAATCTGATAACAGCTCAATGATAAGCTCATCCCCTTCAAAACCACGGAATACTAATGAAAATAAAGATGCGCCAATTAAAATCATAAACACCATGCTGGTGACGCGTGTGGTGTTTTGCATAACCTCACGTAAGTTTTTTAAACTGAGTCGATTGCTTACAAAAGCGAGTGCAATACTGCCTGTCGCGCCTACTGCAGCGGCCTCTGTTGGCGTGGCTAGCCCCGCCATAATGGAACCGAGCACAGAAAATATTAATAATAATGGGGCAGCAAGACTTTGTAATATACGCAGATAAAAACCAGTCGGTCTTGGCTTCTTTTCAGGGGCCGGCATAGTTCCAGGTGCTAGCCATGCAGTAATTAAAATATAAGTTAAGTACATGAACACCAAGCCTAAGCCGGGTAATAAAGCACCTGCAAATAAGTCACCTACCGATACAGTTTCAGGGGAGAATATCCCCATATCTAACTGTGCTTGTTGATACGCACTGGAAATTACATCACCCAGTAAAACCAGTACGATAGACGGCGGAATGATTTGCCCTAAAGTACCCGATGCGCATATCGTTCCACAGGCTATTGAGGGGCTATAACCATTACGTAACATGGTGGGCAAGGATAACAATCCCATAGTGACAACAGTTGCTCCGACAATTCCGGTACTAGCCGCCATTAACATTCCAACCAAGGTTACGGAAATACCCAGGCCACCAGGCAAAGAACCAAATAATTCAGCCATTGCTTCCAGCAAATCTTCAGCTATCCGCGCACGTTCCAGCATAATGCCCATAAATACAAATAACGGCACAGCCATAAGTGTTTCGTTATTCATAATGCCGAATAAGCGATTAGGTAAGGCATTTAAAAATGCCATATCAAACACATCAAACTGTATGCCTGCTGCTGCAAAGGCCAGAGCGGTTCCACTTAATGCAAATGCCACTGGATAGCCTGACAAAAGAACGATAAAAACAGCCGCAAACATCCATAAAGCCAAATAACTATCCATTGCTGTTTTCCTCTGTTTTATTAACACCCGTAGCAATCAATAGATTTTGTAAAAATAAGGCAATGCTTTGTAAAATCAGTAAAACAGACATCACGATAATGCTGGTTTTTAATAGATAGACCCCGGGAATTCCACCTGAATTTCGCGAACCTTCCTGTATGGCCCAGGAGTCAGCAACATAATCCCAGCTACTCCAAATGATAAACCCAGTGACTGGTAAAAGTAGGAATAAGGTGCCTAGGCAATCTATCCATGCTTTGGCTTTTTCAGTACAGCGCTGATAAAAGATATCAACTCGGACATGGCCGTCATGTTTTAAGGTGTATGCCGCACCCAACATAAAAACAAGCGCATGCATATAAGAGACTGATTCTTGCATTGCAATCCAGCCAATATCAAAAGCATAGCGCAGGATAACGATGATAAATGTGGTGATAACCATTAATAAAGTGAGCCAGGAGATGGTTTTCCCTATCCACTCATTAGTGCAATTTATAATGGAAATACAGCGTTGGCTGATTTGGATGACGCGGGACATAAATTATCAGGCAAAGGAAAGGATTTTACCTGAAAAGAGAGGCTAAGGAACGAGGATTCAATCATACCCGAAAGTATAGATTGGTTTCTGGAGTACAAAAACATGTTTTTGTACTCCCATATGATATTCTGCGGCCTATTCTTGGTGCGGTCACGGCTACGGATTTTATGCCTAACGATAAGAAAAATTGCTGTATGTGAGTGAATACCGCTGCACAATGGTTTATGGCTCTTCATCCACTAAATCACCTGAAACAGGCTCATCAACAATAGGTTCATCAATAGTAGATTCTTGATCTTGTATTTGCTGGGCTTGTTCTAGTATTTGTTCTAGCTCGGGCTGTGGGTATAGAAAATCGATAACCAAAACAGGAATCAAAAATAAAATCATAACCCCAACAGGGTTAAAGCCAGGGTTAACAATATCGGCAATCCAAAAAGCGCCCATACTGCCAACAACCAGAATAAGGGGGTTAGGTAATTTTATTTTTTTCATATTCAGGGTATCGGCATTGGTATCAATATCTTTAAAAAGCCACAATCGAAGTCGATTTAAAACTGATCCACAATTGATCCCCTAATGTAATTTCAAGCGCTTTAAGTGATTGAGGCGTAATTAAAACTTGAAATAATTCACCTGCAGAAATAGCAATTCTTATTCTGCCATTTTCATCAGCAATCGCCATTACTTTTCCTTTAAATTGATTGCGCATACTGGAATTAAGTAACTCTCGGGATAAAACAATTTCATCGGGAGCAATAGAGATATGTTGGACATTCTGGCAAGAACCAGCCAGCATAACTCTAATGTTACCCGTATCAAACAATTGCTCACTAACCGTTCCCTGAAACAGATTAATCAATGGAGTTTTAACAGCCTTACCTTTCACCAAAGAAATAACATCATCAGCAATTGCCAAGCCTTGTAAGCGATTATGGGTGCTGAATATCACTGTTTTGTTGTTATCTTTAGTGAACTGGGTAATAAAGTTTTCTAATAACTGTTCACTGTTATTATCAAGGTAACTAAATGGCTCATCCAAGACTAACACATCAGGATTAGTAATAATTGCACGCGCTAAAGCCACTTTCTGTTGTTCACCTCCTGACAATGTTTTCGCTGATTGTTGACGAAGGTCACTGATATTCAACTCTTTTAAAGTAGAGTTAATGAGAGCGGACTGATTTTGTTTTATATTATGAAACTTGAGTGGCAACTTAAGGTTGTCTTCAACTGAGCCTCGTAACATATAGGGTTTTTGTGCTAAAAACGCAATTCGTTTTCTAAAGGAAGAAGTATTGCCATGCGTTAAGACCTTATCAAAAAATTGAATCTGTCCCTGTTGGTTGGTTGTTAAGCAAGCTAATAAGCTAAGCAGTGTGCTTTTTCCACTACCATTTGGGCCGATTAATGCTGTGATTTTATTTGCTTGAATGGTGACATCTGATAAGGACAGCGCGACCGTGTCTTCATAGCAAAACCGAATATTACTTAATCGATAAGCCGGTGTCATGCAGCTGCCCCAGCACTAAAAATATGGTATTCAAGTAAATGACGAAAAACGCCAGGGTCTTTGCTTAAGGTTAATTCGCCTTCTTTTGGAAAAAACTGGTGATCAAGTCTTGATAAGCAAAACCGTAAAGCCGCACGTCTAAGAAAAATATTTAAGCAGTCAATCTCGTCAGTTGATAATGTTCTGACCTTATTATATCCAGACAAAAAAGCAGCAAGCTTCTTCTGGTTAATCATAGCACCATCAGCACACCAGTCATTACAGGCTACTGCAATATCAAAGATATAATAATCTGTACAGGCATTATAAAAATCTAACATCCCCGTCATTTGTTCCTGTTGAAAGAGCACATTATCTTTAAATAAGTCCGCATGAATGATTCCCTGAGGAATGTTAGGCAAAGAGACGTTTAGTTGGTAATTTAACTCTGAACCCAACAGTGTAATCTCATCTTGAGATAAATAAGGGCTTATTCTTTCAAAAATGGATTGGCAGCCATTAATATCCTTAGGGTTTGCTTGTTGAAAGTTTGTGTTCTTACTTAAAAGGTGCAATTTGGCTAGGTACTCTCCCACTTCGGTACATTGATTAATTGAAGGCGCTTCAATGGAACTGCCGGGTAAACAATTAAACAATGCAGCAGGTTTATTTTGTAAGGTATGGATAAAACTTTTGTTGGTGGCTGATTGAGGTATTGGCGACGGAAATTCTTGCTCACCCAAATGATTTAAAAGCGATAAATAACAAGGGATTTCTTCTATTGTTAATGTCTCAAAAATAGTGAGAATAAATTTACCTTGAGATGTTTCAACCGCATAATTGCTGTTATCAATCCCCGCATGTATACCTGAAAAATCAACTAAACCTCCTAATGAATAGTGTGATAAAAAGTTTTTTAGCTGTTGTTGGTTGACAGCGGTATATACGGACATGGTAATAATTCTGAAAGTGGTTTTTATCGATTATTGTAACAAGATTAATGCATACCAACTTAAGGTGAGTAGAGAATGGGACTTGATTCAGTAGAATTAGTGATGGCTGTTGAAGAGGAGTTTGGTTTCCTAATTCCAGATGATGACGCTGCCAAGCTAGACACAGTAGGAAAGCTTTACCAGTATATTGTTAATGACTGTAAGGGTAATGACTTGGAAATAATAGATGATGAGATATGGAAAAGGCTTAAAGCAGTTATTGTGACTCAGTTAGGCGTAGAGCCAGAGGAAATAACTAAAGAAGCCAGTTTTGTTTATGATTTGGGGGTTGATTAGTTGGTTTTTTGATGGTGAATCGCTAATTTTTTTCATTAAAGATGGATATCTAAACTAAGCGGGCTATAATCATTATATTTATTATGGGAATTATTTTAATGATTGCTATCACCATCAGTGTCGCCAGTTCAAAACTTTTTGAATAGCTTTTATGGGACGGTTATTACTGGCCGTTGAATGACAAAAACCAGCTATTCAAGCATTAAGTCTGATGGCTTGAAAAATTGAACATAATTATTAGGTATTTTTTACTTTGAAAACAGGTCGCCTTCCCAACGCAATACGATATATCGGCATTAATTTAATTGTTGCCTGTAGCTATTTTATATTTGGATATATAGGAACATTACTTGCTTCACCACCAAGCCATGCCAGCCCCGTTTGGCCAGCATCCGGACTGGCTTTAGCTGTCGCTTTAGCGTGTGGAAAACGGATTATTCCAGGTCTTTTTATTGGGATATTAGCAATACAAATTTATGCTTTTTTAGACTTTTCCCTACCAGAGAACTTATTGCCGTCTTTAATATCTGGCACATTAAGCTGTATAGGGTCATTGACACAAGCATTTCTCGGTGTTTATCTAATAAATCATTATGTTGGCAAACAGAATCCACTCATTAAAGATAAGAAAATCTTTAATTTCTTTCTTTATGGTGGATTCATCAGCTGTCTTGTAGCCCCCACCATTGGCGTAACAACAATTTATTTTCAAGGTTTTATAACTGCCAACGACTTACCCATTAGTTGGCTTACTTGGTGGATAGGTGATGTAATTGGGGTGCTTATATTCACGCCTATTATATTATCCCTAATTGCTAAGCCGGCACATCTATGGAAAGGACGTAGAAAATCAGTTGGTTTTCCATTATTTTTTGCTTTTGTCCTAGTTGTCAGTATTTTTCAGTACAATCAAAAGCAAGAAATTGCTCGAATAACATCCATTTTTGAACAACAAGTAAATATATTTTCTTCGGCATTCAATACTGAAGTTCAGCATCATGTGGAAGTCAACGAGATGCTAAAAGGGTTTTATGACAGTTCACAGAAGGTTACTAAAGAAGAATTTGCCTCATTAACTCAACCTTTCCTTAAAAAATTCAAGAGTATTCAAGCCTTAGAGTGGGTTTCATTTGTTCCCAAAAAATCTCGTCATCAATTTGAAAATAAAGAGCATTTTGGCGTTATGATTCGTGAACCGAATCAACAAAAGGAGATGATTTCGGCAGCCAGCCGAGACGAATACTTTCCTATTACTTTTGTGCAACCCTATAAAGGCAATGAGCGTGCGCTTGGTTTTGATATAGGAACTACCCCATCTGCTTTAATTGCGATACATAAAGCAAGAGATACAGGGGAAACAGCTATCACCACTCCCCTACAGTTAATTCAGGATTTAAAGAAAAAAATGGGGTTTGTTTTATATTCACCGGTTTATCTTAAACAAGTTCCAACAAGTAGCATAACGGAGAGAATAAATGCATTAGAAGGTTTTGTGGCGGGAGTATTTCGTGCAGAAGATGAAATTAATGAAGTTTTTTCAGAATTTCCTAATCTGCATCTATTGATTAAAATAGATGATTCAGGCCATGAGTTCTATAGTAACTTTCCTAAATCCAATACACCTAACTATAATTTTTTTTCACTACATAAAGTTTCACAATTAGCTGTTGCCAATCGAATTTGGACCATAACTTATCAGCCATCAGCAGATTTTTATCATAATCAAATATCCTGGACACTCTGGTGGATACTTCTAGGCGGCCTCGTTACGACTGCTTTAACAGGTATGGGATTATTAATGTTAACAGGACGGACTTTGCGTACTGAAGATTTAGTACGCATACGGACACATGACTTAGCGATAAGTGAGGAACGATTCCATACCATCTTTAGTGAAGCACCTCTAGGTGTCGCTGTGATAGATTCATTTAGCGGCCTTATTTATGATGCTAATCCTGCTTATGAACTGATAACAGGGCGTTCATTAGAGGAGTTAAGAGCATTAGACTGGGTGAAAATAACTCATCCAGATGATAGACAAAAATACCTAGATAATCTGACTCATATGAATGCAGGTGAACTATCTGGGTTTACTATCCAAAAGCGCTATATACAACCGAATGAAAGTATTTGTTGGGTTAATATAACAATCACTTTGATGGCTCTTAAAAATAAAACTGAATCTCGATATTTATGCATGACGGAAGATATCACTGACAGAAAGTTGAGCGAATTAAGAGAAGAGTATCGCAGTACCGTGTTGGAGTCGATTGCTTCTGGCTTACCCTTGCCAAGAGTTTTGAAAACCATAGTCAAAAGTGTTGAACGCTTAAACCCTTCAATGTTATGTAGTATCTTGGTGTTGGACGAAGAAGGAAAGCATCTTATGGTTGGTGCAGCCCCTAGCTTGCCAGAGTTTTATAATAAGGCAATTCATGGCATTGAAATTGGTGATAGTGTAGGTTCTTGTGGAACAGCTGCATATTCAGGTAATCGAGTTATTGTTAGCGATATTCAGACTCACCCTTATTGGGCCTCCTATAAGCAACTTGCTGAAAAGGCGAGATTAGCATCCTGTTGGTCTGAACCGATACTTTCTACTATAGGGGACGTCATTGGAACCTTTGCTATTTATCATCATGATATTCACTCACCCACTGATGCCGATATCTTAGTCATTGAGCAAACAGCCGCTTTAGCAAGTATTGCTATTGAACAAAACAATGCCGATAAAGCGTTAAAGCAAAGTGAAGAACGTTGGCAATTTGCTTTAGAAGGAAGTCGTGATGGTGTTTGGGATTGGAATATAGAATCTAATGAAGTTTTTTTCTCTAAGCGCTTTAAGGAAATGCTTGGTTTTAAAGCAAATGAAATCAGTAACCATTTAGATGAATGGGATAAACGCATTCATCCAGATGATAAAGAACGTGTTTATGCTGATATAAAAGAATATTTCAATCATAACGTAGCTATTTACGAAAATGAATATCGAATGCTATGCAAGGATGGCTCTTATCAATGGAGACTTTCTAGAGGAAAAGTTGTTTCGTGGAGTGAAGATAACAAGCCTATACGGATGATAGGTACGCTTATGGATATTACTGGGCGGAAACTAGCTGAAGAAAAAATGCAACTTTCTGCAAAAGTTTTCAGTGAGACTAATGAAGGAATTAGTATCACTAATGCAGAAGCTATTATTATTGATGTAAACCCAGCCTATTGTGAAATAACTGGTTATACAAAAAATGAGGTAATAGGCAAGAATCCAAGTATAGTCGCTTCTGGAAAGCATACCCCTGATTTTTATTCAACAATGTGGCAAGCAATTAGCAAGCGTGGTTATTGGCAAGGTGAAGTGTGGAATCGTAAGAAGGACGGAAAACTCTATGCAGAATTACTTTCTATATCATCAATTTTAGATAAAGATAACGTAACCTCGCATTATGTTGGAATATTTACAGATATTACCCATATTAAAAAACAACAAGAAACGCTTGAACAAATAGCGCACTATGATGTGTTAACTCAGCTGCCTAATCGAGTGCTTTTAGCTGATCGTTTTACTCAGGCATTAGCTCATAGTATTCGCCAAGAATCTTTACTTGCAGTTTGTTTTCTTGATTTGGATAACTTTAAACCCGTCAATGATATTTATGGTCATGAAGCTGGTGACCAATTACTTGTGGAAGTTGCTGAAAGAATTAAATCCATTATCAGGGAGGAAGATACCGTCTCACGCCAAGGAGGAGATGAGTTTGTTTTGCTGCTGGGTGATATTGAATCATTTACTCAGTGTGAGCAAATGCTTAAGCGAATTATTGAGTCTCTTGCTCAACCCTATGTGATTGACGAGCAATCAATATCTATAAGTGCATCTATTGGTGTTAGTTTGTATCCCATAGATAACTCTGATTTAGATACTTTGATGAGGCATGCTGACCAAGCCATGTATCAATCAAAACTAGCGGGTCGTAATCGTTACAGCTTGTTTAATACGGAAGAAGACGAACAAAATGTTCAAAAGAATATTAAATTCAAGGAAATACAAGATGCCTTAGAAAATAATGAACTATGTTTGTATTATCAGCCAAAAGTTAATATGGCTACAGGGGGCGTGTTTGGTGTAGAGGCTTTAATTCGTTGGAATCATCCAGAAAGAGGATTGGTTCCGCCACTTGAGTTTTTACCTATTATTGAAGCAACAGAGCTAGAGATTCAGGTTGGTAACTGGGTTATTAATGAAGCATTAACTCAACTTGAAGAGTGGCAAGAAAGGAGTATTGAACTTGAAGTTAGCGTCAATATTTCTTCCTATCATTTAGTCTCTCCATTATTTATTGAAAATTTAGAAAAAGTATTAAGTTTACATCCTAAAATATATTCTAAATCTTTACAGCTGGAAATATTAGAAAGTAGTGCATTAGGTGATATAACGTTAATAAGTAACATTATTAAAACATGTATTCATGCCTTAGGCGTCCGTATCGCTTTAGATGATTTTGGTACAGGTTATTCATCACTGACGCATTTGAGAAACCTACCGACTGAAGTGCTTAAAATAGACCAAACGTTTGTTAGAGATATGCTTGACGACCCGAGTGATTATGCAATCATCGACAGTGTAATTGGTCTTTCAGACTCATTTGATCGAGAGGTGATTGCGGAAGGCGTAGAAACGACACAACATGGTTTAATGCTCCTTGCTATGGGATGTAATAATGCCCAAGGTTATGGTATAGCGAGACCGATGCCTGAACTTGAAATTCCAGACTGGTTAGATAATTATACTCCAAACCATGAATGGTTAGACTATGCCAATAAATCACGTAGCGATAAAGAAAACAAGTTAAAACTATTTAGACTAACGGTAGCTCAATGGCAAAAGACTTTCGAAAATAATGTTCAAGCTTCACTAGATAGCAATAGACAATGGCCAATCTTAATAAGAACCAAGTGTCATTGTGGTGTTTGGATTAAGCGAGCAAGACAAGAAAAGCTGTTTGAAGAAAACTCTTTAAAAAAGTTGGAAAAAGCACACAACACAATGCATGATATTGCTGATGATTTATTTGAACAATATAAGGAGGGCAATATTAAAAAGGCAAGAGATGGTTTAAACGATTTAAGTATGGCTGTAGAGCATATAAGTAATGTTTTGGGACAATGTGAGTAATAAATTTCATTTTTACTCACCATGTTGAATGGCATCAATATTGCCATCACTTGCCCAATTGATTTATGCAAAATCTCAAGCAGATTTTGCTAGTCCCTAGAATTTATAGCGGATACAGAAAAAGCAGGGTTTGAAGTGGAAAAGTAGGGTGTAGCTTTTTCAAACAGACAGGTTAATTCATGGTTATATCCTCATTTTTCTTTGAGAATAAACGCTGTATTACTTTGAAGCAGAAAGAGCAAAGTCTGATTACTGCTAAGTTTGACGCGGATAATGTAAGATAGACTACTTATATGTTGATCCTAGACATAGAAAGCGAACTTATTACCGCACTCCTTGTCTATAGGTAACTACTTTAAATACATAACAGATTCACTAGAACCTTGTACTAGCTAGTCTAGCGACAATGTGAGTAACTTTACTTTACTTTATTTTCGTGATGTGCGTCTATTGCTTTATGGAGCCGGGATATATACTATACTTAACTTTTATGACACAGTAACTATAATAACTAAGTGTCTAATGCATATAAAAACTTAGGAGGTAGAGCTATGAGTAGCAAAGTTATAAGCTTTTCTCAGAAGCAAAAAAAAGTATCAGAAGAAAATGAGTTTATCGCTTTATTAGATAAAGATATTTCAAACGGGATTGCTAAAGAAATTCCAAATAGTGTTTTGAATCGTATAGCTGATATTAAACATAAAGCTTTATTAGCTAGAGAGCGAAACGAGTTACAGGAAATGTAACTATATGTCTAAAGAATGGAATAAGCTTTGGCACCCTTATTTTGAAAACCGCTATTTAAAGATCCTCGAAAGAGTAGAGGGTCTTATTATTAAAGCCCCAGGTTCTTTCTACAACCATCCTGATTACAAGTTTTTTGAAAGTGTAACTGATTGTTTGGAAAACCGTATATTCATTAATCCTGAGAATAGAGAGTTTCATCTCGGAAATACATTAGGAAAGAATAATAAAAATTGGCGTCGAGCCAAAAATGGCCTACCTAATAGATATCGTCTATTTTTTAAATTTTCCTCAACTAATAATGAAATAATTTTGGCCTGGCTGAATGATGAAAAAAGCATTCGAAGAGCTGGTAGCAAAAAAGATGTTTATGAAGTTTTTAAAAAATTATTAGCATCTGGAAATATTCCGAACACTTATTCTGATTTAGTTAACGAATCCAGTAAGTTCCCCCCGTACTCATCGTTGAAAAATTGAAAGAGAAACTCTCTCAGAAATTAAACCTGTGACAAGTTTGAGGTTCTTATAACTTATCAATCAACTATATGGCGATAGAGCCACCAATAGTTATTTCATGGTTATCTAGTTTAGTATCACAAGCCTAACGGCTTCTCTTTTGTTCATTTTTCTGGGCTGGCGTAAAGTTAACTGTGTCGAGATAATAACTTGTACGGTAAAAAGAACACAAAGAACTAAAAGCTGTTCTTTGTGCATGGGAGCACTCTAGTGACTAATTGGTTTTTTACTTTTATATACTTCATCGACGACTCTTTTAAACCAATGTGGTCGAAAAATGGCCGCAAACAGGCAAAGCAAAGTGGTTGTTGGAAATGGTAAAAAGCTGGCTATACTCATAAGTAAGAGGAATAAAATAGTAAAAATACGCGTTTTCATTAAGCTTATTGTGTTTTGTAATTTGCATTGTAGATATTTGAACGTTAGCATACATTCAAACCAGTCTGACAACAAGTAAATACTGAGGCGGGTACAGGCAAAGTCAATGGCTAGCAAAGATTTTGAGCGCGATCATTTTTTGGGTCGAATGTTTGAACAGGGTCGAAGTACCCATTAAGAGACATGCTTACTTAATTCATAATTCCCAAATCGAATGCTCACATACAGCCATGAGCAGGCATTCAAAGAATTTGAAATAGTTTGATTTTAGTTACAATTGAGCTACGAAATATTATTCAGGGATCTCTATCTTGCAATATATACATATTATCCCGTGTAGAGTTGCTGGCTTTCAGTCGTAATATTGACATAGAAACAATAGTTAGAGAGTATGATAATTAGATCGAGATAATCAATTGGTTAGGCAGGCAAGAATAAAATGAATCGGGAACACTTATTTGAATTTGGGCGTTTAGACCTTCTGGATTCTTACGCTGTCATTACCTGCAATGAAGGTGTGAATATCGATTTCAATGAGATTCATGATATTGAGGAAATCCTCCACCAAACTTACCAAGGACAGCGATTTGGTTTAATAGCTAATCGGGAGAATCACTATTCGGTTAATCCATTTGCCATTAACAAGCTTTTTTCTGACGAGCATCTCGTCGCAGGGGCAGTAGTCGGCCATACTAATATTACTAAAAAAAATGCAGAAATTGAGAGTGGTTTTGTGGAAGCAGCACCTATTAGATTCTTTTTTAACATGGATTCCGCAATAAAGTGGATAAAAGACATTGCAAGAGAAGATGGTAATGTCTAAAGAAATAACTTTACCTAATCGTAGGAATACAGGGAGCGAATCTTGAGTTTTGCACGTACTTTGCAAAGAACAAAAAAATTCTACCTGAATACACTTGCATCCTTTTTACAATATAGTGTGAAAATAGTGATTCAGTTTTTCTTGATTCCAATCATTGTGGTAGGGTTGGGTGAGAGTTTATATGGTGCCTGGCTTTTTTTAATTCGTATGGTTGGCTTTATTTCAGCGGCGGATGGCCGGCCAACTCAGGCCTTAAAATGGGTGATTGCAAATGAGCAATCATCAAGTGATCAATTGACAAAAAAAAGAGCTATTAGTAGTGCTTTAGGTGTGGCGTTAGTTATGTTGCCTGTCATGGCAATAATAGGCTTCACTCTCGCGTGGTATTCCCCTTACCTTGTGAAAATACAAGCAGAGTATGATGCTGTTATTCATATAACCAGTGCTATTCTCGTGCTTAATATGATGTCTATGGTGCTGGTTATGTTGCCTGAGTCCGTCTTGCATGGAATGAACTTAAGTTATAAACGAATTGGGTTGGTCTCTGCGGTTGATGTTTTTGGTGGCTTATTAGCAGTCTATTT
>ENA-ORXI01001695-ORXI01001695.1-sediment-metagenome-genome-assembly--contig:-NODE-1695-length-16863-cov-5.066127_pt1 | contig 16863 bp, 19 predicted proteins | sample MGYA00237861_ERZ511468 | MGnify/ENA primary metagenome ERZ511468 (study PRJEB26299, sample SAMN06266213) | sediment metagenome | isolation source: Hudson Canyon methane seep mesocosm | place... | reverse complement strand
CTACAAAACGAATATCGCTTTTATCGATGCCCATACCGAAAGCAATTGTGGCAACGATAACGCCCTGCGCACTGGTCATAAATTGCTGTTGAATCTCTTGCCTTCGCTCACTGTTCATACCCGCATGATAAGCCTGAGCAGGAATATTTCGCTGTCTTAGCTGTTGTGCGACATCTTCAGCGGTTTGCTGCAAGGTGACATAAACAATGCCTGATTGATGCCCCCTACCCTCAAGCCAGTGACTTAAACAGTTAATTTTATCTTCACTGGCAACACCTTGAACATTGAGATTAAGATTGGGCCTATAGAAGCCTGTTAAAGTAATATCTTCCTGAGCGATGCCAAACTTACGCCCCATATCTTCAACGACCTGAGGGGTTGCGGTGGCCGTTAATAACAGGGTTTGTTTTATATTAAATTCTCGTCGGTACTGAGGCAGTTTAAGATAGTCCGGTCTGAAGTTATGCCCCCATTCAGAGATACAGTGAGCTTCATCGACCACTAAAAGTGAAACCGGAACCTGGCTAATAAAATTGCGGAATCGCTCATTGTTAAGACGCTCTACGGAGATCATCAAAATTTTGATTCGCCCCTCACGCACGCCATCCATCACAGCCATTGACTCTTCTCTAGTCTGAGTTGAATCAATACTGGCAGCCTGAATACCTTTTTTAGCAAGAAACTCTAGCTGATCCTGCATAAGAGCCAGAAGCGGGGATACTAATAGGGTGAGATGAGGTAAATGCAAGGCTGATAATTGATAACACAGCGACTTACCAGAACCGGTTGGAAAAATTGCCGCCGCACTTTTACCATTCATAATGGCGCCAATCACTTCAGCCTGGCCTGGGCGAAAAGAGGAGAAACCAAAGTGGGCTTGTAATAACTGTTGCATGGTTTGTGTCATTTTCTTTTCCTACAAAGCCTTATCTACAAAACCGTCTCTACAAAAAAATATGTCGCAAAAACACACCAGGAAACCACCAACAACACCCAAGGTAACCAGTGCTGCTTTAATTGCACAACCTCCTTAACCTCCACTTCAAGCTCTTCATGTTTTGAGCTAGCCGCTTTCTTCAATCGTTTATCTAACTCGCGAGCCTTAGCCTTCTGCTGTTTCTTATACTGATCAATACCCTTTTGAATCCCCTGAGAGACCAATTTTGTCTGCTCCTTGGTCTGACCCGGCTTTTGGGTTGCCTTCGCAATTTTCATCGCGTCTTCCTGAGTTTTATCAGAAACTTCATTATGTCGTTTTGAGTATTTAGCCATAAAGCAGGTAGATTCCAAATATTAAGTGCTACAGTATTTCAACTTGGTTTGCGGGTTTAGTCATGTAAGTTTACTGCATTCAAGTACCAAGCTCTATAAATCAAATAGGGCAATACCCCTATAGAAATTAAACTAAGTGACAAGACCACAAATACAACGCTCGTTGTTGTAGAGAAATTCAATTCACGACTATCTTTAACCACCCAAAAACAAAATAGAATAGTCAGAATATAAATATCTACAAAAATATGGAACTGTAGTGTTGATACATCACTCAGCATTTGGCTAGTCTCAACCAAAATAGAGTGCTCTGCCGTTAAGGCGATGTAAACCGTCAATATAATAAAACCAAGCAACACCCCTAGTAATCCTTTTACTTGCATCGAATAACTCATTTTTAGATCCCTTTTTAAAGAAGTTAAGCCTCATTATCCAAACAAGGATATCGAAAAAGAATTACCTAAGAGGTAAACTTTACAATTAAATGAAGATAGATCCGAAAACAGAAAGGGAATATCAATAGATATGGATGAAGCAGCAAGAAGCGAACAGAGCAAGCTTTTTGGCCGGTCAATACGCCAGTGGAGAAAGGTTCGAGGACTCAGCCAAATGAGCTTGGCGATTGATGCTGATATTTCCATTAAACATCTGAGTTTTCTGGAAAACGGTAAATCTCAACCTAGCCATGATATGGTCATGCGCTTATCATCTACTCTTGGAATGCCACTTAAGTCACAAAACTCACTACTGATCGCAACGGGGTTTAATCCTCAATATAATAAATCTAGCTTACAATCTCCTGGTATGGCTAAAGTTCGCCAAGCATTGCAAAGAATGCTAGATCACCACGCCCCCTACCCCGCTATTGTTATGGATGCGATAGGAAATCAGTTAATGGCGAATATGGGAGCCCTAAAAATGCTCTCTGCCTTTCTCCCACCAGAGAAACTCACTAAATACTCAAATGCTTATGACCTTTATTTAGCAGAAGATGGGCTCAAACCATTTATACCCAATTGGGAAGACACGGCATCGGTTCTGCTCCAACAATTGCAAAATGAATTACTGAACACCGATGAACCTAAAGGGTATGAGTTATTTAATAAATTTTTGGCCTGGTCCCATATCCCCAAAGACTGGCAACACAGAGCAGGAAAACTAGATCAGGGGCCAATATTTGAGTTCAAAATTGAAGATAAACACACAGCCCTGAGTTTTTTCACCACACTAACCACCTTTGGTACACCTCAAGATATCACTTTACAAGAGTTACGAATTGAGAGTTTTTACCCCACAAACGATGCCACGGAACAATGGTTCAGCAACGAGTGAAGTATGAAAGCTAAGAAGATTTCCAGCGACGGGCTCCAAGCCAAATTAGCCGAAGCTTCCTCACTGTTTTTTCCGTTAATTCCTGCTGAACAGCTGAACTAGCCTTACCCTGATCAAGTATATCAATAGTGATTTCGGCCATAGTCCCCACTATCAGCTGAGAAATCATCTCTAAATCCTGACTATCAACGTCAGGAAGCATAGACATGTGACGAATATCAGAAATCAATTCATTAGAAAAATACTTTAATTCATTGCGCAAGGCCGTACGCAGTACGCTCGTCCCCCCCGTTCGACACTGACACATAAAGTAGAAATGGCTTCGATGAGTGCAAATGAAGTCAATATAAACCTCAACAGAGCCGCGAATAAAATCTTCTGCTGGGCCTCCATTTTTAACGACTTCATGCTGACGAGTCGCTCTCATTATACGTCGAAGTATTAAACCTAAATCATCAACTAAATTAAGTCCTAACTCCTCCATATCAGAAAAATGCCTATAAAATGAAGTGGGAACCACTCCGGCATTTTTTGCTACTTCTCGCAGACTGATACTAGAAAAATTATTACCACTGCCAACTAACATTAATGCGGCATCCATTAGGGATTTTCTGGTTTGGCGCTTTTTTTCTTCTCTACTCGACATTCAAATTATTTCCGGAGCAACATATTTTTAAAAAATTAGGTGTTCAGTCGTACACTTCATCATTAGCCATTCTTCGCGCCATTGTAACTATTTACTCAACAGGCGTCACATAAAACATCATTACTATCCTGATACAAGAGGACAGTTAGTAATCAAATCACATTCTGAGGCACAAGTATTGACTGTTTTAATTCATCAGATTATATTAGAGCACAACTGTACACTAAATGATTTATTTTTTGAGGTTTACCTATGGCCAACTTACTTCAGCAATTAGAAATCGCCAAAGACTTTGCACAAACTGCCGTTGATACCACTGTGTCAGCCGTTCAAAACGTACACTCTGTTATTGCAGATACCAGCTACAACGTGCTTAATCAAGGTGTTGTTGATGAAGAGCGACTTAAAACGCTAAAAGAAAAACATGATGCTACTTCAGGCCAAGTCTATGATGCTATAAGAGGTGTAAATCAGAATTTAGGACAGCTCGCGTCAGACTATTTTGGTTCACTGGAAGACAGTGCCCACGCATCAGATGTTATGACTAAGAATAACGAAACAGACAAAAAACCGTCTTAAAGCACACAGTAAACCGGAAGTAATTTATGGCTAATACCCCACGTTCACCAGAAGACATTGCAAATAAACTTTTGGAACTTCATGTACAACACGAAATGGCTTCTTTCGACGAAGCAACCTTTATGACATGGGTTCGGGAAGAGTCTGAAACACTGTTGAACTGGGTAAGAACCATTAATATCAGCCAGCTTGTTTCTGCTCAAAAAATAAAAGATGTTATAAGAGCAAATGTTGTAGAGAGAGACATTCCTGGTGCAGTAGCGGAAATAGCTGGCGAAGCAGCCACTCACCTTTTTACCTCAGAGCAACACCTGAACACTCACTTAAGTGAAATTATCAGTAATAGTCAGTATGAAGAGTTTGTCGATAAGCTACTTGAGCTTCATGAACAACGAAAGGAAGGTTTAAACAGGGTTATAGATCTGCCTATTTACCGGGACCTTATTTCCGGGGTGTTGTATCAAGCTATTACCCGATACATTTATGAATCTAATATCATCACCAAGAAAGTTCCCGGTGTTTCATCCATGCTGAAAATGGGTTCAAAAATGGTAAATAAAGCGGCGCCTAAGTTAGGCGGTGCCGTTGAAGATAATGTTAAAAGCTATATTTCAACGAACCTCTCTTTTTTACTTAAAGAAAGTAAATCATTCCTTGAAAATAACCTTAGCGATGAAGAACTAAAAGTCTCGGCAATGGACTTTTTAGACATGCTTGAAAATAAAACATTAGGCGAATTCCAGAAAGGCATGGACAGCATTGACCTTACTGAATTTGTTGCTCTGGGTTATGACTTCTGGCTGCGCTTCCGTAAAAGTGAATACTTTAAAAACTCTTATGAACTCATGGTTGATTATTTCTTCGAAAAATATAGCGAAGGTGATTTAGGCGTACTGCTTGATGATCTTGCCATTACTGAAGATGAAATAATGAATGAAGCAGAACGATTTGCACCTCAGGTTGTTAATACTTTAAAGGAAAGCGGTCAGCTAGAAGGGCTAATAAAAAGACGACTAGAACGTTTTTACTCCTCTGATGTGGCACTTGCTTGTCTGAGTTCAGTAAGCAATAAGTAGAAATAAGAATCAAGACAACAATTGAAGAATCAGCCCTCTATTGCCATTTGCCTGAACCTGAATGGCAATTTGAGCCTGATTTTGAATTAACTTCGCACTCAGCTCTGATGACTCTTTTGCTATGTCAGCATCAGAAATTCTACTTTTGGCCTCTGCAGTATTGATTCTGCTTTCTTGTAAATTATCAATCGTCGAATCAAAACGATTAGCAACCGCACCTAACTCAGAATCCCTCTCGTTAACTATTTCAAGTGAGCTATCTAGCGTACCCAAAGCCGCAGAAGCACCAGCCTGTGTTGATAAATTGATATCAAAAAGCCCTTCACTCGTTAACGCTTCCTGAATATTCTTTCCTTCTATAGATATAGTATCAGAAACATTAGGCCCTACTTGAAACTGCTGAGTTGTATCATCATTAAGCAGCTGAACGCCGTTAAAGTTACTGGTCTCAAGAATACTATTTGTTGATTCTAATAACTGGTCGGCTTCTTTCTGAAGTGCCTGACGGTCACTACTATTAAGCGCTCCATTTCCGGCTTGTAATGATAGTTCTCTTATTCTTTGCAGGTTCTGAGTAATACTGCTCAATGCGCCAGATTCAACCTGCACGAACGACACGCCATCACTCGTATTTCTAATAGACGTAGTAAGCCCACCCAGCTGGGTCGCCATTCTGTTTGATATGGCTAAGCCTGCCGCATCATCCGCAGCACTATTAATACGCTGCCCAGAGCTAATACGGTTAAAGTTTACATTAGGATCACTCCTTGATGGCTGAGTACTACTAAGACCTGACGAACCATTAATTGATATTGCCATGAGACACCTACCATACTAAACGCATAAACAATTTAGCCAATAAACATCTTACAATGATACAACTTGATCGCTTTTTAATCAGCATCTATTTTGTTACATTGTTTTTCAAAGTATATGTCTCTTTTTTATACTGTTTTAAACACTTAACAGTTGAAATGTTAACATTACCAAGCTAATATTTACTGACTATTTATACAGTATCGGAGCAAGTAATGGCGGTAACCACCTTATATATGTCTGACAGAGATCCCGAAAAACGCACTTTTACCGATAAAAAAGAAGCCGATGCACTAGATAAGAAGCTAGAGTTTGCTGAAAACCTACGTTTATTCCTTGAAGCCAAGATAGAAGGAATAGGTGAAGAAATGGCTGAAGAAATCGGCCTACTCATTGCGGAGCATAAAGATCAAATGCTTATCGCACTCAAGGGTAAGCCTGAAGTGTTAACGGAAATAGATCAAGAACAGGGGAATGTTGCACCAATCACTACACCAAAGAAAGCCAGCGCAGGATAAACGCTATTAATGATGGGGGAAGCTGTTTTATAATGCCACGATGAAAGGAATTCAACGGCTAATACAATGGCTCATATACAGACGGCTTGACCCAAACGAGTTGTCTCCCAGTCATGCTCGACGAATTCAGTACATATATACAGTATTACTGCTAATGCTAGTGGTCAGCATTCCTTTTCTTATTAGAGCCATTCAGTGGAATATTCCAATACGAATATTTGGTGTAGGCTCTGCATTTCTTATTGCAGTCACTCTCATTACGATCAACCCCTATCGCCGAAAACTTCTACTTAATGGATATATTGCTGTTTTTGCTTTAGTTGTTGCTGTTGTTCCAGCGATTCTCAGTAATGGTGGATTCTCTGGTGCTGCTATTGGCTGGTTAACGATACTGCCATTGCTTGGTGGTTTTTTAATTGGGCCTCGTAGTGCAATTATATGGACCGCGATATCTATTACGATTCTATTTTCTTTCTATATTGCAGAATCACAAGGTATCGTTTTCCCCAATTTAACACCCGCAGAGTTCATCCAGTCACAAAAGCTGCTGCAGTATATTGGGATCATTATTGCCCTCTTTTTCATTGTAAGTAGTTTTCTATCATCTTTACTGGCCTCTGAAAGTCACTTCAAAGAGCTTATAGTAGAGCTTGAATCTGAAATAAAACAACGCAAATTGGCCGAACATAATGCAAAAAAAGCCAGTAAAGCTAAAAGTGACTTCTTATCAAATATTAGCCATGAACTACGTACTCCGATGAATGCTATTATGGGCATGGCTCAACTTACTCTAGACTCCAATTTAAACATAGAGCAGCAACATCAAATTAAGGTTATCGACACCTCAAGTAAATTTTTATTAGATATCATTAATGATATTCTGGATTTTTCAAAAATTGAAGCAAACAAACTTCAGCTAGATATATCCCCCTTTCCTTTCAATGAAATGCTCGCTAATTTAGAGGCCATGTTTAGCTTCGAGGCTCAAAAAAAACAATTGGTTCTTCACTTCGATATAGACCCAAAAATTCCCCCTGTACTTGTAGCCGATGAACTGCGGCTCAATCAAATACTGAGCAATTTGATAAGTAATGCGATCAAATTTACAAACTCAGGAGACGTCGTGGTTTCCGCTAAAGCCGAACAAGATACGATGGATAAATTCAATATCTTATTTTCAGTACGAGATACGGGGATAGGCATCCCAACTCAAAGTATCAACTCCTTATTTGATCCGTTTACTCAGGCAGACTCATCTATTACAAGAAAATTTGGCGGTACGGGGCTAGGTCTTACGATAACTAAGCGACTCATTGACCTGATGGAAGGAAGTATTAATGTACTAAGTAAAGAAGGTCAAGGAAGTGAATTTCAGGTTCGAATTCAAGTTAAAACTCAGCTAAACAGCAGTCAACCGACAATTAATGCATCAAAAAACAAAATGGAACTCAATAAACTTAACCCCTCCCCTCTAAAGGGAAGGTATTTACTAGTCGTTGAAGACAATATCGTGAACCAGGAAGTAGCAAAGAAAATATTGCAAAAACTTGGTGCGCACGTAGTCATTGCAGACAATGGACTCGATGCATTAGAGAGATTAAATTCGCAAGAATTTGATGCTATTTTAATGGATTTACAAATGCCTGTAATGGATGGTTTACAGGCGACTAAAGCTATACGCAAACAAGATAAATTCTCACAGCTTCCCATACTGGCAATGAGTGCCCATGTAAAACAAAGCGATATTGACGAGTGTATAGAGGCAGGTATGAACGACTACATACCTAAGCCCTATAGAAAAGAACAATTACTAGATACGCTGAATACATGGCTTTCCTAAACCCCTTTTAACTCCCATAACCTATACTGATGGAGTAACAGCCATTTGAACTCAAAAAGTACACTATAAAAAACCTATATTGCTTAAAATATTATGCATGGAAAGATACTGAATAAGCTGGAACAGCGACTGGGCTCAGATCATGCCAGACAACGACTTAATATCGAAGAAGCCCATACTGCTCAAGTATTTGGCCAGGGGCGAAACTTCTTTCATATTGAAAACTGGTATTCTGTTCACTCTCTAATCAGAAACACGCTTCGTTTATTTTTTATGCATCGCAAAGGACAGCGAAACGCACGAAATATTCAAATTCGCTACAACAAAATCCACTTCCCGAACCTTCATGTAGACCTTGAAGGTTTTACTATCCTGCACCTCAGCGACCTTCATGTAGATATGGATGAAAAAGCCACTTTGGCACTAATGGAACGCCTGCGAGAAGTTAATTACGACATCTGCGTGATGACGGGAGACTACCGAGCGCGCACATTTGGTGATATAGAAAGCACAATTACAGCGATGGCTAGGGTCAGAACCCACCTTAAAAAACCTGTTTATGCAGTGCTAGGCAACCATGACAGTATATTAATGGTGCCGGCTCTAGAGGAAATGGGCATTCAGCTACTATTGAACGAGAATACAGTCATTAAACAAGGTCAGGGGAAATTGTTTCTTGCCGGTATTGATGATGCTCACTACTTTAGAGCCGATGACATACCCAAGTCAGCTGTTGGTATATCACCATCGACCCCTAGTATTCTTTTGTCACATACTCCGGCCGTCTATAAGCAAGCGGCAGAGGCTGGGTTTGATTTAACGCTGTCAGGGCATACTCACGGTGGACAAATATGTCTACCTGGTGGTATCCCCATTACCTTAGATTCCGACTGCCCTCGTTTTGTAGGCAAAGGGGCATGGAGTTATAAGAAAATGCAGGGCTATACATCGGTAGGCGCAGGCACCTCAGTGGTGAACGTGAGAATCAATTGTAAGCCTGAAATAACACTCCACTCTCTAAGCTCTTAATGAGGATGCTTACGAATACCAAATTGATAAAGAATGGGGGATACAAGTACGTTAAGAAGAAAAAAAGACAACGTTACAATAACGACAGTTGAAACACCATAATTCAGCCAAAAAGCACCGACTACTAAAGGAATAAGCGCCTCTGGAATCTGATCAACCCCTACGGACTGATTACTTTCTGGCTGCTTCATTCGACGCTTAATGAAGCTTGAAGCAAGGTCACCACTTAGTGACAAAAAACCAAAGAACAAGCCAAATACGACTGTAAACCCTAATAGCAACGCCGCTATCGCAGCACCAATGATACCCGCAAAGAAACCTCTCCATGTTTTTGAACCGCCAAACAAACGAGCCCCATCAGGCAGTTTATAGCCACCATCTACAGGTTTGGAAAAGGTATCCCCAAAGCACCGATAAAGTATAACGGGTACACCATTCCCCACTATTAAGATCAACAACAGCTTAAACTCTAGCACGACCTCACCGCCATCAATTTATAAACAACTCGACCACATAAACAATGTGACAGGTCTATAAAGTGTAGACTATTAACAACTGAAGGAGTGCCAGGATTTAAAAATTATAAAGTTATTGATAGCTCTTTTTATGGGAAGCAATAATAGTCTCAATCACCCCCTCTTTTTTCATCAAATTCACTTCCTGATTGAAGACTTCCAGTATGCGAGCTCCATCTTTATTATATAAGCTCATGGCGATACGCAACCCTTTCTCTGAAAGTGGTTTCTGAATAACCTCAATCTCTTTAAGTCTACTCGGCATATAATTTTTAAGCTCATGACGCATAACCCATGCATCACCCAAGGCCAAATCGGCTCGTCCATCCATTAGATTCACCAGAGACTGGACTACATGATTGCTTTTTACCTGATAAATTCCAGGATAAGTATCAAACTCTTCTCCATAGGCATACTCATTAACAGTGGCAACCATTAGCCCTTCTAAATCGGCCAGAGTATTAAACGAAATATCGCTCCCTTTGCGCTTAATAAAACTTAAGCGGTTCATCATAAAGGGTTCACTAAATTGATGAAAACGCGCCCGTTCGTCAGAGTGCCAGGTACCTAAAATGACATCATAGACTCCTACTTCCATTCCTTCCCTTACTTCCTTCCAGGATGGAATCATAATCACTTCGATCTTTACGTCAGCTCTACTAAAAGCCTTGGTAACGATTTCAACTGCAATACCTTGATTAGGTAGATCTCGCCCAATATAAGGAGGCCAGCTTGATGTGGCTAGTTTGAGGGGGGTGGACAATTTGAGAGTGTCAGAAAATGACAGCCCGGTCCAAAATAACGCGCACAGCAGTAAGCACCACTGACCCAGTCGTGGGATTCTATTTTTTTGTTCCACTCGCATTCAACTCTTTATTGTTTAGCTATTTTTTATAAGTACGTCACACAGCCCTATGATACTTGAGTTTGCTGTTTTTCACATACATTCTGTTTAGTTAAACCGTCTTTAGCTGCATCACCAAAACGATGAGTGTCAATTTGTTTAATACAATTATTCACAATCTGCTCTGCATCGGGGAACAAATTTTCGTCGCCAACCAGACCAAATTGAATTTGCCCTGCATAACTAATAATACTAAGCCCTAAACCCACGCCCCCCGTCTGAGGAACCCAGAACATTTGCTCTCTTATTTTAGCTCCACCAAAATATCGAAACTCCTTGGGTCCAGGAACATTCGACATCACCGCACTGGTTTTTTTAGAAAAAACATCCATCAATGGCTTTTGCACGGTCTTCGGCAATAAACCCGCAGCGAACAGCAAACCAAATGACACGCCAGGCTGAAGAGATTTTTTAAGCTCAGCCATATCATGTTTAAGTCTATAGACTCGCTCAATGGGGTTCGAAATACCTACAGGTAGAGGCACAAACACCGTACCAAACTGATTACCTAATTGCTGCGACTGATCAACCCCCACTCGCGTCTCTTCAATAGGGCGAATATTCACCGGCACAGTGACATGTATAACCTGCCCGTCAACCTCGTCCCCAGATGCAAGCATTTTTTCCCGCAACGCTCCAGCCACACATGAGAGCAGAAGGTCATTAATTTTACAGCCTAACTCTTTAGATAAATGCTTAATCTGATCTAGTGGCACAGGCTCAGACCAGGCACAGGTCTTTCTTACCCCCAAACGACGCTTAAGTGAAGATTCTGAATCTGAAGGAAGCAAAGCTAATTTTGCAAGCTCTGATACAACCTTTAAACCGTCATTTGCATACATTTTGATAAGGTCGGGATCCCGAAGTATATGCACACCGTCTTCTGAAACCTTAACTCCCATTCGAGTGTATTTCTCCACAGCATGAACCGCATTATCTATTAATTTTTGATACAGCGGCCAAGGGTAAAGTTCACCTGTATGAGGGGGGTCTTGCTGAGCGTTCGTCTCAAGGTTAATAAATGGTTTAACATTAGAGTCGCTGTCTGTAATAGAGTGAAATACCGACACCAGAGAAACACCGTCAGCATAGCAGTGATGAACTCGAATAATAGCAACCACACCGTCAACGTAATTTTCAACAAAATGAATCTGCCAAAGGGGTTTTGTGGAATCAAACGTCACACTTAACTGGTCTGCCAGGTATTCTTGTAATGAAGCCTTGTCGGCAAGCCCAGGTAGGGCCACCCGGTGAACATGGTTACTTAGATCAAAATAAGGGTCTAGCTCCCAAAAATATTGCCCCGAGTGCTGAACAGGCCGTTTTTTAAATCGACGATAACTTAAAAATCGATTTCTAATTGTCGCTTTGAAACTGTCAAAGTCCATCTGATCAATAACCAGCATTGCATTAATGATCATCAAGTTAGTTGGACTATCCATCCTTAACCATGCGGTGTCCACCCCGCTCATTGGCTCGTGTGCATCAGTGCTCATGCCGCTCTCCTTGATACGATTCTTCTTGGTAACCGTTCTTTTTATTTTTATAGTTTAATTCTCCAACACAGCAATATGAACCTATGATGACAGCAGATCAAGTGCCTCTAAAGGTATATATTAGGTAGTTATCTAGCGCTAATTATTCAAAATAGTATTCTGTAACAAAAAATAACACTATTGTGCATATTCATCCCCTATAATAAATTCATAAGCTTAGCGCTTGTTCTTAAGTAAAAGGGTAAATAAAAGAGTCAACAAAAGCCTTAACTTAACACTAGAACAGGTATTAGTCATATCGCCATAATGAGCTAAAAAGCACCTGTTTAGACTAAAGTATTATAGATTTAAACAGATACATTTTGGCATGCTTAGTGAAATTTTAGTAAGCTTGTCAGTAATAAGAAAAAAATAAAGACGTAGCGGATTCGTCGAAGGTTCAGAGACAAGTATGTACCACAGTATTAAGTGATCTTAGAAACTTAGAATTGTGCGCAATCTGTTACCCACATTGGGAGAAAACGCTTAATGAAGGCAATACACGCCCGAAAGCTAATTAAATCCATTGATCAAACTTACACTGAAATGTTTTCAGGTAAAGTTTTTACCGTTGGCAAAGGTGCTGTTTCAGTGAGAAATCACAGTGGAAAAGCATCGCACACGGTTATTGGAGTGCATGGATTCCTTGAGAACCACTGCTACTTCACTCAGTCTTATCAAGATGCAACCACAGAATTAATACTACTTACCTGTAGTAATTATCATGTTCCGGTTAGCGGGCCTTCCCCCGAGCCAGCCCCTTGGGAGATCCCAATAAAGGCGCTTGAAGGCACCATTGAATATGATGCAAGCATATTAAACCAGGCAATGGAAAACTTGCCAAGCACTGAAAATGTCAGAATTCATGGCCACTCGCGCGGTGGCGCGGTTATATTAGAAGCCATAATCCAACGTCCTGATTTATATACAAATGCAGACATTGTTTTAGAAGCCCCGGTTCTACCACAAGGCCAACTCCACCCCTTGGTTACAGCGCTATTAGAGCCCGTAAGTCATGGAATGTGGCCATGGGTTATTCGTTTTATTAACAGCACACCCACCTCGTCTTATGGGCAGAGCTTCTTTGGTAAAATGAACCCTAGAAAAAAACTACTTCTCAATAAAATTTTTACTGCAACTAAAGACCACCTTACTATTGTAAGAAATATCGAAAACATCATGGAATGGATGGAAAGAACGCCCTTCGATGTGTATAAGCAAATAAAACATGGCACCTTTTTGATTGCGAAAGTAGATAGAATCTTAGATAGAGGCTTAATGCTGACCAGTGCAGAAAACAGCCCTAATTCAATGAGAATCATCGAAACCGAGGCATCCAGCCACTTCGTGACTCTTGATAGCCAGGAATGGCTTCCTTCACTTGATTTTATTCCAGAACCTCGTTTACAGGCTGCTCAATAGTAGCCTTCATTTTCTCTTTCACTCTATCAAATAGTGTAGAATAGACCCCAATTATTTTATTACCCATAAACACCGCCTATGTCATCCTCGCGAACAAGGTGAATTGCTCAGCAAGATAGAGCACCCTGGGGTGCGCGGGAATGACAGTAATTTCTGAGTGCATACTAGTTAAGATGCCTGTTTACAGAAGGGAAATACATGTCCAAGGAAAAATTAACTAATACTAAAGTAAAAAGCGATAATGCAGGACGGCTCCAGCAACTTCTTCTCGACTACCACAATTTCAGATATCGCGCTGACAAGTCACTTGAAAAGCCCATGGCAAAACTCAGCAACTGGCAGGCTGCACGCCTGAAAAAAACACACCATGACCTCTACACCACCCCACGGTACTATCAAGGCTTAGAGTTCTTACTTAAAGACCTCTATGCACCTAAAGAATTTACCCAGCGAGATGATGATCTTGAACGGGTATTCCCGACCATGGTGAAGCTGCTACCAGACAACCTACTCTATACCATTGGCTTATTGGTGGAGCTAAATCTACTAACTCAGCAACTAGATGAACAACTGGCTCACGCGCTGTTCAATGAGCTTAAAGTTGATGAAATTTCAGAAGAAAGCTACTGTGAAGCCTACCGCCTATGTAATAACAAAACACAGCGCGCGCACCAAACACAATTAATTGCCAATATAGGTAACGACCTTGATGTTTATGTTCGAAGCCGCCTGGTTCGCTTTACTCTAAAAGTGACTCGCTCGCCCGCAGAAATGGCAAGACTGGGTAATTTACATAGCTTTTTACGTCGTGGTTTTGAAGCCTTTTATGAGATGAAAGGTGTGGACGAATTACTCGAAATTATTGTCGATAGAGAAACTAAAATTCTTAATGCCATTTTTGATAATGATGAATCACCTTTACTTCTACAACCTACAGGATAAGTCATGAGCCAACGCGTCACGCTAGAGATTATTGACAACATTGCAGTAGTCACCCTAAACCGCCCAGATAAACTCAACGCATTAGATATGGCAATGTTTGAAGGGCTCGCTAAAACAGCCAAAAAACTGGCTAAAAATCGTGAAATAAGAGCGGTTATTTTACGCGGAGAAGGTAAAGCATTCTGCTCTGGCTTAGATGTAAAAAGCATTATGTCTAACCCTGTTTCTGCCATAAAACTATTAATAAAGCCTGGCCGAAAGATATCTAACCTTGCTCAGGATGCGGGTTATCTATGGCGTCAGCTTCCTGTTCCAGTCATTGCAGTGACACAAGGTAAATGCTGGGGAGGTGGGTTTCAAATCGCTCTCGGTGCAGACTTCCGTTACACCACCCCTGATTGTGAGTTCTCCATCATGGAAATGAAGTGGGGGTTAATACCTGATATGAGCGGTAGTATTACCTTACGCGAGTTAATTCCCATTGATCTAGCCAAAGAACTCACCATGACCGCACGCGTCTTTGATGGGCAAGAAGCCAAAGAAATGGGTTTGGTAACAAAGGTTACTGAAACTCCATTTGATGAAGCAATCAAATTTGCAAAAGACATTTCAAAGCGTTCCCCTGACGCCATAGCCAATGCGAAGAAATTGTTTAATGAGACTTGGACGTCCGATGAGAAAACGGCCCTCAAGTGGGAAACAAAGCTACAAAAGCAGATAATTGGCCGCTGGAATCAACGAGCAGCTATAAGTCAGAATAACCCAAAAGAAAAAAGCCCTATGGCGTTTAAATTGCGGGCTAAGTAATAACCTTCAAAAGTTATTTAAAATTAAGAAAAATCTAAGTAGCCGCTTTTAAATAATCAATATTGCGGCTAACTACCCGCGAACACATCTGAATATAGTCTACAACCACGGCTCTTTCATCCGCATCATGCCAGTTACCTGCAAACTCACTACCTCGTTCATAGCTTATCGCTAAAGAAACGGGGTCTTGAGCCCGCCCCAACACTTTCGCCGCCAAGCGGTTCCCTGTATTACTTAAATCTGTACGTCCGACTAAGCTACCGTAGGTATTAAAAAAACCGCCACATTCCGCTAATAAAATAACATCTTCTGTTGATGCATCTTCAACCGCCAATGCTGATAAGGACGTTGCTACTAATACCAATGCGGTTAATACGGTTCGGACAATTAATAATTTTGTTTTCAACAACTGATTCATAGAAATACTCCGATTTGATCATAATCACTCGGAAAGCAGGTCTATAGTGTTACTTAAGTTGAGTTACTTTAATCGTAACGGAAAAAGACCATTCCATTTATCAGTTTAGTGTTGAAAGCATTTAATCACCGTTAACAAACGTAAAATTTAGTAAATACATTTAACGCCATAAGCTGTTACTTATCGCCTGGGTGCCAACCTGGCGCTTTATAAAAAACACGAAGATCTCTGGTTCGGTTAAAGTCTTTAAACATATCAACCCACTCATGGATTTGAAGATAAAAAGGATTAAATGATTTTGGCTGACGCTCAGTAATGCCATAAACAATTGGACCAGCCTCTTTTTCTGCCACAAAGGTGCCGAATAATTTATCCCATATAATCAGGACACCACCAAAATTAGTATCAATTTGTTTTGGGTTACTACCATGATGAACTCGGTGATGAGAAGGTGTATTAAAAATCACACCCAGCTTATTCAATGGACTCTTGGTTTCAGTGTGCAAGAAAAACTGATAAGCAAGATTAAGTTCAATGGCAATCGCTGCCCAGTTTTTATCAAGACCGATTTATGGAATCACTTCAAGACATCATTGTGGAATCACTGTCTCATACATGCCCTACTCTAAACAGTGTAGCAAAACAGCTTAATATGTCTTCTCGTGCCTTACATAGACGAATGGAATCAAGAGGGATGAATTTCAAACAGTTCTTGCAACAAACCAGAGAAAAACTAGCCAAACTCTACCTTAAAGACCCGAGTCTAAGCCTGAATGAAATTGCATTTTTATTGGGGTATTCAGAACATAGCGCATTTACTCGCGCTTTTAAGCAGTGGTTTGGTGTTACACCGAAGGAGTTTAGGAGAAGCTAATCTGTAGGTCGAATTGCACCCGACCTACAGACTAATATTATATTTTACGGGGCTTAATACCTATACTCACCCGCTTCAATATCTTTCTGGATACTTTCAGTCAAAGGTACGTAAGAGTCCGCCTTAGGCAACCAAACATAAACAGGGTTATCCTGCTTATCCAAATCAAACCCTGCATCTTTTAAAGGTGCTTTTTTATGCTTAAAAGTACCTGTGGTTTCCATCCCTTTACTTAGACGAATAAACACTGGAATAGCATAGTGAGGCAACTCTTGAGACAGATGGCTTAACAGTGATTTAAAATCAAACTCTGACTCTTCACAATCAAGACGAATAGA
>ENA-ORXI01001693-ORXI01001693.1-sediment-metagenome-genome-assembly--contig:-NODE-1693-length-16866-cov-4.838108_pt1 | contig 16866 bp, 19 predicted proteins | sample MGYA00237861_ERZ511468 | MGnify/ENA primary metagenome ERZ511468 (study PRJEB26299, sample SAMN06266213) | sediment metagenome | isolation source: Hudson Canyon methane seep mesocosm | place... | reverse complement strand
GTACTTTTTAATCGTCTTGGATTTGGCTGGAGACTCTACAATGACTAATTTTTTTACCATATTTTCCTACCACAAAAAATCTTAAACTATTAATGTTCTCTCAAGCACTTAGTGAACAACCGCCTCTAAGTCTTCAAACACCAAATCTTCCATCCAAGCATAAGCCACTTCTCTGCCTGGCTGATAAAATAACACCATAAGTACAATCCATTTCAACTGATCCAAATCGATTTCATCGGCATCTAGAGCCATCACACGCTCAATCACAATTTCACGCGTATCCGCATCTAATACTTCGACCTGCTCGAGGAACAATAAATAACCTCGCGCTGCGACATCTAAGCGTTCAAACTCTTGTTCACTATAAATACGCAATGCAGTCTGGGTTAAGCGACTTTTTCCCGATGTCTCTTCAGCCGCAATAGTCATACTTTCCAACCAATCAAAAGCCTTATTGACTTCCAACTGTTGAAACCCAACCCGTTCCAATTCTAACTCTAGCGTATCTTTATCAGGCTTATTTGTTTCTTCTGTATCAATATAATTTTCAAATAAATACAGTAAAACATCAATCACATTTTCTTTCATGAGGTTCCTTAAGGAGTCTCTGTTCCAATTCGAGCATAGCGTCCGCCAGCAAATGATTCAACCTGACCTTGCAACTCTAACAATAACAGCATGGATGAAACCGCATCAGCCGTCAATCCACACTTTTCAATCAAACTATCTATTTGTATAGGGTCATAGCCTAAATGTTTAAATAAAAGTTCATAGTCTCCATCCGATTTCACCAGCTCTTCTCTAACTAGCGGCTCATCAATACTAATCTCTGTTTGAACCCCAGCTAATGGGCCCAACTCTTCTAAAATATCTTCTGCTGTTTCAACTAATTTAGCGCCTTGTCGAATTAGCTGGTGGCAGCCCCGTGCTAAAGGGTTATGTATTGATCCGGGAATAGCAAAGACTTCTCGCCCTTGCTCCATTGCCATTCTAGCCGTAATTAATGAACCACTTCTTACTGCGGCTTCAACAACCAACGTTCCCAATGACAAGCCACTTATAATTCTATTCCGTCGTGGAAAATTCTCTGCTCGCGGTGAAGTACCTAAAGCAAACTCTGACACGATAGCACCCGTTAATGCTATTTCATGTGCTAGATCTCTATTTTTAGCAGGGTAGACACGATCTAGCCCAGTCCCAATTACCGCTATCGTTTTACCCTCTACAGCCAATGTACCTTGATGTGCCGCGGAATCAATACCCATCGCCAGACCACTGGTAATCGCAATGCCTCCTTGCCCTAAATACCGAGAAAACTCATAAGCAGTATCACGGCCCGATGCTGATGGGTTACGGCTACCCACCAAGGCAATCTGCCATTTTGATAACAAGCTAACATCACCTTGTACAAATAAGATACTTGGAGGATCAGCAATCTGCTTTAACAATTCAGGGTAACGCTCATCATGTAATGTGATGATATGTCGATCTGCAGCTTCAAACCATTGCAAATCTTTTTCTACCAGCCCCCAATTAGGTTCAGATAAAGCCTTACGAGTTCGACTTGATACCGATTCAGCTTCATTGAAGCGAAGAAATACATTCTCTGGGCTTCCAAATTGGGCTAATAGTCGAGCAAAGGTAACAGTGCCAACACCAGGAGTTCGGTGCAATGCCAGCCATGATGCAAGAGTCCGTAGCTCATCAGAAAACCTATCCATAAGTTTCGCTATTTGTCACTCGTCTAGTTTGCAGCACTCACCTTATCTTTCAAGTGGATTGCTCTAACTGCTTTCATAACAATAGCATAGCTCACTTTTTCAAAACTTTTGAAAACCATAGCTACACCCGCATACTCATCAGGTAATTTAACCATTTGATTTCTATCAACCCCTTTATTATGGGTGTTGAAATAGGTTTCATCTTCTCGACCAGACAGCACAGTATCAACGACTGTTTTTCCAACCTGATGGATATTGAGCACATGGCCCACTTCTAATCCATTTCGGTCACCTCGATCAAGCACAACTATTTGATATTGACCAACCTGAGAAACACCATTAAATACCGAAATAATATGTCCATCGATACCCTGTTCAGGTGAATGAGGAATAAAATTCATTTCATAATCCTCTTCAACCGCTGGCAACATACGATCACCCACCAATACTTCGAGCTTAGTTTCCCGTAGTTCAGCTGTTGCTGGATCGCCCATTTCTGTCAACCAAGCACTACCTTTATAAATAGCCTCATAGCCTAAAACTTCTTGAGATTCAGAATCTTTATAGACTTCGCCTTGAGTGAAAACACTAAAGTTCTTGTCATTCTCATTTTCAAAGCCCCGAGCATAAACGCGATCTCCAGCCCCTAAAATAAGACGCTCATCTGCTCCTGCGACGATATACGGTGCTAGTTTTAGCGTATCTTCATCTAAGACTTGAGGGCGCGTCAAAAATGCTTTTATAGCATCTAAAGGAATTGTTGGAATTGCTTTTTCTAAAGTGATGTCTCTTACTTCTGGCGACATTTTATATGCTGTTGGCCCACGAGTAAGTTCGAGTACAGGCTTGCCATCACGGTAAACTAATGTGAGCAAATCTCCAGGGTAAATCAAATGAGGATTTTCAATCTGACTATTGACCTGCCAAATTGCTGGCCAATGCCATGGGTACTTTAGAAATGTCCCCGAAATATCCCATAACGTATCGCCCCGAACAACCGTATACTTCTGAGGATGTTCTGGGTTTAATTCGACATCCGCAGAGAATGATAACGAACTAAACAGTAAAAAAAACAAACTTAAATAAATACGACGAATCATCAAATTATCCTCAAAAAACATCCTAACAGCATCTCTTCCTAAACATGAGTTACTAACTCAATTAGACTATAAAATAACATACACTTACTTATAGATGTATGTACTAATTACTTTTTCATCCTAGAGCATCAGTTGGCTTATGATAATTATTGGTATAAAGTAGTGATATTATTTAGTGATTAACAACTTGAAGGGAAATTAAGAATGAAACGTTCTGCTTATATTATTTTCGGCCTTACAGCCTTATTTAGCGCACAAATTACATTGGCAGCGGATGCCGCCGCAGGCAAAGCAAAAGCAGCTGTTTGTGCATCTTGCCACGGGGCAAATGGCATCGCACTCATGCCTTCATACCCTAATCTTGCAGGCCAAAATGAACCTTATCTTGTTTCTTCATTAAAAGCCTACCGCGACAAACAGCGTTCTGGTGGTATGGCAGCAATTATGCAAATGCAAGCAAGTAGCTTGTCTGATGATGATATCGACAACCTTGCAGCTTACTTTGCCAGCCTAAAATAGAGAATACCCAAAGTTTAGATTAAAACTGAAAGGCGGCCTCCATGGTCGCCTTTTTTATTAGACTAAAAATTTTCATCTTGATAATGAGATACCTATAATTAATTTAGGCATAATAAATTTATCGGAATTGGCCCAGTTTTCTTTTTAGGATCCTTTAATTAGCTATGGCTCTACTCAAAATCCTACACTTCCCTGATCCTCGGTTGCGCAAGAAAGCAACCGTTATAACAGAAGTAACAGATAAAATTCGTCAGCTTGCTGATGATATGCTTGAAACAATGTACGACGCACCTGGAGTTGGGTTGGCTGCCAACCAAATTAATGTGCAAAAACGTCTTGTTGTTATTGATACGTCGGAAGATAAATCTACCCCTTTAGTATTTATCAATCCTGAAATAATTGAAAAACACGGTGAGCGTGAGCATGAAGAGGGCTGCCTTTCTGTACCTGAAGCTTATGAAATGGTCACTCGTGCAGATACTGTCACAGTTAAAGCCCTTAATCGTGACGGCGATGTTTTTCAACTAGAGGCTGATGAGCTACTGGCGACCTGTATTCAACATGAGATTGATCATCTTGATGGTAAACTCTTTGTTGATTATTTAAGTAATTTAAAACGTCAACGCATTAAGAAGCGCCTTGAAAAACAACAAAAGCAGCAACACTAAAATGCGGATAATCTTTGCTGGCACACCTGAGTTTGCTGCCGAAACATTAAAATCATTGCTCACAACTGAACATGAAATATGTGCTGTTTATACTCAACCAGATCGCCCATCAGGTCGAGGTCGAAAGTTAACCGCTAGCCCAGTCAAACAGCTCGCTGTTGAACACAGCATCCCTGTAGAACAACCGCTCAATTTTAAAGAGGAAGACAGCAAGCAGATTCTTGCTGATTACGAGGCCGATCTCATGATTGTCGTCGCTTATGGCCTACTCTTACCACAAGCGGTATTAGACACTCCTAGCTTAGGCTGTATTAATATTCATGCCTCATTATTACCTCGATGGCGTGGAGCAGCTCCTATTCAACGCGCGATTCTTGCTGGAGATGCCGAAACAGGTGTTTGCATTATGCAAATGGAAGCAGGACTTGATACCGGACCAGTACTTGCTCGAGCTACATGTCCAATACATACGGATGATACAACGCAAGTTTTACATGATCGTTTAGCGATCCTTGGCTCTGAGACATTATTAACGACTCTGCCAAACTTAATTGCTCAACAAAATAACGCTGAAACACAAGACGACCATGCGAGTAATTACGCCAGTAAATTGCAAAAAGCAGAAGCTGTAATTGATTGGCAACAGTCGGCTGTCGCTATTTCTCGTAAAGTAAATGCCTTTAATCCATGGCCCGTTGCCCAAACACTCTGGCAAGAAAAGGTTTTTCGTATCTGGCAAGCCAGCGTACTAAATAAACCTCATACTGCAAAAGCAGGAGAAATTCTAGCGGTTGACCGCGACGGTATTGATGTAGCGACAGGAGAAGGTATTTTACGGCTGCAACACATTCAAATCCCAGGGAAACGAGCGATGCCAGTAGCTGACTTCTTAAATGCCAATTCAATGCATCCTGGTGAATACCTTGGCTAAACAAAAGCACAGTGCTCGCGCAACGGCGGCCCGGATTATTGCAGAAGTTGTAAACAAAAAACACTCCCTTAATGCCGTGTTAAACACCTCTTTGCCACTTCTTCCAGAAAATGAACGCGGCTTATGTCAACAGCTTTGCTATGGTGTATTACGTTGGCACCCTCAACTTAATGCCATCAGCCAACAGTTACTTAATAAGCCCTTAAAAGCCAAAGATGGGGATATTGCCGCTTTATTACTTTGCGGACTATATCAACTTCGAGAGTTACGGATCCCTGAGCATGCAGCACTATCAGAAACCGTTAATGCTACAAAGACACTCGGTAAACAATGGGCAAAAGGCTTAATCAATGCCAGCTTACGTAATTACCAACGCCAACATGAAGAAATAGCTCAGGTATTAAAACAATCTGACTCCGCTAATTATGCTCATCCAAAGTGGCTGGTTGAACAGTTTAAGCACGACTGGCCAGAAAAATGGCCCGCTATTTTAGAAGCCAATAACCAGCAACCTCCGATGATGTTACGAGTCAATAAGCAACACTCAACAACAGCGGACTATCTCAACAGGCTGAATGATGCCGGCATTAATGCAAGTGAACTCTCTGCAAGCTCTGAAGGTATCTTGCTAGAAAAGCCTTGTGACGTTTACTTGCTTCCTGGCTTTACCGAAGGCCATGTCTCAGTACAAGATGGAGCGGCCCAACTCGTTGCTAAGGCATTAGAAATAAAACCTAACTGCCGTATTCTCGATGCTTGTGCAGCTCCTGGAGGAAAAACCTGCCATATTCTGGAATATGAACCAGAAAATGATGTTATCGCCCTCGATATTGCTCCCAACCGTTTATTGCAGATACAGCAAAATACTGACCGCTTAAACTTAAATGCAACCTTAATCGCTTCAGATGCTGCTGACATAAAAAACTGGTGGGATGGACAACAGTTTGACCGCATATTAATTGATGCTCCTTGCTCAGGATCGGGAGTAATTCGTCGCCATCCAGATATAAAGATCTTACGTCGAGAAGAAGATATTAGCGCCTTAGCTGAACAGCAAAAGCACTTGCTCAACACCTTATGGCCGCTACTAAAACCAGGTGGCTTATTGGTTTACACGACGTGTTCTGCATTTAAACAAGAAAATGAATACCAAATAGAATCCTTCTTACAAACCCATCCCGAAGCTCAAGAGAAGGAACTAATACCCGCTCCCGCACAGCGACGAACCTTTGGCTATCAACGTCTACCTGGGGACGATAACTTAGATGGATTTTATTATGCCTGCATCCAACACCGTTAAAATATTTCAACAACTTGTTTTTTGGCTACTGCTCATCAGCTCGGCAGCCTCGGCAGAGACCTTTAGCATCGAATCAGCTCAAGTTAGTCCTATTGGTAACGGTCGTGTACTTAATGCAAAAATAGAGTACCCACTCACACTGAGAGTAAGGGAAGCGTTATCTAATGGCGTTCCCATAACTTTCTACCAACAGTTCAAGCTCATTAGCTCAATACCCTTATTGGGTAAGTATTGGCAATGGGAAGAAAGCTTATGGACAACAGAAATACGCTATAAACTCCGTTACCATGCCTTAACCGAGCAGTATATTTTAGTGGCGCTAGACACCCGTCATCACAGGAGCTTTTCATCACTGGATGCCGCCCTTAATGCCTTAGGACTAATTGAAAACTTAAGTCTGCCACCTGAACATTTAAATAAACCTGAAAATTTACGCTTAGAGCTTCGTAGCGGCCTTGATCTCAATGCGTTGCCAACACCTATGCGCCCTGGCGCATTAATCTCAAGGAAATGGCAACTCACAAGTCCATGGGCCATCGCACAATGGCTATAAAACTCATACATCGAATGATGTCAGGAGGTACGCCCTATTACTCGCTGGGTATATTATTACTTGCCTTAAGCTATTTACTAAGCGTTGCCACACAGGACACATCTGCTCTGAATGAGCTCTTCATGATTATCTTAGGAGTAAGTATTATCAGCTTACTCCTGCTCATGATCTTGTTAGCCCGCAACCTGATTCGACTTTATCGAGATGTTAAAGCTCACAAAGAAGGCTCACGATTAACCATTCGCCTTGTTAGCTTATTTGCTTTGCTTATTCTCGTGTCTACCAGCATTGTGTATAGCTTTTCTATTCACTTTCTACATAGAGGAATTGATAGCTGGTTTGACGTTAAAGTCGAGGAAGCACTTAACAATTCCTTAGAACTGAGTCGCTCCGCATTAAATATTCGAACCCGTACATTGCTCAGGCAGACTCGAATGATGTCAGGCTTATTGAGTGAGTTACCTGAAAGTGACATTAACCATAATATTCGTGAATTAACTCAGTTAAGCGGTGCAATAGAAATGAGTTTGTGGTCAATAGATGGACAGCTCATTGCCACCAGCATCGAAAACCCCGCTCTCATTATTCCAATGAGTCCTGACGTCACCATTCTTAATCAATTAACCGCAAATAAAGACTATATTGGCCTTGATCCTGACGATAATGATAAATTACAACTGCGAGCAGCAGTCCGGCTACCTAGCAAAGACTCATTACAAGTAGGACGATTTCTACAGGTGGTATTTGCTGTTGACGAGCACTTAAGCTCTCTCGGCCACACAGTGCAAAATGCTTATACCGAATACAAGGAGCTCAATTACTTACGTAAGCCTCTTATTTCTATTTTCACACTAACCTTGAGCCTGATCGTATTATTGACCTTACTCGCTTCAATTTGGTTTGCCATTTGGATTTCTCGCCGTATTGTTCAGCCATTACAAGAGTTAGCCTCAGCGACCCACGCTGTTGCCTCAGGAAATTTTAATACCCAGCTAGCGGCTTCTGGTCATGATGAAATTGGCTTTTTGGTTCGTTCCTTTAACCAAATGACACAGCGACTGACTCAAGCTCGAAATGCCACTCAAAATAGTCACCGTCAACTAGAACGGCAAACAGACTATCTCACCACGGTATTGGGTAGCCTTTCAAGTGGTGTAATCACACTTGATGACAATCATATTTTACAAACGACCAACCTTACCAGCAGTAAGATTTTAAATATCGATCTAACGCCATATTTAGAAAAACACCTCGATTTATTAAATAGTGCATCGCCTCAACTTAGCTCTTTTAGTCGCTTACTTATACAACAAAATAGTGGCGATAAAGAATGGCAACAACAAATTGAATTACAACAAAAGAAAGGGTTACAAACACTGATGTGTCGCGGTACACCTCTTCCTAACAATACAGGTTGGGTTATTGTATTTGACGATGTAACTACACTATTGCAAGCACAACGTAATGCGGCATGGGGAGAAGTTGCCAAGCGGTTAGCACATGAGATTAAAAACCCGCTAACACCCATTCAGTTATCTGCAGAAAGGCTACAACATAAATATTCACCAATCGTTCCTCCAGACCAGGCTCACACACTGAATAAATTAACAAATACGATTGTGAAACAGGTGGAAGCAATGAAGGAAATGGTTAATGACTTTTCCGACTATGCACGTAATCCAGGCTTACAATTACAGTCGATCTCCATAGGCTCATTTCTTCGAGAAATATTGACTCTCTACCAAAGCAACCCAAACCATAGCATTACACTATCAAACAACCCTGACAAAATAAAGGTAAACATTGATAGTAATCGCTTCAGGCAAGTGCTTCACAACCTCCTCAAAAACTCGATTGAAGCCAGTGAGGATGCAGGTCTCAATGTCGATATTATTCTTGGCTATCATCACTTATCACTCGACAAGCACCATTACTTAGAGATAACCCTTCTCGATCATGGCCCAGGCATTCCTACAGACATGGTCAATACGCTATTTGAACCTTATGCGACAAATAAAGTAAAAGGGACAGGCCTAGGCTTGGCTATTGTCAAAAAAATAATAGAAGAACATCATGGTCAAGTATGGGCTGAAAACAAAGAACCTAATGGTGCCTGTACAATTATTCGAATCCCCCTTGAGGAGACAACAGATTGAACAATGAAAAACAACTCATTTTAGTTGTCGATGATGAAGCTGACATCCGAGAATTAATTCGCGATATTCTTGAAGATGAAGGCTATCAAGTCATCATTGCTGGTGATGGAGAGCAAGCTCGATCTGCTTTTTTATCACAACCGCCCAATCTCACATTATTAGATATATGGATGCCTGATATTGATGGAATAAGTCTTCTAAAAGAATTCAAGCAACAAAATAACTCTGCAACGATTGTGATGATGTCTGGTCATGGAACAATTGAAACAGCGGTAGAAGCAACCCGACTCGGCGCCCACGACTTCATTGAAAAGCCGTTATCTATGGCAAAATTATTGCGTGGTGTTGAAGTGGCACTTGAAAGCCAAAAGAAACAAGTGGAGCGTCAACAGCAACAAAATCAAATTCCTATTGGTAAAAGCTCTGAGTTAATACAGCTTCGAGAGCAAGCCCAGCGCGTTGCTGAACATAATATGCCCATATTATTACAAGGTGAAGAGGGCTCAGGTAGACATTGCTTTGCTCATTACCTGCATAGTTTAGGGAATTATTCCAATGGTAAATTTATTGAAGTGAGTGCAGATAGCTTTCCCGATGACAGCTTAAAATTGACCTCCTTAGCCCAGAATAACTGCCTCTTTATTAATGATGTCGCATTACTCCCTAAAACAGCCCAAGCTTTATTGTCTCATTTACTAGATAGTCAAAAACTATCACAGTGCCAACTCATATTTGCTACGCAACAGTCATTAGAAACTGCAATTTCACTCGATACCTTCTCAGAAGGCTTACTCTATAAAATCAACAGTATTACACTGAGTATTCCAGCGCTTCGAGATCATGTTGAAGATATACCTGAACTTGTCCAACACTTTGTCGACCAACAAACATCAGACTCTGACTTACCTTACCGACACTTTACTGTTGCAGCTCAAAACCGTTTACGTAATCATCCTTGGCCAGGAAATACCTTAGAGCTAAAGAGTATCATTCAACGATTACTTATTTTGGGCAACGAAGAAGATATAGACAGCGACGAAGTTGAAAATGTCTTACAATCATCTCCAGAAAGCACCGTTCCAACAACAAATAATGCCAATATCAATTATGATTTACCACTGCGCGAAGCAAGAGAGCAGTTTGAACGACTTTATTTATTACAAAAACTACATGAAACCGATGGCAATGTAGGAAAAGCCGCAAAGCTAGCAGGAATGGAACGTACACATTTATATCGTAAACTACGTACTTTGGGTATTGATGCAAAACAAGTTTAAGGCTTAAAATTATGAAAATTCTTATTCTTGGCGCAGGCCAAGTCGGCTCATCTGTTGCTGCAACACTGGCTCGTGAAGACGATGATGTCACCGTCGTTGATACCAATGACGAGTTGTTAGAAAAGCTACAAGATCATTATGATATTCGTACCGTAAATGGTCATGCATCTCACCCCGATATACTTGAAAAAGCAGGCGCACAAGATGCCGATCTGATCTTGGCTGTAACCAATAATGATGAAACCAATATTATTGCCTGCCAAATTTGCCACAATCTATATAACACGCCAACAAAAATTGCTCGCATTCGTAGCAATGCCTATTTATCTAATCCTGAAATATTTAATACCAAAGCATCCACAACTATCGATATGCTGATTAGTCCTGAGCAAATTGTCACCGACTATATTACTCGCCTTATCAATCACCCAAACGCCCTTCAAGTTCTTGATTTTGCAGAAGGAAAAGTACAACTCGTTGCCGTAAAAGCCTTTCATGGGGGGCCATTAGTAGGTAACCCGCTTTCTGAACTCCGCCAGCACATTCCTAAAACAGAAACCCGAGTGGCGGCTATTTTTAGAAATGGCTACCCCATTATTCCTCATGCCGATACAGTCATCGAAGCAGATGATGAAGTTTTTTTTATTGCTGCTAGCAAAGATACGCTTTCTGTTATGAGTGAGCTGCGTCGCCTTGATAAGCCTTACAAACGTATTATGCTTGCTGGTGGTGGACAGATTGGTGCTCGTTTGGCGAAAGTATTAGAAGAGGACTATCACGTTAAGGTTATTGAAGCCAACCCCAAGCGGGCGCATCAATTATCAGAAGACTTATCAAAAGCCATTGTATTATTAGGTGATGTGGCCAATGAAGACTTACTTAAAGAAGAAGATATCGACAAGGTAGATTTATTTTGTGCATTAACTAATGACGATGAAGCCAATATATTATCGGCAATGCTAGCAAAGCGCTTAGGAGCAAGAAAAGTACTTTCCCTGATCAATCGCGCAGCCTATGTTGACCTGATAGAAAGTAGTACGATTGATATTGCCTTATCACCACAACAAGCGACCATTGGCAGCTTATTAGCCCACATTCGTCGCGGTGATATTGTTGCCGTACACTCTTTACGCCGTGGTGCTGCCGAAGCATTAGAAGCGGTTGCTCATGGTGACAAAAAATCATCGCGGGTTGTAGGTCGTCGTATCGATGAAATCAACCTGCCAACGGGAACAACTATCGGTGCAATTGTGCGAGGAGAGAAAGTAATCATTACGCATCATGACACCGTCATTGAATCTGAAGATCACGTGATTCTTTTCCTCATACATAAGCGTCACATCACCGAAGTAGAACGTTTATTCCAAGTAGATTTTAGCTTTTTCTAAGACTATGATCTCATCATTACATCATCATTTCTTAATTGCGATGCCTGCACTGGCCGACACCTTCTTTCATCGTAGTGTTATCTATATCTGTGAGCATGATGAACAAGGCGCGATGGGATTAATTATTAACAAGCCAACGCCCGTTATGCTGCCAGAACTCCTCGACCATTTAGAAATAAAAAATCCTGAACCTCACCTTCGTACAATGCCTGTGTTCTTTGGTGGCCCGGTACAAAAAGAGCAGGGGATAGTTATTCACAATAGTGACAAGCCATGGAGAACAACTCTCTCGCTTGCCAATAATGTGTTCATCACGACCTCCACCGATATATTAGAAAAGGTGGGCTCAACCCAAGGTCCAGAAAAAGCATTAGTTACACTTGGCTATGCAGGCTGGGAAGCAGGGCAATTGGAACAAGAAATCAGTGATAATAGCTGGCTCACCGTCGCAGCTGATGATCATATTTTATTTGATACACCTGCAGATCAACGCTGGCATGCTGCTGCAAAACTGCTTGGCATTGATATTAACCTAATGCCTAATATCTCAGGTCACGCATGAGCTCTCCTCGTACATTGCTTGGTTTTGATTTCGGTTTAAAAAATATTGGGGTCGCCGTTGGGCAAGAATTAACCATGACAGCGAGCCCGCTCACCGTTATAAAAGCACGAGACGGTATTCCGAACTGGGATGAGTTACAGCAACTCTTTGACCAATGGAACCCCGACCTGCTTATTGTAGGTCTTCCCCTAAATATGGACGGAACAGAGCAAAAAATGACGGCCCGCTCACGTAAGTTCGGTAACCGCCTTAATGGCCGCTTTCAAATCCCAGTTGAATGGCAGGATGAACGGCTCAGCACGTATGAAGCACTTGAGCACTTAGGCATTCATAGTAAACTACAAGCTAATAAGCGTGACGATGTTGATCGCATCTCAGCACAACTTATACTTCAATCATGGTTAAACCAACAATGACTACTTCAGCTGAAAAGATAGATATTCAATCCCTTCTACAAACAATGGCTAATGACGTCCATCAACTATTAGCCGATAAAAACCCACTTATTATCGGCATTCACTCTGGCGGAGCCTGGATTGCAGAAGCCCTTACAGACATTCTAGATCCCACCTTTTTTGATGCGCCACTCGGTACGCTGAATATCGCTTATTACCGTGATGATTTCACGCGTATTGGCATGCACCCTCAAGTGACGCCTTCCGATCTCCCTTTCAGCATTGATGATCGCCATTTATTATTGGTTGATGATGTACTTCATAGTGGACGAACCGTACGTGCAGCATTAAATGAAATTTTTGATTACGGTCGTCCAGCAAGTGTCACTTTAGCTGTGTTAATTGAACGAAATGGTCATGAGCTACCTATTCATGCTGATATTATCGGGCAATCTATCAGCCTAGAAGCTAATCAGCATATCAAGCTCACTAATCACACCGACCTGCAACTTGAGATAACAACAAATGGAGCAAATGAATGACCAATAATCAACTCACTGAAAATGGTCATTTACGCCACTTTTTAACTATCGAAGGACTGAAGCGACCTTTATTAACTGAGATAATGGACCGTGCTGAGCAATTTTCCAGCATTTCACATCAACAAGTTAAAAAAGTCCCCTTATTACGTGGAAAAACAATCGTAAATTTGTTCTTTGAAAACAGTACGCGTACTCGCACCACTTTTGAATTAGCAGCCAAACGTTTATCTGCTGATGTGATGAACTTAAACATAAGCACCTCAGCCACATCAAAGGGCGAGAGCTTGCTAGACACCCTACATAATCTTGAAGCGATGCACTGCGATATGTTTGTTGTTCGCCATAACCAAAGTGGTGCAGCCGAATTTATAGCCCAACATGTCGCTCCTCATGTAAGTGTCATTAATGCTGGCGATGGTTGTCATGCCCATCCAACGCAGGCCATGTTGGACATGTTTACCATTCGCCGCCATAAACAACATTTTCCAGATCTGCGAGTAGCCATTATTGGTGACATATTGCACTCCCGTGTTGCTCGTTCTCAAATTCAGGCCCTTGCCACATTAGGTGTAGGTGAAATTCGAGTCATCGGCCCCAAAACATTACTACCCTCTGACTGCAGAACGCTTGGCGTTCATGTTTATCACGATATGGAAGCCGGCTTGAAAGATGTCGATGTAATTATTACGCTTCGACTTCAACACGAGCGTATGGAAGGGGCTCTATTGCCAAGCGCACGAGAATACTTCCACTGCTATGGACTAACAGAAGACAAGCTCAGCATTGCTAACCCTGATGCCATTGTGATGCACCCCGGTCCTATTAACCGCGGTGTTGAAATTGCATCAACCGTTGCTGACGGATCACAATCGGTCATATTAGAACAAGTCACACATGGTATTGCTGTTCGTATGGCAGTCATGTCCATGGCATTAGGATCACAATCAGAAGTCGAGACCCACGCATGAACCTTCATATAAAAAATGGTCGCGTCATCAATCCAGCTAGTCAACTTGATGGCGAATACGATATATTTATTGCTAATGAAAAAATAGTCGCCATAGGAGAGCAACCCAGCAACTTCAATGTAGAGCAATCTATTGATGCAACTGGGCTCATTGTCTGCCCAGGCCTTATTGATATGAGCGCTCGACTAAGAGAGTCGGGGCAAGAACACACTGCAACTATCGATAGTGAAACACGAGCGGCAGCGGCTGGAGGTATCACATCTCTTTGTGTTCCTCCCGATACCGATCCCCTTATTGATACTCCCGCAGCTGTTGAACTAATAGAAGAACGAGCAAAAAAAGCGGCTAGGGCAATGGTTTATCCCATTGGCGCTTTAACTCAAGGCTTAAAGGGTGAATTATTAACTGAAATGGCGGCCTTGAAAACGGCCGGATGTATTGGCTTTAGCAATGGCAGAACGCCCATCACAAATAGCTTAATCCTACGACGAGCAATGGAATATGCAGCCAGCTTAAACCTGACAATTTTTATAAACCCTTCCGATCCATGGTTACAATCTCAAGGCTGTGCTCACGAAGGTGCAGTCAGTGCTCGACTAGGACTAACAGGTATTCCTGAAACAGCAGAAACAATTGCAGTAAGCCGAGATCTACTACTCATTGAACAAACAGGTGTTAGCGCTCACTTCCACAATATAACAGCTGGCAAATCGGTAGATTTAATTAGGGAAGCACAACACAAAGGCTTAAGCGTGAGTGCCGATGTCAGTATTCATCACCTACATCTAACTGAACATGATATTGGTAACTACGATAGCCTTTGCCATGTCATGCCGCCACTTCGTAGTATTCGTGACCGCGAACAATTACAGCAAGGCTTACGAGAGGGTGTGATTTCTGCTATATGCTCTAATCATAAACCACTAGACCAAGATGCAAAACTAGGCCCATTTGCAGAAACAACACCCGGTATTTCAGGGCTAGAAACCTTATTGCCCTTAACGCTTAAATTAGTCAATGATGACGAAATTAGCTTACAACAAGCAATTGCCAACCTGACTTACCACCCTGCAACTATTCTCGGAATTGAAGCAGGACAAATTCAAATAGGCGCACAGGCTGATCTTTGCATTATCGATCCAAATGCTTATTATGAATGTCAGCCTAATGAATTTATTAGTACCGGAAAAAACAGTCCATTTACTGGCTGGTTATTTAACAATCAAGTCCGCCATACCATTTTCAAAGGAATAAAGGTGTTTGGTTAAAAATAACCTCTCGCTGAAAACAGCCCAATGCAATATGAGGAAAACAAAATGAAAAAAATAATTGCCATCAGCTTTATTGCCAGCCTAGCTGTTACAGGTTGTGCCAGTAATCTACAAGGCGACACCTACTCTCGAGATGATGCCAGACAAGTTCAAACCGTAAAATACGGAACGGTAGAAGAAGTACGCTTAGTTGTTATTGAAGGAACAAAAACACCTATCGGTTCTGTGGCAGGGGCGGCTGTTGGCGGCATTGCTGCGAGTAGTATTGGCGATGGAACAGGCTCCACAATTGCTGCGATCGTCGGAGCTGTGGCTGGAGGTATGGCCGGCAGTGCTGCCGAAGAAGCAATAACAAAGTCTCAAGGTGTAGAGCTTGTTATTCGTATGGCTGACAGTGACAATATCATTTCTACTGTTCAAGCCCATGATCCAAATCAACCCTTTTATGTAGGCGACAGAGTCCGTGTAATGTCTGTCAATGGCAACACACGTGTAACACGATAGGAAAGAATATATGACCTCAATTAACCGCATCATAAGCATTTTAGCAATCGCACTTCTTGCCGTCTCCATAACCGCATGTAGCCCAGAAATCGGTAGCGAACAATGGTGTAGCGACATGAAAAATAAACCAACCGGAGACTGGAGCGCTAACCAAGCAGCCGATTATGCTAAACACTGCCTGCTGAAATAATAATCATGTCAAAAACAAAACTATACGCCTTAGATTTTGATGGGGTGATTTGCGATAGTGCGATAGAAACTGGACTAACGGGCTGGAAGGTCGCATGCAAGGTATGGACAGACATGCCTGCAGAAGTACCCACCAACATGATTGATTTATTTCGTCAGGTTAGACCCGTTATGGAAACAGGTTATGAAGCCGCACTCATTATGCGCCACCTCTTTGAAGGTGTGAGTGCCGACGCATTACTTTCACATTTCGAAACACATATTCGCCAGCTAATTCGTCGCGATGAAATTGATATAGCACGACTCAAACAGCGGTTTGGTGAAACGCGTGATCATTGGATTTCAGATAATTTGAACGAGTGGATCGAAATGAATCCCTTATTTACAGGCATTGCAGATAAATTACGTCAAATTGATAACAGAAACATGACCATAATCACCACAAAACAAGAACGTTTTGTGGCTAAAATATTACAGGCCAATAATATTACTTTTCCAGCTGAGCGAATTTATGGTCTTGACCGTCAGCTGAGTAAACAACAAGTATTGGCTGACTTATTAAGCTCACACCCCGATCATGATATCTTCTTCATTGAAGATCGCTTACCAACACTCATCAACGTTATTAATGATACTCGCTTAAAAAGCGTAAAATTGTATTTTGCAGACTGGGGATATAACACTCTGGAAGATAAGTTGGCCTCAAAACAAGAACCATTGATTAACATCATCACACGTGATGAAATGTTAAACTTATAAAAGAGATTTAACAAAGAAAAATTGGCGGAGCGGACGGGACTCGAACCCGCGACCTCCGGCGTG
>ENA-ORXI01001691-ORXI01001691.1-sediment-metagenome-genome-assembly--contig:-NODE-1691-length-16884-cov-7.031356_pt1 | contig 16884 bp, 15 predicted proteins | sample MGYA00237861_ERZ511468 | MGnify/ENA primary metagenome ERZ511468 (study PRJEB26299, sample SAMN06266213) | sediment metagenome | isolation source: Hudson Canyon methane seep mesocosm | place... | reverse complement strand
ACGCGCAATTGCTCAGCGTCTTCTAAACTCAACTCCGCAGGTTCAGCAATGACTTGACCTTCTGGAATAACTCTATCTCTAGGAGATAGTGCAAACTGTTCGGAAGATGCACCAGGTAAGTTTTTAAATTCATATAAATAGAAAACTTCAACTTTTTCACGTGCCCACTCTGTTTTTTTTAAAAACTTCACACTAGAATCAATGCTCGGGTTGACCTTAAAACAATTAATATTTAAATAGGCAAAGAGAATCTCAAAACCATAATGATCCACTATTTCAGTCAGCAATGTTTTCAAGCCAACACCATGTAAAGGGTTGCTCTTATAATTGATGTCATTATCCATATAGATGTCCGCTTAATAGTCGTAAGTAAATTTCTACATTATACCTATTTGTTTTTTTGTATTCTCTTGTTTATCTAGCCACGGTAGGCTTGCTTCTATATTGAGGTGGAAGGTATCACACCACGAAAACATGAAACCCTAAAATACCTCACACCTGATATGATCTCACTTGGTCCAATAATCAAAAAAATATAATTTAACTAAATAACAACAATAAGAGAATAATTATGAGTGAAAAATCACCTGCTACAAAGACATTTCAACAACGTGTTGATGAGTTTGTTGCTGTGGCTAACCAGCAAGTTCCTGAATGTTCGGTAGATGATGTGAATACATCAATTCTATTTTCTGCCGCACGTTTTAATGCCTTTAGTGTCGCTTCTTCAGTTGAGAATGCTGAGAACTTACAAGCAGAAAAACAAGAAGCGATAAAATTCTTCGTACAACGCTACACAGAGATGTTAGAGCAAAATATGGATGAATATATTTCTCGTTTTGAGCGTTATTCACAAAAGTAAATTGACTCATTTAAAAGGCAGTTAGAGTCCCATTATATCGCGCCCATTACGCTATTGTTTTTACGGATAAAGCAGGCGAGTGTTTGATGAAATAGCTCCTTGTATTTCACCCTGCGGGAATCCTTGCATTCAAAATATGTTCCCAACATATTTTTGCGCGTAAGCGAATTTTCGCCTGCGCCGTAAAAACAATAGTGTAATGGGAAGCAAGCGATATCTGGGCACCTTTAGAATGAAATATATCCCTATATTTCACCCCTAACGGGATTGCTATGCACTTCAAATATGCTCCTGCATATATGTCTTTGGTTCGTTTCTTTTGGGTGAACAAAAGAAATGAATGCCCAGCGGCGAGCGACTATTGGAAAAATAATTAAAGGGACTTAAGATAGTTCTGATCTAATAATTTAGCTTAGGCAAAAGGCAAGACCTAATGGAATGGTCCGCCTCACTTTTATAAACGGCTTCAAGTAAGCCATGATGTTAGTCGTAAACAAAACATCAAAAACAAAAGAGAGGCGAGCCGTGAACAATCATAATTCAAAAGGCAACATAACAACACTAGGCATTGATTTAGCAAAGAATAGCTTTCAACTTCATGGTGTTAATGAAAAGGGTGACAGAATGTTAAGGAAGAAACTAACTCGCCGGCAATTAACGGCTTTTGTTGCAAACTTAGAACCTTGTTTAATAGGGCTCGAAGCCTGTGGGGGTGCTCATCATTGGGTGCGTGTTTTTAGTCAATTTGGCCATACCGTTAAAATGATAGCCCCGCAGTTTGTCAAACCGTATGTTAAATCCAATAAAAACGATGCTGTGGATGCAGAAGCCATCTGTGAGGCAGTACAACGCCCGAGTATGCGCTTTGTACCCAGTAAAAGTTTAGAACAACAAGACATCCAAAGCGTGCATCGAATCAGAAGCTTATTAGTTGGCAGACGCACCGCACAAGCCAATCAAATTAGAGGCTTACTCATGGAATACGGGGTTGTTATCCCTCAAGGTATACATCAACTTAGACGCGCCATACCAGAAATACTTGAAGATGCAGAAAATACCTTAACCGCTTACTTTCGTGAATTACTCCAAGAACTCTACGAAGAAATCATTCACTTTGACCAACGGATTGAAACAATAGAGCTTAAGTTAAAGCGAGTCAGTGAACAAAATAAAGATTGCCAGCGGTTACTCACTATTCCCGGTATTGGTTTATTAACAGCAACCGCCTTAATCGCCGCCATAGGAGATATCTCCGCCTTCAAGAATGGGCGAGAGCTAGCCGCATGGATAGGTTTAGTACCACACCAGCATTCAACAGGCGGCAAACCCACGTTATTAGGTATTAGTAAACGCGGGGATTCTTATTTACGGACGTTATTAATTCATGGCGGTCGTTCAGTGGTTAGGGTTGCATCTAGGCATCAAGACAAGCGAAACCAGTGGATCACAGAGATCAAACAACGGCGAGGAGAAAACATCTCCAATGTAGCGGTAGCCAATAAAAACGCACGAGTTGTCTGGGCTTTATTAACAAACAAACAAGATTATAATGTCGTAGCGGCCTAAAGAGTCAGACAATAAAACGATACAAATTAAGTTTCACCAAATTGCGTGGATAAAATTTAAGTGATGGCATAAAAGATAACATCTACATTCCAACGAACCTGGTGGTGTCTAGGGCTCAATTGAAGCCGAAGACCTGATGAGGGGGGAATGTGCGGATTCCATCAGGGCCAGAGATTAATGAAATCTCACCTAAAGGCCGGATATATGGAAGCAATATTTCTCTATGTTACGAAAAAATTTTACTTGCAATACGAGGCGGACCATATATGACACCTTTTACGCGCAGCGTAAATGCGTCAAATTGACACACATGTTAGATTTTTCAAACATCACAGTTAAATGTGCCTAGATAATGCAGTTCGAAATCATCTTTTTTTAACGTTTTTGGTGATTTAACTTCATCTTTATCAATGATAATGAATACATTGGCCTTATCGAGGCTAACCTCCTTACAGGCGTTACTCACTAAAACATCATAATAATTTGAATAAGAATGATTACCGGCCAACTCTAAAATATCTATCGGGTTATTCAAAAATGACATTTCCATCCAGTCATGATCAATCCACCTTTCCCCCTGATCACCTGCAAATTTACTTACAGGAGCATCTTCGTTATCTTCGTCATAAATTTCATCGAAGTAATCTTTTGGTGAATTAGGACCAAATACTCCTACCCAGATGTGACTTTGTTCCATTGCCATGATTTAGTATCCCATAAATCTAACGTTTAACTTCAGCTGACGTAAAAAGAGGCGCTGTTTTTACGATAGCAAAAAAAGTGACGCTTTTTACGGTCAGATGCAAGTTGTTGTTAGGTGTTTTACCGCTAATCATTTACCGGAACCAAGCATGACGTAATATGCCAAATTAGAGTAATTAAAGGGATCCATAATGGCGCTCCGAAAATAAAAATAGTAGCCAAACCCATTGCAGTAAGATTACCACCTACAGACCCAGGGTTTATTGCAATTAAAGGGGACGTCAATTAAAGGGCAATTAAAGGGGACGTTACCTTTTAATTTTATAATTAAACTGACTTCAACGGAAAGTTATCAGGAAATGCTATCGATTTTTCACTTAAATCAATATCTAAATCAGGCCAAAACAAATGCCCTTTAGTAAGCTCTTCAACATTTACAATTGATTTAACGGTTTGGTCTTTAAACCATGGAAACTCATCATAAGACATGAAGTGTTCTTTATCACGGATAAAGATCCAAATGCCAAAGCTTGATATATTAGTTACTTCAACGGCTAAAGTGCTGTCGCCATGCGCTAATGAGGTCATCGCAGTGTTCCTTTACCAGTGATTCAATCTTTTTAAGTTGTCTGCTATTGTGATTATAGTTCTTTGCTAGCGATATGTCCGGTTCTAGCCAAAACTTTGTTTCGCCATCAGCAGAAATAATATGAACGTGCATACGTTCTTCTTCTCGTGAGAAAAAGAAAAAACGATAACCATCTTCCTTGAAGATTGTTGGGCTCATTATTTAGCTAGTCCCACTTAAGTGCACCACCTGTCTGGTACTCTGTAACCTTCGTTTCGAAGAAGTTTTTCTCTTTCTTCATATTAGCTTGTTCATCTAACCACGGTAGAGCTGCTTCGGCACCAGGGAAAGGTTCAGCAAAGCCCAGCTGTTTTGCTCGGCGGTTAGCGATGAAGCGGAATTGACCGATATGATCTTCTTTTGAGTAACCTAATATTGGGTCACGAAGTACATAACCAGAATAGATGCGTTCTGCTTCTTCTGCTTCTTCAAACATGGCTTGGATTTTAGCTGGATCTAAGACGACATTTTCTTCTTTGATGATTTGCTTAACAACACGAATACCAAATGATGCGTGTAATACTTCATCACGCATGATGTATTGTAATTGTTCAGCAGTACCTTTCATTAAACCACGACGTTGCAATGCAAAGATTGGGCTAAAGCCATTGTAGAACCAACACCCTTCAAAGATGGCGCCAAAGAAGGCATAAGCCATAACGAAGTTTTCTAGCTCATCACGATCAGTTAAATCAATATCACTTCGCATAATAGAGCTAAGGCGTCGGTTAGCGAGTTGAATCTTTTGGTTTATTTCAGGTACTACACGGTAACGATTGTAGATTTCACCTTGATCAAGCCCAATTGTTTCGATGCAATGTTGGTATGTCCATGTATGTAATGCTTCTTCATACACTTGGCGAGCCTGATAAATTTGCAATTCAGGTGCTGTCATTTTTTCCATAACAGCAAGGCCAATATTACGCATTGCTAGAATGTCAGACGTTGTTAGATAGGCCATGACGTTTTCATATACATGACGTTCTTCTAACGTTAACTTATGGCGATAATCATGAACATCTTGTGCCATGTTGATATCAAGCGGTGTCCAGTGATTCTTGTTGGCATTAAGGAAGTATTCCCATGCCCAAGGATATTTGAATGGTGCTAATTGGTTAACATCTGTCAGGCCATTAACAACACGCTTGTCATCCGCATTAACGGGTGCTACATTCGCATGTGGTAATGACATGGCTGGTGCAGATGCAGTATCAACAGGAACCCCTGTTACATTTGCAACGACAGGTTCATTAGCGGCGATACTATCATTTGACTCTGCACTGGCAGAGGCTGTTGTATCGGATTTGGCAGCCGGGGCTGCGAATGGATCATCCCAATCTAACATTATTGACATGCCTCGCAATCTGGTTCAAGAATTGAACATGCTTGTGGTGCATCTTGACCTTCACCTAATTCAAAGTCATCTTCATCTACTTTTGCTTCTACAGGAATGGGTGCCGGAGTAGCTGGAGCCGCCGGTGTAACGACAGCTGCTGGTGCTATAGGTGCAATTACTGCTGCTTCTGTTTGAACTGCACTGCTTGTTTTCTCAGCAGCTGTTGCTCCCATAGAACGGAGATAGTAAGTGGTTTTAAGTCCACGTACCCATGCTAGTTTGTAGAGGTTATCCATCTTCTTACCTGATGGCTCTGCCATGTACAAGTTCAAGCTTTGAGCTTGATCTAACCATTTTTGACGACGTGATGCTGCTTCAATTAACCAGCGAGCATCCATTTCAAATGCGGTGACGTAAAGTGCTTTTAACTCATCAGGTACGCGGTCAATTGATTGCAGGCTACCATCAAAGTATTTAAGGTCATTAATCATGACCTCATCCCATAAACCACGCTCTTTCAAGTCATCAACCATGTATGGGTTAATAACAGTGAACTCACCTGATAGGTTCGATTTTACGAATAGGTTTTGGTATGTAGGTTCAACAGATTGACTGACGCCACAGATGTTTGAAATCGTCGCCGTTGGTGCAATTGCCATGGTATTAGAGTTACGCATACCTTGCTGTTTGATTTTGCTGCGCAGTGCGTCCCAATCAAGTGTTTGGCTTTCATCTTGTTGCAAGTACTCGCCACGTGCATCTTTAAGGATTTTGATAGAGTCAATTGGCATGATGCCTTGGCTCCATAAACTACCTTGGTATGATTTGTATGTACCGCGTTCTGCAGCTAAATCTGATGATGCTTCGATGGTGTAGTAACTGACTGCTTCCATTGATGTGTCAGCAAAAGCAACTGCATCGTCAGAGCTGTACGGTAGACGCATTTTGTATAGTGCATCTTGGAAACCCATAATGCCTAGACCAACAGGGCGATGTTGTAAGTTTGATTTACGTGCTTGTGGAACACTGTAGTAATTGTATTCGATTACGTTATCTAACATACGCATTGCTGTGCTGATGGTGCGTTGTAGTTTTTCTAAATCTAAGCCGTTTTCACCAATATGTTGTGGCAAGTTGACTGAGCCTAGGTTACATACGGCAATTTCATCATCAGATGTGTTTAGCGTAATTTCTGTACATAAGTTTGAACTATGAACGACACCAACGTGTTGTTGTGGGCTACGCAAGTTACATGGATCTTTAAAGGTAATCCATGGGTGGCCGGTTTCAAACAACATGCCCAACATTTTGCGCCATAAGTCATTGGCAGGGAATGTTTTGGTATTACGAAGTTCGCCGGCAGCTGCTTTTGCTTCATAGGCTTCATATGCAGCTTCAAATTCTAAGCCAACAAGGTCATGTAAATCAGGCACTTCTTCTGGTGAGAATAATGTCCAATCGGCATTTTCAGCAACACGCTTCATGAATAAATCAGGGATCCAATTCGCTGTATTCATATCATGTGTACGACGACGATCATCACCGGTGTTTTTACGAAGATCTAAGAATTCTTCAACATCAATATGCCATGTTTCTAGGTAAGCACAAACAGCACCTTTACGTTTGCCCCCCTGGTTTACTGCTACAGCAGTATCATTAGCTACTTTCAAGAATGGCACAACACCTTGTGAGCTACCGTTAGTGCCTTTGATATGTGAACCTAGACCACGGACGCGAGACCAGTCATTACCCAAGCCACCTGCATATTTAGACAGCAGTGCATTGTCACGAATTGCATCGTAGATACCACCCAAGTCATCAGGAACTGATGTTAGGTAACATGATGATAGTTGTGGACGTAATGTACCTGCATTAAACAGAGTAGGGGTACTGCTCATAAAGTCGAATGATGACAATAAGTTGTAGAACTCGATAGCACGTTCTTCACGGTTAATTTCATTAATCGCCAAGCCCATTGATACACGCATATAGAATGCTTGTGGCAATTCAAAACGTGTATTGTCTTGGTGAATGAAATAACGGTCATAGAGTGTTTGCAAACCAAGGTAGGTAAAGCTGAAATCGTTTTCAGGTTTCAATGCTTTACCCATTTTTTCAAGATCGTATTGTGCAAGCTCAGGTGCTAATAATTGGAGATCAATAGCGCGTTGAATATAGTGTTTGAAGTAGTCTTGATACACGTCATCCATATCGTGTTGTGATGCTTGACGAGGTGTATTGTATACAAACGTTAATGCTTCACGACGAATACTATCCATCAATAAACGAGCTGAAACAGTACTGTAATCAGGATCTTTTTCGATAAAGGTGCGTGATGACATTATCAATGCTTTTTCAACATCGCTTTCACTAACACCATCAAAAATATTACGTTGGGTATCACGCAAAATTGCAGCGCCATCAACACCATCAAGGCCTTCGCATGCTTCAGTGATTAGGTTTTGTAGGCGCGTAATATCAAGAGGCGCTTTACTACCATCGGCAGTGACAACATTGATTGTTGACTCTGTTACAGCATGAGGGTGCTTTTCTTCTTCTTCGGCACGTTTTTGGTTTTGCTGTTCGCGGTATAAAACGTAAGCACGTGCTGCTTTATATTCACCTGTACGCATTAATGCTAATTCAACGTGATCTTGAATATCTTCAATATGTACCGTACCGCCGTCATCTAATCTGCGGGTTAAATTATCAGAAATTTGTGCTGTAATACTGGCAACAGTATCGTGGATACGACGACTATCAGCTGCTGATTCGCCTTCAACTGCTAGAAATGCTTTAGTAATTGCAACTGCAATTTTACTGCTATCAAAGTCTGTTACTTGGCCATTACGGCGAATAACTTGGTATTGTGAACTTGAAAGCGCTGCTGTTGATTCGCCTGCCATAATAATACATCCTGAAATATTTGGTTAAAAACTCAAAACCACAAGTTGTAGTGGTTTTTGAATCATTGAACCACAAGATGATGTGGTTTGGGAATAGCGAACGGTGGATAAGTCAGGTGTTTTCTGTGGATAACTTGTGGTTAATTTAGTGCTAACTCAAAGAGGACGGGGCTTAAATGAGGGTGAAAAAAATATGCCCTTATGAAAAGTTTTTCTTAAGGGCATTTAAAGTCTAAAGTGCTTTTACAGCCTCTAAAACCTCGGCAAGGTGTTCTTTTACTTTAACCTTACGCCATTCTTGAAGTAAAACACCCTCTTTGTCGATTAAGAAGGTACTGCGCACAATTCCCATATATTCACGGCCGTAGTTTTTCTTCAGGTGTAAAACATCAAAAAGGCCACATGCTGATTCTTCTTCGTCAGAGAGTAATTCAAATGGGAACGATTGTTTTGCTTTGAAGTTTTCATGCTTACGGATGCTGTCACGTGAGATCCCAACGATAACAGTGTCATGTTGATCAAACTCAGCAATATTATCGCGAAAGTTCTGACCTTCTAATGTGCAACCTGGTGTACTGTCTTTAGGGTAAAAATAGACAACAACATTCTTACCTTTAAAATCGGACAAATTGAAAATCGTATCGCCAGTACTAGGGAGTTGAAAATTCGGCACGGCTTGGCCAAGTTGAACACTACTCATTGTTATTTCCTGTCATATATAGATAGATAAAAATATACATGACATAGCTGACTAATTCCATATTGAATTAGTCATAAGCTCGTGAGCAATGAAACAGGCCGATTCAGTGGGATGTAAAAACGGTTTAGCTAAAGCATTGATTGCCGTCATATAGTTAACCTTAACCAATGAAATAACGCCGCATAAAGTATTTTTAAACCTATCGAAGAAGCGCTTGAGTAACGCCACTTCATTGTTTGATCTATTTGCAAGGGAATAGCCATTACTGCATAGATGCGCCTAGAATTGGGATTCCTCAAGCACTCTGAAACATACAGTTTCATTGATCAGGGGGATAGGTTCTTGTCATCTTGTAGCTGGCAAAGTACCATGGTCGTTTATTTATTGGAGTCTTCTGAACATGTTTAGCGGCAGTATGGTAGCGCTAGTCACACCGATGCAAGCGGATGGTTCTCTTGATCGTGACAGCCTAAACAAGTTGATTGAATGGCATATCAGTAGCGGTACGGATGCTATTGTTGCTGTAGGAACAACAGGTGAGTCTGCAACATTAACAGTTGACGAGCATTGTGACGTGATTCGCCAAGTGGTGTCTCAAGTGAATGGTCGCGTTCCTGTGATTGCAGGAACTGGGGCAAACTCAACCACTGAAGCGATAGAATTGTCGCAATATGCAAAAGACTTAGGTGTGTCAGGCGTCCTATTAGTTACCCCTTATTATAATAAGCCAACACAAGAAGGTTTATTCTTACATTATAAGGCAATTGCTGAAGCGGTCGATATTCCTCAGATTCTTTATAATGTACCGAGCAGAACTGCCTGTGATCTATTACCTGAAACAGTAGCAAGACTTGCAGATATTCCTAATATTGTTGGTATCAAAGAAGCAACGGGTGATCTAACTCGTGTCAGTGAGATTAAATCGCTTTGTGGCGATAAAATTGAACTTTACACTGGGGATGATGCCAATACAGTAGACTTTATTTTAGCAGGTGGTGTTGGCGCTATTTCGGTTACTGCGAATATTGCACCTGACGCAATGCATACGATGTGTGCGGCAGCGTTATCTGGAAATGAAGAAGCGGCTCGAGCTATTGATAATCGTTTAGCTTTATTGCATGAGCGACTGTTTCTAGAAGCGAATCCTATTCCTGTAAAGTGGGCGTTGGCTGAAATGGACTTAATCCCAATCGGATTACGATTACCAATGACCGTACTATCAGAAAAATACCATCAGCCAGTGCGTGAAGCATTGAATGCTGCTGGCGTATTAAATTAATTGTGGGTGAATGTAACTCGATGAACTATAAATTTTCTTCTTTAGCTGTCTTGCTATCTGTTGTATTAACTGGCTGTGGATCTCTTCCTGCCATTGATGAGGTTGTTCCTGATAATACAAAGGAATATCGTAGAGCTGAGACAATGCCACCACTTGATGTTCCCCCTGATCTGAGCACAGCTCGAATCAATGATGATATTGCAGGAAATGTAAACAGTACTGCGACATATTCTGAATTTGAAGAAGCAGCAAGTAACCCACTTGTGAGCAAATATAATATCCAAGCAGATGTTAAACCTGCATTATCTGGCGAAGGCAAAAAGCGTCATCTAATTGTGCCAGGAAATCGTGATATTGTTTGGAACAACTTATTAGATTTCTGGGCTCAAAAAGGCATTGAGATTAAACGTAAAGATGAACGTATTGGTTTAATGGATACTGCTACAGGTAGTGATGATTACGCATACCGTTTGAGGATGGAGCGTGGTGACACATCGAAACAAGCATTGGTTTATGTCGGTGCTGCCGGCTTTGAAGCAAACGGACAAAAAAATGAAGTAATGCTGCGTCAAGTAGCTGAGTATTTAGGTGGTCTTCATCAAGTTGTACAAGCAGAAGTTAAAGCCAAAAAAGCACTAGAACCACATGTCGCTTCTGTTAATGCAACAATAATTGATGAAACGGGTGGGCATCAAGCATTATTTGTTGAACAAGACTTTGCAAATGTATGGCGCCAAGTTGGACGAATATTAGATAGCAGAGGTTTTGCTGTTGAAGATCGTGACCGTGGTGAAGGAACATATTTTGTTCATTACTTAGATCCGTTCAATGAAGTAGAGCAAGAAGATGAAGGACTTTTAGGTAAACTTGCATTTTGGAAAGATGATGCTGAAAAAGCACCAGAAGAATATTACTATATTAAGTTAATTTCTGATGCGGCTTCTACGAAAGTAATTGTCCTTGATACTGAAAAGGTACGCCTATCATCTGATACTGCCAAACGTCTTCTAGGATTAATACAAGAACAACTCGTTAAATAATGCGGTTTGCTTCCCTTGGCAGTGGTAGTCGAGGTAATGCAACACTCGTTTCTCAAGGAAAGACCTCGCTATTAGTTGATTGTGGTTTTTCTGCTCGTGAAACTGAAAAACGTTTGCAACGGTTTGAGATAGATCCTGCAACGTTGTCAGCTATTGTTGTGACACATGAACATGCAGATCATATTAATGGGGTTCGAGTTTTAGCTAGAAAGTACAAACTTCCTGTTTATGCCACAGCGGGTACAGCTAGTTTTTTAGCAGCAGATGTCGTTGATTTAGTCGAAGAATTTAGTTGTCATGAAACATTTAGTATCGGTGATGTTCAAGTACAACCATTTCCTGTACCTCATGATGCACGAGAACCAAGTCAGTTTGTTTTCTCTGACGGACAGCACCGATTAGGTTTGTTAACGGATGTCGGAATGAGCACACCTATTATAGAAGATGCCTTATCAGCATGTGATGCCCTATTATTGGAAGCTAATCATGATATGGATATGTTGGACAACGGTGAGTACCCAGACCATTTGAAGTACCGCGTTTCAGGGCGACTTGGCCACCTAAACAATGTCCAATCAGCTAAAATACTAGAAAAAATTGATACATCACGCTTACAACATATTGTTGCAATGCATTTAAGTGAAAAAAATAATTCGCCAAATATTGTAGCCCCACTGTTTTCACAGGCATTAAACTGTGATCAAAGTTGGATAGGGCTTGCAGAACAAGAAAATGGTTTTGATTGGCGAGAGACTACTAATAGTTAGATTAGAGAGTGAGTAATGGAAAAAAAACAAGAACTATTTGCAGGTAAGGCTAAAAGCATTTATGCAACAGATAATGATGACTATGTCATTATGAGTTTTCGAGATGATACGTCTGCATTTGATGGCGAAAAAATCGAACAGCTTAGCCGTAAAGGTGAAGTCAATAATAAGTTCAATGCGTTTATCATGGAACAACTTGAAAATGCTGGCATTCCAACACATTTCAAAGAACTTTTTAATGAAACCGAGTCTGTTGTGAAAAACATGCAGATGATGCCTGTTGAGTGCGTTATTAGAAATGTAGCAAGTGGTAGTTTATGTCGTCGTTTAGGTGTTGAAGATGGCATGGAGTTAACGCCACCAGTGTTTGAGTTTTTCCTTAAAAATGATGAACTCCATGATCCAATGATTAATGAATATCATATTGAAACCTTTGGATGGGCTACATCTGAATCTGTTAGTAAAATGAAAGAGTTAACATTTAAAGTTAATGCTGTTTTGACAAAGATATTTGCTGATGCAGGTATGATTTTAGTGGACTATAAATTAGAGTTTGGTTTGTTTAAAGGTGAAGTCATTTTAGGCGATGAGTTCAGTCCTGATGGCTGCCGACTATGGGATGCTGAAACACGTAAGAAACTTGATAAAGATCGTTTCCGTCAAGGTCTTGGTGGTGTCATCGAAGCTTATGAAGAAGTAGCTCGACGAATAGGCGCACCGTTATAACGTAAATGGGGTGCAGGCTTTAGCCTGCCAATTACGAGATAGTAGGCTAAAGCCTACACCCCGCAATGGAGTTAATAATGATAAGGAAGTCATTACACCATTACAGTGAATTAAATGCAGTTCAATTTGTGACCTTTCGTACTCGGGATAGTGTTGATGGGTACTTACAACGCATTAACAATCATAATGAGTTAACGACCTCAGAAAAACAAATGAAAATTGATGTGTATTGCGATCAGTTGGATAAAGGCTGCCACCTTAATGATGATGTAATTACGATCGTTATAAACTCACTTCGGCAGTTAGAGCCCCAGTATTATAAACTTTATGCGCTGAGTATTATGCCTAATCACGTTCATATGCTGTTTCAACAAAATAGTGAACTCAAAATTGTTATGCAAAAAATCAAAGGAGCAACAGCCCGATTAATAAATCGGCACCTTTCGAAACAAGGTGGCTTGTGGGAAAGAGGCTATTTTGATAAAGCAATTCGCGATGAACAGCATTTTAAGCTTGTTTATGATTACATCAAAAATAATGCCGTCAAAGCTAAATTACATGATGCACCGAAACGGTTTTATGGGATTTATGACTGAAATCACAGGTAGGATAAAGCATAGCCCCCTAATTGCAACGGGGCTTGGTAAGGTAACTGGGACGGGGTGCAGGCTTAAGCCTGCTAATAAACAAAGCTTATTTAACTTTCCAAGTAATTTCTTCACCAGCTCGCATTGGGATTAAATCTTGACCAGCAAAGTCATAGCTATCTGGTACAGTCCATGACTCTTTGATAAGCGTTACTTTTTCAGTGTTTCTAGCTAGCCCATAAAAGTCTGGGCCAAAATGGCTAGCAAAGTCTTCTAGTTTGTCTAATGCATCTGCTGCTTCAAAGGCCTCAGCATAGAGCTCAAGAGCTGCATGTCCACTATATATGCCAGCACAACCACACGAGGTTTCTTTTGCATCAATATTATGTGGTGCACTATCTGTTCCTAAAAAGAACTTAGGATTGCCACTGGTGGCTGCTTTAATAAGTGCTTGTTGATGCGTATTACGTTTTAAAACAGGTAGGCAATAGTTGTGAGGGTGGATGCCGCCAACAAGTAAATCATTACGATTCAATAATAAGTGATGAGGTGTGATTGTTGCGGCAATATTGGCATTACTATTGATAACAAAACCGACAGCATCAGCAGTAGTGATATGTTCAAACACAACTTTAAGTTTAGGATAATCATTAACGAGTGGACTTAATACTTGATCGATAAATACTTTTTCACGATCAAATACATCAATATCAGCATGCGTAACTTCGCCATGAACCAGTAGAGGAAGCTGTAAGCGTTCCATTTCAGCTAATGCTTCAGCACAGAGTTTTAAGTCTGTTACACCCGCATCAGAGTTTGTTGTTGCGCCTGCAGGATAAAGTTTAACAGCATGGATAATGCCGCTTTCAACAGCACGTTTAATTTCTTCAGCATTCGTATTGTCGGTTAAATATAATGTCATCAACGGCTCAAATGTATTCCCCTCTGGGCGCGCTTGTAAAATACGCTGGTAATAACTTTTTGCTAATGCGGTTGTTGTTACTGGTGGGCGTAAATTTGGCATAATGATAGCGCGTGCAAAAGTGCGAGCAGTATCAGGAACAGTGCGATTTAATGCCGCATCATCGCGCAAGTGAAGATGCCAGTCATCAGGCTGAGTAATTTCTATTTGTGTGTTTTGTATTTTAGTCATAGCTCGAATTATGACATAGCTAAACAAATAAGCCGATATCTATTAGTTTAAAGCCTTGTTAAATCAAAGGGTTTAAGCACGGTTTTACTTGACCTTAGGCGGCATTCCACGTACATTTACCGGTTTTATATTTTTATGTCGGCCATTATTGGCAATTGAGAAGGGGAACACGTGGAATTAAGCGGTGCTGATATCCTGGTTCGTAGTTTAAAAGACGAAGGTGTTGAATATTTGTTTGGCTATCCCGGTGGTTCGGTGCTTCATATTTATGATGCGCTTTATCAGCAGGACGATGTTAAGCATATTTTAGTGCGTCATGAGCAAGCAGCTACACATGCTGCGGATGGTTATGCGCGCGCAACAGGTCAGCCTGGTGTCGTCTTAGTAACATCCGGACCTGGCGCAACAAATGCTGTGACAGGTATCGCAACTGCGTATATGGATTCTATCCCAATGGTTGTCATCACGGGACAAGTTCCTTCGGCTGTGATCGGTAGTGATGCCTTTCAAGAAGTCGATGCTGTTGGTATCACGCGTCCTTGTGTTAAACATAACTTCTTAGTAAAAGATGTTACAAAACTAGCTGAAACGATCAAAAAAGCTTTTTACGTTGCTACAACAGGTAGACCTGGCCCGGTTGTTGTTGATGTGCCTAAAGACATTACTGATCCTGCTATCAAAGTACCGTATCACTACCCTGATAAAATAACGATGCGATCATATCAGCCAACAATAAAAGGTCATTCAGGACAGATTAAACGTGCTGTAGATTTATTATTAAGTGCTAAAAAGCCAATGATTTATTCAGGTGGTGGTGTTGTTCTCGGCAATGCTTCTGAAGAGTTACGCTCATTTGTGCGTCATCTAGGCTATCCAATTACAAGTACATTAATGGGCTTAGGTGCTTACCCAGCAAGTGATGAACAAAATATCGGCATGTTGGGTATGCATGGTACTTATGAAGCTAATATGGCCATGCATGATTGTGATATATTGATTGCTATCGGTGCTCGTTTTGATGATCGTGTAACTGGGAAGATTGCAGAGTTTTGTCCTGATGCTCAAATTATTCACATCGATATTGATCCATCATCAATTTCTAAAAACATTACAGTAGATATTCCTATCGTGGGTGATGTGGCTGGTGTATTGCAGGAAATGAATCATATCCTGACAACAGGTAAAAAACAGACTCAGAAGAAAGACATCGAAGCGTGGTGGAAGATTATTAATGCTTGGCGTGCAAAGCAATGTCTAAGTTATGACAAAAACAGCGATAAGATCAAACCACAACAAGCGATTGAGATAGTACATGAACTCACCAATGGTGATGCTTACGTGACATCAGATGTTGGTCAGCATCAAATGTGGGCTGCTCAATATTATGGTTTTGAAAAGCCTAACCGTTGGATTAACTCTGGTGGTTTGGGTACGATGGGCTTTGGTCTTCCTGCTGCAATGGGTGTTCAATTAGCCTATCCTGAAGAGACGGTTGTTTGCATCACGGGTGAAGGTAGTATCCAGATGTGTATTCAGGAGCTATCAACCTGTTTGCAATATGGTTTGCCAGTTAAGATTATTGCCTTGAATAACCGTTATTTAGGTATGGTTCGCCAATGGCAAGAGTTCTTTTATAAAGAACGTTATTCACATTCGTATATGGAATCATTACCTGATTTTGTAAAATTAGCAGAAAGCTATGGTCATGTTGGTATTCGGATTGAAGATCCTGCTGATCTTCGCTCTGGACTTGAAAAGGCATTTGCACTGAAAGATCGTTTGGTATTTGTTGATATTGTTACTGACCAAACCGAGAATGTTTATCCGATGATCGCAAATGGAATGGCTCATAATGAAATGCATATGTCACCACATGCTAAATCTCCGCAAGATGTAGAGCGGGAGTTATCATAATGCGCCATATTATTTCTATTTTAATTGAAAACGAAGCGGGCGCATTATCACGCGTAGTTGGATTATTCTCTGCACGTGCTTATAACATTGAGTCGCTGACAGTTGCACCGACAGAAGACGCTTCATTATCACGAATTACTATTGTAGCGATTGGTACAGATCGTATAATTGAACAAATTACTAAACAACTTAATAAATTAGTTGATGTAGTTAAGTTGTTAGATTTATCTGAGGGCCCTCATATTGAACGCGAGATGGTGCTCGTTAAAGTAAAATCAGCGACGATGGCACAGCGCGAAGATATTAAACGTTTAGCAGATATCTTCCGTGGTCATATTATTGATGTCACAACCTCTACTTATACTATTGAACTGACTGGTTCAGGCAGAAAAGTAGATTCTTTTATTGAGGCATTGGCTGAACATAAGATTTTAGAAACAGTACGCTCTGGGGTGTCAGGTATAGCCCGTGGCGATAAAATATTGCACGTTTAGTACGTGTGTTAAGTAGATTTTTGAAGAGTTAAGGAATTAAAAATGAGTTTGAACGTTTATTACGATAAAGATTGTGACTTATCTATCATCAAAGGTATGAAAGTAACAGTCGTTGGTTATGGTTCACAAGGCCATGCACATGCTTGTAACTTGAAAGATTCAGGTGTTGATGTAACTGTTGCATTACGTGCTGGTTCATCTTCAATTGCTAAAGCTGAAGCTGA
>ENA-ORXI01001688-ORXI01001688.1-sediment-metagenome-genome-assembly--contig:-NODE-1688-length-16898-cov-7.489923_pt1 | contig 16898 bp, 9 predicted proteins | sample MGYA00237861_ERZ511468 | MGnify/ENA primary metagenome ERZ511468 (study PRJEB26299, sample SAMN06266213) | sediment metagenome | isolation source: Hudson Canyon methane seep mesocosm | place: USA:Hudson... | reverse complement strand
TCCCAGGTTCGAATCCTGGTACCCCAGCCACTTTTTTGTTTTGCTATAGACTTTTTGGCTTTTACCTTGAAAAAAAATAGACTTCTCCAGTTACAAGAACGCACTGCTGATACCAGTATGATGGTGTTTTCGGGCAATTCTAACCGTCCTTTAGCGAAGAATATTGCTAACTTCCTCAGTGTTCCCCTCGGTAAAGCTACCGTAGAAAAGTTCAGCGATGGCGAGATCATGGTTGAAGTGTTAGACAATGTCCGTGGTAAAGATGTCTTTATTGTCCAGCCGACATCAATGCCTGCCAATGATAACTTAATGGAATTAATGGTGATGACGGATGCAATTCGTCGTGCTTCAGCAAGACGAATTACGTTAGTTGTTCCGTATTTTGGCTATTCACGCCAAGATCGTCGTCCACGCTCAGCGCGTGTTGCAATCACTGCAAAAGTAGTCGCGAATATGCTGACTGGTGTTGGTGCAGATAGAATCTTAACCGTTGATTTGCATGCCGACCAGATTCAGGGGTTCTTTGATTGCCCTGTTGATAATGTTTATGCCTCGCCGGTTTTGTTGGGTGATGTTTGGAAGCATAAATATAAAGATTTAGTCGTTGTTTCACCTGATATTGGTGGTGTTGTTCGTGCAAGAGCAGTGGCAAAACATCTTGATGTTGAATTAGCGATCATTGATAAACGTCGTCCAAAAGCAAATGTTGCCAAAGTTATGAATATTATTGGTGACGTAGAAGGGCGAGTATGTGTCCTTATCGATGATATGGTTGATACCGCAGGTACATTATGTGCAGCGGCTGCAGCATTAAAAGAGCGAGGAGCAACACGTGTTGTTGCCTATTGTACTCATGCTGTTTTATCAGGGCCGGCAGTTGATAATATTGAAAATTCAGTATTAGATGAATTAGTCATTACTGACACAATTCCCCTGCAAAAAAATGCACAACAATGTGCAAAGATTCGCCCATTAAGTATTGCAGAAATGCTAGCTGAGGCGATGTATAGAATTAGTAATGAGGAGTCTGTTAGCTCCTTATATATGGATTAGAACATTTAAAGTAATGCTTTAGATGTCTTGTTAGTCGGAGCACTCAATTAGAGTGTAATCTGCATGCCTACCCTGGTCGCAAGGGAGGCAAAGCGCCGCCGTTAGGCGGCATTTTTAATGGGTAAGAGATTGCCCATGATTTTGGAGAAAAAGATGGAAAATTTATTTGAAGTTCAAGCTGAACTACGTACTGACAAGGGGAAGGGTGCGAGCCGCCGCCTACGTCATGCAGGTCAAGTTCCAGCAATCATGTATGGTGCAGAAGAAGAAGCTGTATCATTAACATTAGATCACAACAAATTTCTTCGTCATTTAGAAGAAGAGGCATTTTATGCTCATATCTTGACGATTAAAGTTGGTGCTAAAAAACATAAAGTAGTTTTGAAAGATCTACAACGTCATCCAGCTAGTGATATGAAAATCATGCATGCTGACTTCTTGCGCGTTAGTGCTAAAGTTGCAATGACAATGAATGTACAGCTTCACTTTATTGGTGATGAAATTGCTCCAGGTGTTAAAGTTGCTGGTGGTAAATTAACTCACTTAATGTCTGATGTTGAAATCTCTTGTTTACCAAAAGATCTACCTGAATACATCGAAGTTGATACATCTGCATTAGAACTTGATGCGTCTATTCACTTGTCTGAACTTGTATTGCCAAAAGGCGTTACATTGACAGCATTAGCTCATGCTAAAGATGAAGAACTAGAAGAAGGTGTTCGTTCTGCATATGACCAAGCTGTTGTTAGCGTTCACACTCCTCGTGCTGTAGTTGAAGTTGAGGAAGATGAAGCTGGTGAAGAAGCGGCAAGCGAAGAAGAAGCGACTGAAGAATAATTCAGTCAATATTGAGGAAATCTACCCATAAGCACTTGAATATGTACATTAAAAATACAGAATATTCAACAGTAATGAGTATTAGCTAATGGCTAACTGGATAATCGCAGGCTTGGGTAATCCAGGTCCTCAATATGAACACACCCGACACAATGTTGGGTTTTGGTGGCTGGACCAATTGGCGAGTGATTTAGGTACAACATTTTCTGTTGAAAACAAATTTCACGGCCAATTGGCTCAGGCTCATCATTCAGAACATAAGCTATTTTTGCTAAAACCACTGGTTTTTATGAATAGAAGTGGTCAATCTTTAGCAGCTTTAGCAAACTTTTATAAAATTCCCTTAGCAAATATTCTCGTTATTCATGATGAATTAGATCTGCCTACTGGAGCAGCACGCTTAAAACGTGGTGGTGGTCATGGCGGACATAATGGTCTTCGTGACATTATTTCTCGAACAGGTAGCAAAGATTTTTTACGTTGTCGATTAGGGATCTCGCATCCGGGAGATAGCCGACAAGTGTCGGATTATGTACTTAGTAAGCCTTCTCAGCCAGATCGACAACTCATTCGAAATGCAATCGATGATTCGTTAAGGGTATTACCTGATCTCTTATCAGGTGATCTAGATAAAGCCATGAATTGGCTACACTCACAATAGGAAAAGTATCATGGGATTCAAATGCGGTATTGTTGGCCTACCCAATGTAGGTAAATCAACTTTATTTAATGCGCTGACTGAGGCTGGTATTGAGGCTCAGAACTACCCATTCTGTACAATTGAGCCTAATGTTGGTGTTGTTCCCATGCCTGATCCTCGTTTGGATGCTTTAGCTGAAATTGTTATTCCTGAACGCGTGTTGCCAACGACAATGGAGTTTGTAGATATTGCGGGCTTAGTTGCCGGCGCATCAAAAGGTGAAGGTTTAGGTAATAAGTTTCTAGCCAATATCCGTGAAACAGATGCCATTGCCCATGTTGTTCGTTGTTTTGAAGATGATAACGTGATTCATGTTGCCAATAAAGTTTCACCACTAGATGATATTGAAGTTATTAATACAGAGTTAGCTTTAGCTGATTTAGAAAGTGTTGAAAAGGCGATTACAAAAACAACACGTGATGCCAAAGGTGGCGATAAAACAGCAAAAGCACGTCTAGATCTACTTAAAGAAATGAGTGACGTTCTTAACGAAGGTAAACCTGTTCGAGGCATGATGTTAGATGAAGATCAGCTAGCCTTGCTAACGGAAATACATCTCCTGACTATTAAGCCAACAATGTATATTGCTAACGTTGCTGAAGATGGCTTTGAAAACAATCCATTCTTAGATCTTGTTTCTGAACTAGCTGAATCAGAAGGTGCTGCGATCGTCGTTATTTGTGCTTCTATTGAGTCCGATATTGCAGAACTTGATGCTGAAGAGAAAAAAGAATTTTTAGATGAGCTTGGCCAAGATGAACCTGGTTTAAATCGCGTTATTCGTAGTGGTTATAACTTACTTGGTTTGCAGACATACTTTACTGCAGGTGTTCAAGAAGTGCGTGCTTGGACTGTGCGTGTCGGTGCAACAGCACCTCAAGGTGCAGGTGTTATTCATACTGACTTCGAGAAAGGCTTTATTCGAGCTGAAGTGGTTGGCTATGAAGACTTTGTTGAATATAACGGTGAGTCAGGCGCTAAAGATGCGGGTAAATGGCGTTTAGAAGGAAAAGATTACATTATTAAAGATGGCGATGTGATGCATTTCCGTTTTAATGTATAGGCTGTCTTATTACTAAGACTCCTCTAGCAATTACCTAAATTTAAGGATGAAATCATGGTAATAAAACACATCAGAATATTTTCTGTTATTGCTATAAGTTCATTATGTTTTTCTCCAGTTCAGGCTGAGTCAGTAGATTCATGCCTGTTGAAGGCATTGCTGTCCGTCTCAGATAGTGTCACTGTCGGAGAAGTGCGAGCATCGTGTGAGCAACAGTATAAGGCCTCCTTTCCTGAGAATTTAGAACTTACGGATAAAGAAGAGTCTGCGATAACACGCCGTTTGAGGCTTGAACGAGAAGGCGATGACAAACTGTTTTCCCTTCAGCCTCATAAACCAAACTATATTATGCTAAGTAACAATATAGCATCAGCCAATGAGCAGCCATTTACAGAGGCATTCCCGACCCGGGATGTTCATTTGCAACCATGGGAAACAAAGTTTCAAATTAGTTTAAAAGTACCATTAGCGCGAGATCTATTTTCAGGGAATGGTGATCTTTTTGTCGCTTATACCAATAGATCGTTCTGGCAACAATTCAATAAAGAGAGTTCGTCACCCTTTCGAGATTCCAATCATGAACCAGAGTTATGGTTATCATTCAAAAATGACAGTGAATTTTTTGGTTTTAAAAACTCAATAATTCGAACAGGCTTTGTTCACCAATCAAATGGGCAAGCAGGTTCATTATCGCGTAGTTGGAATCGAGTCTATACCGATTTTATTGTTGAGAAAGGTGACTTCTATTTTTCCTTCAAACCTTGGCTACGTATTTCAGAAGACTTCGAAGATGATGATAACGCTAATATTGATGATTACCTCGGTAACTTTGAGTTTAGTGGCTTATATAAGAAAGGCGAGCACACCTTCGACTTTATGGTCCGCAACAACCTTGATTTTGGGGATAATCATGGGGCCTTACAATTAGGTTGGAGTTTCCCCGTAACAACGAAGCTTAAGGGGTATGTGCAATGGTTCAATGGCTATGGAGAGAGTTTAATTGACTACAATGCTCACTCAAATAGTTTTGGTATTGGTATTAAGTTAAGCGATTGGCTATAAATTTCTTATATTACTTGATATTTGTTTGATAGCATCGTAAAATTGTCGGCTTGGTATGGCTATGTAGCTCAGCTGGTTAGAGCACATCACTCATAATGATGGGGTCGGTGGTTCGAATCCACCCATAGCCACCAAACCCTCCCTTTAGTTGCATCCCACAACATAACAATCTAGTCATTTGATAAAAGAGAATTCACTTCTTCATAAGCTATTCTCAATGGCTCAATGCCTTCTCTTGATTCTTCAATATTTCCAGCATGATGTTGTGAAACCAGTTTCTCGGCAAGTATATAAAATATATCATGAGCTTCTTGGAGCTTTTCAAGCCACTGTTCATCAAAAATAGCTTCATCTTTAAAACGAGACAACCATTTTCCTAGGTGACATTTCACTAAGTAGTCGCCAAAGCCGCTATCAGCCATTGTGAGAAGCACATTGTTGACATTATGGAACCAATGTTTAGTTGTTAATTGAAGTAATTTTATTTTATTTTCTTGTTCTGAGTGTGGTTCATTGCTGTACCTCATCCAAGATTGATTCGGCTGATAATTCAATAGCCAGGATGGAATCTTATCTGATGGTAGTGGTCGGGAGATACCAAAACCTTGGGCTTCATAACAGTCCATGATGAGTAGAACTATGCCATGGGCTTCAGTTTCTACGCCTTCAGCAATGACTTTTCGATTAAAGGCATGAGCTAGGCCAATCACACCTTCAATGATGCTGTAATCATGTGGGTTATCCAAAAGGTCACGGACGAAGCTTTGATCGATCTTAATCGTATTAGCAGATAGGTTTCGCATGTGGGTGAGTGATGAATAGCCGGTGCCAAAGTCATCGAGGGCAACGTTAACCCCTAAGACGTTCTGACAGCTATTGATAATGCCACCAATTGTTTGGATATCGCCAAGCGCACTACTTTCTAATATTTCTAGTTGGATATCTTGAGAGTCTATATCTGGGTAGTTATCCAATGCTTCATTCAATTGGTCGAAGAAAGCAGAAGACAGCAGGTGATGAGATGATATATTAATACTTACTTCAAGTTTAATGTCTTGTTGTTGCCAGTCATGAAGTTGTTGCAGTGCCTCATTGATGACCCAGCCGCCAATCTGAATTTCTAAATCTGTGCCTGCAATAAGTGGTAAAAAGTCCAGAGGTGGAATTAACCCTTTGTCAGGGTGTATCCAACGAATTAATGCTTCTACACCAAACACGATTCCTGTTTTCATGTTTACTTTAGGTTGGTAGTAGAGGCAGAATTCTTTATTGCTCAGTGCGCGTGATATTTCTTGGCGTTGAGTTTGTTTGTGAAAAATTTGCTGGTCATCAAGCGCATTAAATAATTTAAGCTGATCTTTGCCGGCGAGCTTGGCTTGATACATTGCCTGATCGGCATGTCGCAACAAGGTATCTAAATCAGTCTTGTCTAGAGGATAAATAGTCGAGCCCAGTGAGATGCTCATATTATGAATAACACCATTGATAATATAAGGCTGAGCTAATGATTCGCGAATACGGTTTAACAGCTGTTCACACTGTGCAAATGATTCGATATCACGTAGCAATAGTGTAAATTCATCACCGCCTTGGCGAGAAGCGGTGTCTTCTTCTCGAATCGTTATTCTTAGGCGGTTTGCAACTTCAATAAGTAATAAGTCACCCACGTCATGACCGAAATTATCATTGATAGGCTTAAAGTCATCTAAATCAAGAAAACAAATGGCTAGCATACTGTCAGTTCGGTTGCTGTGAGCAACAGCTTGACTGAATCGGTCAGAAAAGAGTGCACGGTTAGGTAGTTTGGTGAGGACATCATAATGCGCCATTAAATTAAGCTTCTCTTCAGACTTTTTACGGTCAGAAATATTACGAACTGTTGCTTGAACTAAGACCTGTCCATGTATTGTTAGTGTGCTTAACAATACATCTGTTGGAAATGTTTTATCCGAATTAAGCTGCTTATGTTCCCATTCAAAATAATGACTGCCATTTTCGATGGCAAGCGCAATATGCTGGCGAGCAAGTAGTGATGAGCTTGTACCACAGGGCTGTTGTTCTGGAGATACATCAGCAACAGACTTGGTGCATAATTCCTCGACAGTTGCGCAGCCAAAGAGTTTTAATGTCGCGGCATTGCCATCTAGGAAGTTACCATCCTTAGAAATCATTACAGCATCAGTGGTTGAATCAAAAAGCGTATGAAATTTTACTTCTGATTCTTCTAGTGCATCGGCTGATGCTTTTTGCTCAGTAATATCTCGATGGATACCAACTAATCTTGTTGCATGGTTTTCATTATCCCATTCAACCACTTCACCTATTGTATGCAACCACAACCATTGATTATCTTTTGTTCGTCTGCGGTACTCCATTTCCCTTGAGCCACCGCTTTGTATACATTCTTGCAAGGTTGAGAGTACTTCTTCACGATCATCAGGATGAAGATTATCTTGCCATTCCTGAAAAGTTGGGTGAAATTCATGCGGTTCAAAACCTAATAGGCGTGGATACTCATCACTAACTGCAACTTTTCCAGTTTGAATATCTAGGTCAAACCAGCCTTGATGAGCAGCTCCGAGGGCAAAGTCTAAGCGTTTTAAACTGTCATGGAGCTCAAGTGTTCTCTCAGAAATCAGGTGCTCACGCTGCTCAACCTCGATGCTTAGTTGTGATACCAGTTCATCATTCTTGTGTTCCAACTTGAACGACTTCGTAATATTGTGATGTGTCCTTTTCTGTAGGGAGATGAGCATGAGATAGTAGATAAGTAAACATGCGGCTAATAGGTAGCTATAGTTCTCATCTCGATACAGCAGAATTGAAAAGAAACTCAAGAATTGTGGTGCTGTCATTGCATAATAGGCAGGGGTCCATGCGGACAAAACAGGGACAGATGCAGACATTACCCCACAGATGACAATCATAAAGACGGATTGAACTGTTGCATTATCAGTACTTAGGTAAAGCAAGCTAAGACCTGCCCATGACAATCCTATAAAGAAAGTAACAAGGGTAAATAGCTTAAGCCATGGCGTAATATTTTGAGGGGGCGATTTCTCATACCGCTTTATTATAATCACCCTTACAAGAGCAAGAACAGTAATGGCCACTGTCCCTATCGTTAGGATCTGCGTTTCGAAAACATCATGTAGCATGACGTAAAGTGAGACAACAACAAGTATTTGTGCTGCACTCGCAGGGATGGAGGCTTGGAATAGTTGGCGAGCTTGTTCTTGAATTATTGTTTTTGAATCAAAATGCATTTTTAGAGTATAAAATCTTAATTAATTACCTTAAGCTTGACCATATATTAGAATTGATTAAAATTCAAATTATTTGAGGCTATGATCCCACTATTGCTCTGTATTATTTGCTTTAATGAGGTTTCTAATTCGAGCGATTAACTCTTCTTCAATCAGTGGTTTTATAACGTAGTCACTTACTCCGATATAAAATAATTCAATACGTCGAGAGATATCATCAAACCCCGTAATAGCCAAAATAGGAATGTCGCCTTTTATGCCATCAATTCTACGGATTTGGTTGGTGAAAGCCATGCCTGACATGCCCCCTTTTAATACAATGTCAGTAACGATAATATCGTAATCCTTTTGAAGGTAAGCATCCCATGCCTCTTCTGCATTATCAAAAGCATCAACACTGAGGCCTCTTTCTGTAAAGACCTTTGTAATGAATTGTTGCTGTGACAAGGTGTCTTCTATATAGAGTACTCGGCCTGATAAGGGCTGCTGCTGTACTGTGAACCGATGAATAAAGGTTGATAATTGGTTTAAGTCTTTTTTGTGAAAGACTTCTGTTACTCCTGCAGCAAGCGCGTCAGTATAAAGTTCACGAGAACTATCAGATGTAAATAAAATGATAGGTGTGTGTTTATGTTGATCTGATCGTCGAATTTCTTTGGCTAGTGATATTCCGTCATTATCTTCTAAATGCATAGCGAGACAAATAAAATCAAAGGGTGTTGATTCTATTCTTTCCAATCCCTGCTTTGCCGTTTCGCATAAGATGGGGATCATATCTGGGCCAGCAAAGACCTCTTCGAGCATTTTGTGAAAAAGTATCGAATTATCAACAATCAGAATGTTCATTTGTATGCCAAGGATAAAAAGTACTGAGTAAATCCTACCATAAATGTAGGGGATTTTAGTACATATGTTTTACGGTTTGTTTTTTATGATTAGGCTCATGACACCAAAGAGAACCATTATTACTCCTAATGAAATAGTAGAGGTGAAAGGCTCATTGAGTAAGTGAATTGCTAAGGCAATAGTGAAAATAGGTCCTAACATACCCACTACGCCTGTTTGTGCCGGACCAATACGATGAATTGCCTCAGTCATCATAAAACTCGGTAGAACAGTGCTGAAGATAACCAGCATGCTTAGCCATAGCCATGATGATGGACTTATTACTAATGAAGACCAATCGATGACAACGATGCCATGAATTAGGCCAAAAATACTCGATGAAATCATGGCTATACTGGTGAATAATAAGCTGCCTAAACATTTGATTAATGGTTTACTTAGTAAGACATAGAAGGCAAAACTTAATGCTGATATTAGTACTAATCCAACGCCTTCCACTACATTGTTACCTGTTAATGAAAGTTCTTGTCCCATAACGACCCACAAGCCTGAGTAGCTAATGATTAAGGCGAGTATTAATCTCTTTGTGATTGCTTCGTTAAAAAGAAAATATCCAATCAAAGCAACAAAAAATGGGTAGGTAAAAAGACTGAGTCTTTCAAGTTGAGCCGTGATTAATTCGAGCCCCATAAGATCGAACAATGAAGCGAGGTAATAGCCGAGAAACCCAAGTGAAAATACAGTTCTTAATGTTTTCACATTAAGCTCAGGATGGCGGGGACCAGAGTGGAGTAGCCAGATAAGAATGGCAGTATAAATGGGTAAGGCTAGCGCCATTCTTAACACTAAAACTGAGTCAGCATCTAAACCATTTTGGTAGAGAAACTTAATAAAGATAGATTTAAGTGAGAATAATAAGGTGCCCAAAACCGCAAGAATAAATCCTAGAGAATGACCTTTATGGTGCTCTGCTTCTAACATGGGTACTTTGTAGAGTTACGTTGACTTCATCTTTGAAGTCAACGTAATCTAGGCTGCGATTAGCCTTTTGCGTGATATGGTTCACTTAGAGTATGTACGGAATCAACCAATCTCTGCATGTTTTCAGGAGCAATCGTCGGGTGAATACCATGACCTAGGTTAAAGACATGTCCTGTCTTACCTTCACCAAACCCAGCCAAAACACTGGCTACTTCTTGCTCGACGCGATCAGGAGAGGCATAAAGAACACAGGGATCCATATTTCCTTGCAAGGTCACTTTGTCACCAACACGTTGACGTGCTGTGGCAAGATCAGTTGTCCAATCAAGACCGACTGCATCAACGCCTGTTTCAGCCATTAGTTCTAACCATTGGCCGCCACCTTTAGTGAACATGGTTACCGGTACTGTTCGACCATCAGACTCACGTGTTAAACCTGCAACTATTTTCTGCATATAAGCTAATGAGAATTCTTGGTAGTTACCGGTACTTAATGCACCACCCCAAGTATCAAACAACATGATGGATTGTGCGCCAGCTGCTATTTGAGCATTTAAATAGGCAATAACGGAATCAGCTAAGACATTAAGTAATGCATGCATTTGTTCAGGTGCATCAAACATCATGCCTTTTACTTTGGCAAAGTCTTTACTCGAGCCACCTTCGACCATGTAGCAAGCTAATGTCCATGGACTACCACTAAAACCAATCAAAGGTACTTTACCATCAAGCTCTTTACGAGTTAGGCGAATGGCATCCATCACATAACCAAGATTATCTTCCATATCTGGAACACCAAGCTTGGCAATATCAGCAGCACTACGAATAACGTTGTTAAATTTTGGACCTTCGCCAGCAACAAAGTGCAGACCTAGTCCCATTGCATCAGGAATCGTTAAAATATCAGAGAAGATAATTGCAGCATCTAGGTCAAAACGACGTAGTGGTTGCAGTGTTACTTCACAAGCAAGATCAGGTGTAGAACACAAAGTCATAAAGTCACCGGCCTTAGCACGGACTTCACGGTATTCTGGCAGATAACGACCTGCCTGACGCATTACCCATACTGGTGTTTTATCAACAGGCTGACGTAATAAAGCTCTTAAATAACGATCATTTTTTAATTCTGACACAGATGTTCCTTGTATTTTGAGGTTAGACTTTTAAGTAGTCTAAAATTCCTTCAGCAGCTTGACGGCCTTCCCAAACAGCAGTAACAACGAGATCTGAACCTCGAACCATATCACCACCGGCAAAGACTTTCTCATTGGTTGTTTGGAAGGCACATTTTCCATCAGCTGGAGCAATGACACCACCCCAATTATTCACATCAATACCAAAATCAGCAAACCATGGTGCTGGACTTGGACGAAAGCCAAAGGCGATAACAACAGCATCCGCGGCAATAATTTCTTCACTACCAGCAATTGCTTCTGGACGGCGACGACCATTTTCATCTGGCTCGCCTAGTGCTGTTGTGATTACTTTGATGCCTGTTACTTTATCATCACCAACCACTTCAATAGGTTGACGGTTCCATAAGAACTCAACACCTTCTTCTCTAGCATTATTTACTTCACGGCGTGAACCAGGCATATTTTCTTCGTCACGACGGTATGCACATTGAACTGTTTCAGCGCCTTGACGAATCGCAGTACGATTACAATCCATTGCTGTATCACCACCACCCAGAACAACAACTTTTTGACCTTTAAGATCAACATAGTCAGCAGGGTTTAGGTTTAATAATTCTTTATTGTTGGCAACTAAGTAAGGCAATGCTTCATAAACACCTTGTTTATCTTCGCCTGGGAAGCCACCTTTCATATACGTGTACGTTCCCATGCCAAGAAATACTGCATCGTATTCATCAAGCAATGTTTGGAATTGAATGTCTTCGCCGATAGTTGTATTGAGTACAAACTCAACGCCCATACCTTCAAGCACGTCACGACGACGTTTCACAACATCTTTTTCAAGTTTAAATTCAGGAATACCGAATGTTAACAGGCCGCCAATTTCTTCATGTTTATCGAAGACAACAGGTGTCACACCACCACGCACTAAGATGTCCGCACAGCCTAGTCCAGCAGGACCCGCACCGATGATTGCAACGCGTTTACCTGTTGCTTTCACATCTGACATATCAGGGCGCCAGCCTTGCTCTAATGCAGTATCGGTGATGTATTTTTCAACACTACCAATCGTTACAGCACCAAAACCATCGTTTAAAGTACATGCACCTTCACATAGACGATCTTGTGGGCAAACTCGCCCACATATTTCAGGTAATGTATTGGTCTGGTGAGCAAGCTCAGCAGCTTGTTCTAAGTTGCCTTCACTGACTAGTTTTAACCAGTTTGGAATGTAGTTATGTACAGGACATTTCCACTCGCAATAAGGATTACCACACTCTAAACAGCGATCCGCTTGCTCAGCTGAAGATTTGTCATCAAAACCTTCGTATATTTCGCCAAAGTTTTTAACACGATCTTCTGCTCCGATCTTTTTAGGATCGTGGCGTTTAACATCTAGAAATTGAAACGTATTTTTTGCCATAATATTTCTTTGCTCTGCTTTCTTATGCTGCTTTGCTTGCTAGTTTCAGCAAACTATCTAATGCGGCTGCTTTAGGTTTCACTAACCAGAACTGTCCCAAACGTTGCTCTAACGTATCCAGTATCTGGTTACCCCATGCGCTATTTGTTTCACGAACATGATCTTCGATCAAACCTTTGAGATGCAGTACATGTTCTGATACTTCTGAACTGTTCATACGTACAAGTTCAACAAGCTCTGGGTTGTAACGCTCTGAGAATGTATCTTCAGTATCGAGTACATAAGCAAAACCACCGGTCATACCTGCACCGAAGTTTAAGCCTGTTTCACCCAATACTGTAACAACGCCACCGGTCATATATTCACAACCGTGGTCGCCAATACCTTCAATAACGGCTGTTGCACCAGAGTTACGAACAGCAAAACGTTCACCAGCCATACCTGCGGCATAAAGTTCACCACCGGTTGCACCGTATAAACAGGTATTACCCATGATGCTAGCATCTTGAGTTTCAAAGTCACTTTCTGGAGAAGGGTAAAGTGTTAATTTACCTGCTGCCATGCCTTTACCAACGTAGTCATTAGCATCACCTTCAAGGCGAATCTCTAAACCACCCGCATTCCAAACACCAAAGCTCTGACCAGCAGACCCCGTTAGTTGCATGCGAATTGGCGTGTCAGACATGCCATAGTTGCCATGGTTTCTAGCAATTTCACCTGAAAGACGACCACCAATTGAACGATGGATATTACGCACATCATATTTGAAGAAACCACCTTGTTTATTAGCAATAGCTTCTTGCATATCAACAATCATTTGTTCCGCTAATTCGCCTTTATCATAAGGTTCATTTTTCGGTTCAATACAGTACTGTGGCTTATCAGCTGCAACACCGGCTGTTGATAATAATGGTGCTAAATCTAATTTACGTTGCTTATCGGTTGTGCCCGGTAAGATTTCAAGTAAATCTGTTCGACCAATTAATTCAGCCATAGAGCTAACACCCAAGATAGCTAGCCATTCTTGAGTTTCACGGGCAACAAACTGGAAGTAGTTCATTACCATTTGCGGCAAGCCAATAAAGTGGTTGCTGCGTAATGCATCATTCTGTGTTGCAACACCGGTCGCACAGTTATTCAAGTGACAGATTCTTAGGAATTTACACCCTAATGCCACCATTGGGCCGGTACCAAATGCAAAGCTTTCAGCACCTAATATCGCCGCTTTAATAACATCTAAACCTGTTTTTAAACCACCATCTGTTTGTAGGCGCACTTTGTCACGCAAGTCATTTGCACGTAATGCTTGATGCGTTTCACTTAAACCTAGTTCCCACGGTCCACCAGCATATTTCACTGATGTTAATGGGCTGGCAGCAGTACCGCCGTCATAACCAGAAATCGTGATTAAGTCAGCATAAGCTTTAGCTACACCGGCTGCAATTGTGCCTACACCTGCTTCCGACACTAATTTAACGGAGACTAATGCATCAGGATTAACTTGTTTCAAATCGAAGATAAGCTGAGCTAAATCTTCAATTGAATAGATATCATGATGAGGTGGAGGTGAAATCAATGTGACACCAGGGACCGAGTGACGCAGTGTTGCGATCATTTGGTTTACTTTTCCACCTGGTAATTGTCCACCTTCGCCAGGTTTTGCACCTTGGGCTACTTTGATCTGTAATACTTCAGCATTTACTAGGTAGTTTGGTGTCACACCAAAACGACCCGAAGCAACTTGTTTGATTTTAGAGATACGTTCAGTACCAAAGCGAGCTGGATCTTCACCACCCTCACCAGAGTTTGAGCGACCACCTAAGCGGTTCATAGCTGTTGCCATGGCTTCGTGTGCTTCAGGTGATAAGGCACCTAAAGACATGCCCGCACTATCAAAGCGAGATAAGATTGCACTGACAGGTTCAACCTCAGTTAGCTCTAATGCTTTATCAGCAGGTTTAAGTGCTAATAAATCACGCAATACCATCGCTGGACGTTCATTAACAAGTGCTGCATAGGCTTTATAGTCATCATAACTACCGCCTTGAACTGCTTTTTGTAATGTAGCAATAACGTCAGGATTATATGCATGGTATTCGTTGCCATGAACATATTTTAATAAGCCACCTTGCTCACGTTTTTTACGACTATTCCAAGCAACATCAGCAAGTGTTTGCTGGTCATTATGAATTTCTTCAAAACCAGTACCGCTAATACGACTGGTTGTTGCGGTGAAACATTTATCAACAACAGCTTCATTCAAACCAACGATTTCAAATAACTGTGCACCACGGTAACTGGCGATAGTTGAAATCCCCATTTTTGAGGTGATTTTGAATAAGCCTTTGTTGATACCTTTACGGTAGCGAGCGCACACTTCAGGACGCGTTAAGTCTTTAATCTCACCCGTGTTGATCATGTCGTTCAACGAGGCATATGCTAGGTAAGGGTAAACCGCCGTTGCACCATAACCAATCAATACAGCAAAGTGATGAGAGTCACGAGCTGTTGCTGTTTCTACAACAATATTTACGTTACAACGTAATCCCGCTTTAATTAAACGGTGATGAACTGCACCTGTTGCCAATAAGGCGTGTACCGGTAGGCTATCTGAACCGATATTACGGTCTGTTAATACAACAATAACGGTACCATTACGAACGGCTTTCTCTGCTTGATTAACAATTGCATCAACAGCGGCTTCTAGGCCAAAGTCCGCATCGTAGCTTAGTGAGATAACAGTCGATTTGTAATTGATATCACTATCGCCAAGATCTAATAATTTGTGGAAACGACTTTCTGATAACACTGGCGAGTCAACAACAATTCGCTCAGCATGATCTGCAGCTTCTTCGAATAAGTTATGTTCTTGTCCAAAACAGGTTTCCAATGACATGACGATATTTTCACGTAAAGGATCAATCGGTGGATTGGTTACTTGAGCAAATTGTTGGCGGAAGTAGTCGAATAAAGAACGTTCTTTATGAGACATCACAGGGAATGGTGTGTCATCACCCATTGATCCCGTTGCTTCTTGACCTGCTTCACCTAAAACACGAATAACTTGGTCACGTTCTTCAAAGCTAACTTGGAATAGTTTCTCGTAGCTAACAAGCTCATCACCTTCCAGTGTCGGGCCTGTTTCATCATCAGCGCTGTCTTCGATACGTTTAAGATTTGTTTCAATCCACTCACGGTAAGGCTGAGCTGTTTTTAATGTTTCATTGATATCATCAGGGAGTAATAATTCACCTGTTGAGGTATCAACTGCTAACATTTGGCCAGGTTTTAAGCGGCCCTTAGTCACTACATCTTCAGGTTTGTATGGGTAAACGCCAACTTCAGATGCAATGGTAATATGACGATCTTTTGTGATGATATAACGTGCTGGACGTAGACCGTTACGATCCAGTGAACACGCCGCGTAACGACCATTAGTTAATACAACACCCGCCGGACCATCCCATGGTTCCATGTGCATTGAGTTATAGTCGTAGAATGCTTTTAGATCAGCGTCCATGGTATTGTCATTTTGCCATGCAGCGGGCACAAGCAAGCGCATCGCACGGAACATATTAATACCACCTGCCATCATTGCTTCAAGCATATTATCCATGCTGGATGAATCAGAACCTGTGGTGTTAACTAATGGACGGATATCATCCATATTGTCGATTAGTTTTGTTGCAAATTTAGCGCCACGAGCCAAAGCCCAGTTACGGTTACCTTGGACGGTATTGATTTCGCCATTATGAGCCAAGTAACGGAAAGGTTGAGCGAGTTTCCATTGTGGCCATGTGTTAGTTGAAAAGCGTTGGTGGAAAACACAAATAGCCGTTTCCATACGTTTATCTTCTAAATCTTTATAGAATATAGGGAGATACGAAGGCATGACTAAGCCTTTGTATGACACTACATGAGCAGATAATGTAGGAATATAAAAAGCCTCATCATCCGTAATTGCTTTTTCAGATAAACGACGGGCTACATATAAGTGGCGTTCAAATGCTTCCTCATCCATTTCTGAACCAGGGTTAACAAATACTTGGCGCATAATTGGGAGTAAGGCAAGCGCTGTTTCACCACAGGCAGCTTCAGCATCAACAGGCACATCGCGCCAGCCTAATACTTCAAGACCTTGTTGTGTTAGCTGCTCAGAAACAACTGCTTGGTTTGCGTTCGCTTTATCATCGTCCTGCGATAAGAAGACCATACCAACGGCGTAGTTATCAGCTAAAGAAAACCCAAGTTCATCGGCAATAGCACGGAAAAAGCTGTCAGGTTTTTTCATTAATAAACCACAACCATCACCGGTTTTACCATCAGCACCAATCGCACCACGATGGGTTAGGTTTCCTAATGCTTCGATAGCTGTTTCAACTAACCAATGACTAGCTTTTCCGTCCATCTGAGCGATAAGACCGAAACCACAATTGTCTTTTTCAAATTCAGGTCGATATAGACCTTGTTCTAATTCTGTTGGCTGACTCAAGTCACACACCTTCAAATTGATTCGATTAAATTCCAGTAA
>ENA-ORXI01001685-ORXI01001685.1-sediment-metagenome-genome-assembly--contig:-NODE-1685-length-16914-cov-4.439508_pt1 | contig 16914 bp, 12 predicted proteins | sample MGYA00237861_ERZ511468 | MGnify/ENA primary metagenome ERZ511468 (study PRJEB26299, sample SAMN06266213) | sediment metagenome | isolation source: Hudson Canyon methane seep mesocosm | place... | reverse complement strand
GCCCAGTTAACGTCTAATACTCTTACTTTAATGTTTTTGCGTCCAAGTGAAAAATCGACTAAATCATATAAACTTCGCCAAGCACTTTCTAGCTGGATGAGTTTAGGGTGATGCAATATTTCATTGAGCTGGCGGGTGATTTTTTTATCTATCTCGGCAATAGCTGCATTGACCCATAGCCAAAAGTCTTCACATGACTGGGGCCTGTTATATCCAGAGTCTTCTATGCTGTTTAGTAATTCGAGTACGAGTTGTTTGCTTGAGTCGCTTGTTAGGTTACCCAAAGCGAGTTCTTTTTCCATTGCTTGTAAAATCTGTTCTGTGGTAACTGAAAGCATGGAATGATTGATTCGTTAATGATCGAAGGGGTAGGGTTTCTGAAAGTAAATTTGAAGGGGGGTAAACAATGCTTAGCCTCCCCCTTCAAATCTATCAATCTGAACTTAGCCAGATTTAGGGATATCTGCCACCATACGAAGCGATGCCGTGAGTTCTTCCATTTGTAACCAAGGCTTAAGGTGCGCAACGGCACTGTAGCATCCTGGCGCGCCAGGGTTTTCCTGAACCTTAATCTTCGCTTCGGCTAGTGGAAATTTAGATTTCATTTCAGCACTGGCATCAGGGTTGCTGTTGGTATAAGTGTTTATCCAACGGTTCAACCAACGCTCTGCATCTTGTGCTTCCATAAAGGAACCAATCTTGTCTCGAGCCATTACTTTCAGGTAGTGGGCGATACGTGATGTAGCCATGATGTATGGAAGGCGTGCAGAAATTTCAGCATTGGCCGTTGCGCCCGGGTCGTCATACTTCTTGGGCTTCTGCATAGTTTGTGCTCCAAAGAATACTGCGTAGTCAGTATTTTTGAAGTGACATAGTGGAAGGAATCCCATTTTAGAAAGTTCAGCTTCACGACGTTCAGTGATACCCACTTCTGCGGGGCACTTCTGGTCAATATCGCCGTCGTCACTCTTGAATAAGTGAGAAGGAAGACCTTCAACCTTACCACCACCTTCAACGCCACGGATGGCTGTACACCAGCTATATTGTGAGAATGCATTTGTCAGCGTAGTGCCCATTGCATAGGCTGCGTTCATCCATGCGTATTGGTCATGAGCAACATCTAATGCTTTGCCTTGCTCATCAAGAGGGAATTCTTCGTAGCGGAACTCTTCAACAGGCTTGGATGCATCTCCATACGGAAGTCTTGAAAGTACGCGAGGCATGACTAGTGATACAAATCGAGAATCTTCAGATTCACGGAAGCTACGCATTTTAATATATTCTTGAGATTCAAAAATCTTTTCAAGATCACGAGGGTTTGAAAGCTCAGTGAAGTCTTCAAAGCCAAACATCTCTGCACCCGCAGCAGAAACGAAGGGGCAGAAGCCTGCAGCGGCCACGCCTGCCATGTTACTTAATAAATCAATGTCATCAGGATGGTTAGTAAACTCATAGTCACCTATAAGGGTGCCATACGGTTCACCGCCGGCCATACCAAACTCACTTTCGTACACTTTTTTGAAAATTTGGCTTTGATCAAACTCAACCGCTTTATCAAGATCTTTAAAGAGTTCTTTTTTACTGACGTTAAGCATGCGAATTTTTAGTGACGAACCTGTTTCAGAGTTCATTACCAAGTGATGCATACCTCTCCAAGAACCTTCAAGCTTCTGGAATTTTTCACTGTGCATAATCTCTGCTAACTGGGCAGAAATTAATTGGTCAATTTTGCTCACTGCTCGATCAATAGTGACCGTAAGATTACGATCCCATGTTAGTGTGCCAGCCATTGCTTGCTTGGTAAGGTTAGCAAGTAAATCTTTAGCGGTGTCTGGTTCTGTTTGTTTGGTTGCTGTTAAAGCCTGGTCAAGAAAACTGAGTGCTTCGGCTTCTTGAGCTTCTGCTCCCTGGCCTTGTGCTTCTGCTTCACTCATTATTCTTCTCCTTCTGGTTTATCGGCTTCTATGCCTAATTCACTTGATAATGATGCAATGGAATCTGCATTTTTAAGCACTTCTTCTAATACGCTTTCTAGCTCATCTGAGCGGTCAGCTTTGCTCATTAGATCACGAAGTTTGTTTCGTGCTTCAAGTAGCTGCTTTAACGGTTCTACTTGCTTAACAATATTTTGTGGCTCAAAATCTTCAATGGAGTTGAATTGCAGACTAACGCCCATCTGCTTTCCATCTTCGCCTGATAGTTTGTCATCTACTTTAAGGTCAGAAGTCGGTTCGATTTTGCCCATGATATCGTTAAAATTGTCTCTATCGATCTGAACAAACTTACGTTCTTTCATCGCTTTTTTAGAGGCCGTGTTATCACCTGAATAATCACCCATTACACCCACAACAAATGGCAATTCTTTTTTCTCTTGAGCACCATTGGTTTCTACATCATAAGTAATATGAACACGTGGTTTCCGTACTCTCGAAAGTTTATCTTGTAAGCTGTCAGACATGTTGTATCCCTCGTTTATATATTCTGTTCACTCAAAAACAGGTTTCTAAATAATTTAATTACCAGCCGCCCAGGTTTTCTTCCTGGCCGAAATCATTACTTTTTGGCGCTTGCTCCGGTACAACTTCGTTTGGAGTAGTGCTTGAATCTTGTGTGGTTTCTACTGTCTTGGCTGATTGTGATAGCTGGCCAATAGGCAGAGCGTCTTCTCCAAGGTCGATACCGGTTAGCACACTGTAGTTGGCTCTGGCCGTTGGATCGGGTATTAATTCGATCATAAGCGCTTGCAGTGACATATTACCCCACTTAACGACCCTTTCAAGGGCACCACAAAGTGGAGAATGAGGCTCAGTCTGGCGAAAATAGTTAGCCACCAAAAGCAGATTATTTAATGCATCTTGTCTTGATGCTATTGGCCCTGTTGCTGCTGATGCTTGATGAACTGGAGCAGCAGACTGTGGTGTTACGGCACTTGATGTATTCGACTCGTCTGTATCGTTTGTGGACTCTTCCATTATTGCCAGCTTATTCTTTGTTAATGATTTAAGCGTTTCCAAGACCCCTTCAAGGGTTTTCTTGATGGCAGAGCTTGGAGGCGAGTCAGCTAGTCCGCATTTCTCATCCAGTATCGTCGTCATTTCATTGAAATTAACCAGACTTACTTCAATATCTTCAATCATTGACTGATAAAATTGATTAGACGATGCATTTACTTGGCTATTAATAGCCTGGATCGTCATCCCAATGCTTTCATTTCGTTGTTGCCGAGCCTCTGGGTCGGTAATGGTTTCCGCTTCAAGGCAACGAGAATAAAGGTTGAAGGTAAAGGGCTGGTCATCGTCTTCGCTTAACTCTACATTTTTCAGCGGTAAAATCAATGTGCCTGAGCCATCTTCACCGTTTAGGCCTGATAATGGGTACACGCGAGTTTCAATGCCGTCCTCATCAGGTAAGGGGTATAGGTTGTCCCAAAACTGGTCGACTAAGCCCTTGCTAAGAGTCAGTGCTGCCCGTAAACCAGCATAGCCATGTAACCTGAGTGCTGATTCTGTAAGCCATGCGGCAACCTCAAGATCTTTAGCCTGCTCTTTAATTACTTTGGGAGCAAGGTTAAAAATTGTTTGCCAATGGGTATTGATCTCATGGTTAGCGTCACTATCAAATTTTCTGGATCTAGCGAGCCCTGCAATGGCCCTACGGGTATCTTTCAGTGTCTGATAGTCAGGATTTGATGTTTCTCTCAAATCTTGACCGCAAGAATTTTCCCCATCAATAGGGGTGAGCAAACCTTGAATGTCTAACAAGTCCATTTATGCCGTCTTTAAATTAGGTGAGTGTCTGCTTACGGATGATTTACTTTTTGATCCGTAGCTGCAAATAGTGGCTAAGCTATCTATGTTTAGTAACTAATATATACTTGGATGAGTCTATTTATACAAAACCAATCTTTTAAAGTAAATGCGGAACCCATTAAAAATGCGCATCAAGTAGTGGAATTTCACATTTCTTCCTTAATTGTTAATTAATCTAACGCTAACGGTCGATAATGAAGCAAGAACTCAGTGTAAATAAGCCTAGCATAAGAATCTTATTTCGCTTAAAAGGAAGCATGTTATTGAAAACAATTATTGCAGCCTTTTATCTGTGTGTGATTAGCGCTTGCTCTCTGCCTGCTTATAAGGTTTTTGAAAATGCGGGGAAAGATTATAAAGTGGTTTCAGGCGGTAAATTTCAGCACCTGCTATCGTTTAACTTAGATGCGGGGGATGACGGGGCTGTTGTGGTTTTTATTGATGGAGATGGTGTTCCATGGCGGAGTCGGCATCAAGTTTCATATGAACCAACATCCGATAGTCCTTTATTGTTAGGGTGGTTTATAAAATTAGATGTGCCTTCGGTTTATCTCGGAAGACCCTGTTACTATGACTTAGATGATGATCGTTGCTCTGTTTATTGGTATACCCATGGTCGGTACGGTGATGACGTTGTGAAAAGTATGGTGGGAGCATTAAATAAAGCCTTACCTGATTACCCACTGATTTTAGTGGGCCACAGTGGCGGTGGGACGCTGGCAATGTTGATGGCTGAAAGAATGCGTAATGTTAAGTCAGTGGTGACTATTGCGGGTAACTTGCAGGTTAAACAGTGGGTTGAACATAACCAGTATTCAGAGCTGGAGGGCTCATTGGATCCATCGCTTAGCTTGGGTTTAAATGACAAAGTCCATCAAATACATTTTTATTCGCCTAACGACTCTGTGATTAGGCCTGAATGGGTTAAACAATTTGCGTCAAAGCAAAAGAATGCTGAACTTATTGAACTACCTGTAAGAGGGCACAACGATGGCTGGAATAGTTTTAGTGAAGATATTATTAATGTACTGAAGCGTACAAAGTATGAAATTGATCATGGCGCACAATAAAAGAACAAGAAGAAATAATAAACGGTATTATAGCGGCAGTGCCATGGCTTGATTGGCTTGGCGGTAAGGGAGCATGGAAATATGATGATGTATCATTGGAGTTTGAAAGTTATGTTGGAGCAAGTCGGTATGCTAAGAATGGGTTTCGTGGTGTTAGCTTTAGGTTTAGCAGGTTGCGCTACTGAGGTCGTTGAACCCGCAGGCGGTACCGAAGCCGCAGACCAGTTAATGGTTGTTGATTGTTTGCTACCAGGGAAACTTAAGCAGCTAGGTAAGCGCTCTCGTTTTATGACATCCCGCCAGCCAGTCAAAATCACCGCTTCTGAGTGTGCTATTCGTGGCGGTGAGTATACTGCTTTTGATAGGGCGGATTATGCGACCTCATTGAAAATATGGCTGCCTCAAGCGCAGACAGGAGATCCTGAAGCTCAAGCCTATGTGGGTGAGATTTATGAGAAAGGGATGGGGCTCCAGCCGGATTATGAGTTAGCTGCAGTTTGGTACAAGAAAGCAGCAAAGCAGGGGCTGACACGGGCTCAAATTAACTTAGGAAACCTATACGAAAAAGGTTTAGGGGTAGATAAAGATTCAATTGTTGCCCTGAACTGGTATAGAAAAGCATCAGGCTTAGGTGAAGATAACCTTCAATATGCGTCGACTATTGTTGCTACACAAGAACTTGAAGCCGAGCTTAGCAAGCTTCAGATTAATGTAGAGAGTTTGCAAAAATATAAAAAACAAAATGAGGCCGCTATTAGTAAGAAGCAAAAAGAACTAGCTGCAAAGCGCGCTTCGATCTCCGTGGCAAGTGAAACCTCATCATCTAAATATTCTCCTCCCACGATTCAGATCATTGATCCACCTATTTCGCTCACGAGAAGTGGCCCAAGTGCATTGCTGAGAAATGCAGTGAGTGAGCGTGAGGTGATAGGGAAAGTTGAAGCGCAGGCGGGTGTTTCAGAATTTATGGTTAATGGTCAACGTGTTGAGTTAGATGAATTTAATTTATTTTTCCTGAATGTACCTATTGAGAGTAAGCGCACACAGGTATCGATGAGTGCAATTGATCAGGCGGAACAAATTGTTGGTTTTGATTTTACTATGTTTCTTGATTCCCCTCAGGCTTCAGTTGCAACAGAGCAGCATTTATCTTCCCAAAGCAGCACCAATATATCATCAGATAAATACGGCAAGTTTTATGCCTTGGTGATTGGTAATAATGAATATGCCAATTATGTTAATTTAAAGACGGCGGTTTCTGATGCTACGGCGGTGGCGAATGTGCTGAACAAACGATACGGTTTTGATACCCGTTTGTTACTTAATGCCAACCGATATGAAATCTTATCTGCTATTAATGACCTTAGAGACAGTTTGGCTGAAGAAGATAATTTACTTATCTACTATGCGGGCCATGGAGACTTGGATGATAGTAACGAGCGAGGGTTTTGGCTACCTGTCGATGCGGAGCCTGGCAACTCAGCCAACTGGTTATCAAATGTATCAATTTCAGATCAGCTTAATACCATGAAAGCAAATCATGTGATGGTTGTGGCGGACTCCTGTTATGCGGGTACACTTTCAACAGCATCTGTGGCACGTCAAAATCTAGATTTATCGGATGATGATATTACAGAATGGCTTGATGTAATGACAGACGTTAAAGCGAGAACGGTGTTAACGGCAGGTGGTGTTCGTCCAGTACTTGACTCAGGCGGAGGGAAGCACTCTATATTTGCTAAGGCTTTCATTAATGTGCTGGAAACCAATAATCGTGTACTAGATGGCAATAGTTTGTTTGTTTCTGTACTGGGTGATGTGAGAAGAGGGTCAAGGGCGCTGGCTCATGAGCAGGTACCTGACTATGGCGCGATAAAGTATGCAGGGCATGAGGCTGGGGAATTTTTTCTGTTTCCCCAGAACTAAATATGCCGCATAGCTTGAAATACAAAATAGTTTGAAATGCAATGTACTGTTTTTAGGTTTTTTATATGTCAGATACCGTAGTTATTCCTGCTAATCGAGGTGATGATGCTTCATTTGGTAAGTATCAAATCATATCGGAACTGGGTGAAGGGGCCATGGGTAAGGTCTACAAGTGCTATGACCCAGACTTTCAACGCATGGTGGCTGTAAAGACTGTTCATAAGGCACTTTTAGAAAACAATCCTTCATGTGAGTTTAGGGAGCGTTTCAGAAATGAAATGCGGGCAGCAGGAAAGCTGACCCACCCGAATATTGTGGCGGTGTTTGATGCCGGTGAAAAGGATGGCTGCCCTTTTTTTGTAATGGAATATGTTGAAGGACAAGAGCTTAAACATATGCTTGATGAGCAGACACCTTTTACTGTTGATCAGGGTGTGATGATTATTAAGAATGTTCTGGATGGTTTAGCCCGAATTCATCACCATGGCATTACTCATAGAGATTTAAAACCCGCAAATATTTTTATCGCTAGTGATGGTGTAGCAAAAATTGCCGATTTCGGTATAGCCAAATTAGGCAACTCAGAAATGACACAGATTGGGACGATTATTGGTTCCCCTAAGTATATGTCTCCTGAGCAGTGCGTAGGAGAGCCTGCCGATGCTCGGTCTGACCTATTTGCCGTAGGCATTATTTTGTATGAGCTGCTTACAGGACAATATTGCTTTAATGCAGACTCAACAACAGCCATTACTCAGAAAATCATTAATGTTGAAGCATCTCCTCCATCAACGGTTCATACCAAGCTGCCAAAGTATTTAGATAAGGTGATAAAAAAAGCCTTAGCGAAAAAGGCCATTGACCGTTTTCAGAATGCGGAAGAGTTTATTGCAGCGCTTACGTCTAAGTCTGGAGGTGAGTCTTCGTCTGGTGCAGGACTTAAGTTGTTCGGAGCAGGATCTGTTATTGCTATGGCTACCTTGGCGGGTTTTATGTTTATTTCGGAGCCATCTAATGAGGTTTCACTATCCCCCCAAACAGCTCAGCCAGTTAATGCCGCTTCCGTAAATGTGCCTCAACAGCCAACCACTCCACGAATAAAGAGTGACCCTGTTCGGGAAAATAAAGAAATTCAGCGTTTAAGCCCTGAAAAGTCAGCAAAAGTAACTAAGCTATTTAAAGTCGCAGAAACTTATAATCGAATTGGACGTTTGGTTTCACCTCCAGGATCGAATGCATACGATGCTTATAAGATCATATTGTCTATTGATCCGGATAATATCGATGCACTACAAGGCATTGAAGCGGTAGAGCAATCCTTAGTTGAAAGTGTGAATAGCCATGTAGAGTCTGGCGATAATGAACGTGCACTTTTAACCGCTAAGGCTGGTCGAGAAGTATTTCCTGATGCCACTATTTTCTCAGAGTTAATAGAGACCATTGAGCGAGGCACACCTTAATATCAACAACATAATGAATGACCCCCTAGTTGGCCGCATATTAAAGGATGCTTATCGAGTTGATAAGCCCTTGGCCGATGGTGGTATGAGTCTTGTCTACCTTGCATGGCAAATCAGCTTATCAAGACCCGTTGTTCTTAAAGTATTGAGACCTGGTTTCAATGATGAAGACTTCATTGAATTATTTCTTCGTGAAGCCCGGATCTGTAGTCAAATAAACCATCCGAATGTGGTGAGTGTTTTTGATTTTGGCCAGACAGAAGACGGTGTTGTATATTTGGCAATGGAGTTGCTGGAAGGTGAAACGCTAGGTGACATTGTTTCTTCGAAAGGTGGTTTGCCCTTAGCGAAAACCGTTTGGCTGATGGAGCAGGTTTGTAATGGTGTACATGCAGCCCATAAGCAAAATGTTGTTCATCGAGATCTTAAGCCTAATAACATAATGATATCGAAGGTTTCTGGCGGTGACACGATTGCAAAAGTACTTGATTTTGGAATCAGTAAACCATTAGCAGAAGAAGACCTGAAACATACACGCTTAGGTATGGTTATGGGGACTCCTGGGTATTTGTCGCCTGAGCAAATTGAAGGGCAGAGAAAAATTGACCCACGAGCAGATATTTATGCTCTCGGAGCCATTCTCTATTTCAGTCTAACGGGAGTTAACCCTTTTAAAGGCGCAAACCGTGAAATTATCATGGGCAAGCAACTTGACGAGCATCCCGCACCGTTAAGTTCTTTTGAAAAGCTTGATCCCGAATGCCTTGTTCTGCAAGGTGTTATAGATAAAGCAATGCATATTGATAAGGCACATCGTTACTCTACAGTTAAAGATTTATGGAATGATATTTTTTCCAATGCGGTAGTTTCCCCTGCAGAACTGAGTGACCTTTTAGTGGGTGGAGTTACCCATTATCAGTTTATTTTCTCGGGGCGCATGAAAGACGGTAAAAACCTTGAAGAGAGCGTTAAAAGAATAAAAGATGTTCTTAAATTTAATGAAAAGCAATATTTGTCGCTTATAAGTGGCAAGCGAGTCATTGTTAGGAAGAATCTAAGTTTTAAGGATGCAGAGAGGTTTCAGTCCATCTTTGGTAAGGTCGGATTGTTGGGGGATGTTGAGGAAATGCCCTCTGCTACACGTATTGCTCCCAGAAAAGATGCCTCAATGCCAACGGCGAGTGGTGTTGAGCCAGTAACACTGGAAGATATTCAGAATTTAACTCAGTCGCAGCTAGTGGACGAATACCATGCCTCATTAAATACCCAAGCAGCAGACCTTGAATCTAGTGGTTATAAAATGGGGTCATTCAAAAAGAATAAAACGCGACGTGGTCAACATATTACGGTAGGTTTTGTCGTCTTGGTGATGCTTGCATTGAGTAGTTTCTGGTTCTATAAACCCTTGCACTATAAGGCACATGATTTCTGGCTTTACACCGTGTTGGGTAAGCAAGATGCAAGAGGTGTTTCAGAAAATAATATTAAGATCGGCATGAGCGCCTCTTTTAGTGGTAGTGCAAAAGAGCTCGGGCGTTCGATGAAGATAGGTATTGAAACGTATTTTGCATCGGTTAATGAACGGGGCGGTATTCATGGTAGAACGCTTCAGCTGGTAGCCAGGAATGACAGCTATGAGCCTGAGCAGGCCAAAAAGAATGTGAAGACTTTTCTCGATAAAGACAAGGGTGTATTAGCAATGCTGGGGAATGTTGGCACGCCAACAGCCAAGGCTATTTTACCTATGGTTCTTGAGCATAATTCTTTGCTTATTGGTAGTTTGTCGGGGGCATCTTTACTTCGAAATAGTCCGCCTGATAGATATGTATTTAATTATCGTGCGAGCTATGCAGAAGAGACTGAAGAAATCGTCCATTATTTTGTTAAGGTAAAGGAGATCGACCCCAAGCGAATAGCTATATTTTATCAGAATGACAGCTTTGGTGAAGATGGGGTTATGGGCGTTGAGAGAGCACTGGCTGAATACAATGTGGAGCCTTCGGATATATTGAGAGTTATTTATGAGCGAAATACAGCTCAGGTCGATAATGCCGTTATTGAACTCTCACGGCAGCTGGAGTCTATAGATGCCGTGGTGGTCGTTGCTACCTATTCTGCCAGCGCAGCGTTTACTTATCAGATGCGTACGGCTGGGTTCTGGGGTGATATTGCTAATGTGTCGTTTGTAGGCGCTCGCGCATTGTCAGAGCTTTTATTAGAAATGGGGCCGGAGTTTGTTGAAGATATTTTAGTTACGCAGGTAGTTCCTCTCTATAACTCGTACTCATCTGGTGTGTTGAAATACAGAGCGGATATAAAACGATACTACCCTAATGAAGAACCTGACTTTGTCTCATTGGAGGGGTATATTGTTGCGGCTATTTTTTGTGAGGCATTAACTCGTTCAGGTCGCTATTTTACTGAAGAAGAGTTAGTCAATAAACTGGAAGCAACGAAAGAGCTTGATTTGGGTATTGGCTCGTTAATTTCATTTAGCCCGTCTGATCATCAGGGGAGCGATCGTGTATGGGGCTCGGTCATCATGGCTGATGGCTCTTTTCAGAATGTAGATTTGGATTAATGTATATGATTTCTTTACACCGCAGACCCCGAAGGTTTGTATTCGTAATAGTTACGCTACTGTTATTTATTAATGGGTGCGCTAGCACGCCTAAAGAAAAGATAGTGCAGCCTGCTGACCTAGAGCCAAAGTCTGAGGTAGGCTTGAAAATTGAGCCGAAAATGGTTCGCCCTGATGCACATGAAGAAAGCATGCAATCACGGGCTAAGAAAAAAAACAATAAAGTTGATAGCCAGCCTAATACAGCAATTAAGCAAGAGCCGTCTGTGGAAAAAGCACTAGTGCCCTCAGAGAACAAGCCTAAAGTACCGTTACAAGTGAAGGTTGAAACTGTAGTTCCCAAACCCAAACCAGTCGTATCAACTGCAAAAGTAATTCCGAAAAAAGTAACTCAGCCAAAAAAAGAGAGACAGGTTGACGCTCCAGGTGTAAAAATTGCGGCTGTAATAGTTATTGCACCAGCAGAGATAAAACAAGAAGAACTTACTTCGAAAATAATACCAGACTTAGAGGTGGCGCTTGATCGCTTACCTTTGAAAGTTGATGAAAGTTGGACTTTGATTAGAGAGTCAAACCTAAAGGGCAGTTGTGCATTATCGTATCGGAGGCTATTAATTGAGGATGGCCAGGGTGAGACTCCGGTAGATGTCATTGTACAAAAAAATCAGGTTTTATTTAAAACACGATCGAATATAGACCTTGGTTATGAGGGGGTGGGCGTCACTATTGATGCAAATCCACAAATTGCGGTTGAGAATATAGTAAACCATACTTCAATTAGTTTTAAGAAACGTTACCAGACGTTAATTAGTGAGATGAAAGAAGGAGAAGTTGCCAGGTTGACGCTTGGTTTTTGGCCAACATGGCCTGTGACTCAAACGTACAATGTTAATTTTGAACTAGGGCAATTCGCGTTAGGTCATAAGGCCCTGATGAAGTGTACAGAGCTAGAAAAAGAACTTAAATAAAAAGGAAGGATGATGGGATTACGGCTAAAATTTAACCTTGTTCTAAGTGTCGCAACGCTACTTGGAGTACTGTGTTCTGGTTTGTTGGGATATAACATACTGCAAGAAAATGCTCGTGAAGAAGTATTGGAAAAAGCACGAATAATGATGGAGAGCGCACTTGCTGTACGACATTATACGGTTAATGAAGTTAAACCCCTTTTGGCCGTTCAACAGCGTCGTCAGTTTATACCTCAAACGGTGCCAGCTTATGCCGCGCACAGTTATGTAAAAGCATTGCAAAAGAAGTATCCTAATTATAGTTATAAAGAAGCCACACTTAATCCTACTAACCCAGCTAACCGTGCCACAGAGTGGGAGTCAGATATTATTTCATGGTTTCGTAATAGTGAAACATCTGAAGAACTGGTTGGTGAGCGCCAGACGGCTACGGGGCCTTCACTCTATCTTGGGCACCCTATTAGAATTACCAATCCAGCTTGTTTATCATGTCACGGGAAGCCTTCTGAAGCACCTGAAACGTTGATAAATACATATGGTGACAGTAATGGTTTTGGTTGGAAGCTTAATGAGGTTGTTGGCGCTCAGGTGGTCTCCGTACCCATGTCTGTTCCGTTAAAAAGAGCAGAAGAAACATTCTATGTTTTTATTGGTTCGTTAATCGGAGTGTTTCTTTTGTTGGGTGTGTTGCTTAATATTATGCTTCACGTAATCGTGATAAAACCCGTGAGACGTGTTTCAGAAAAAGCAGATGAAGTGAGCATGGGTAACTTAAATGTAGAAGAGTTGAATATTAAGGGGAGTGATGAAGTTGCATCATTGGGGCGCTCATTTAATCGAATGCACCGGAGCCTTGATAATGCTCTGAAGATGCTTGATGAAACAATGGATGATTAGCATTAGGCTGCTCTTATAAATGAAACATATTGTATTTCTACTATGTCAGTAAACGAATTACCTCATTCGATTGGAAAATACCAAATCGAAAGCGTGCTGGGAAAAGGTGCGATGGGTGTTGTCTATCGTGCCTTTGACTCAAAGATAGAGCGGACGGTTGCCCTTAAGGTTTTGCACTCCCACTTGCTAGATGGCGAGCAGGGTGATGACTTTGAGCAACGTTTTATTCAGGAAGCAAAGGCCGCTGCTCGCTGCCTGCACCCCAATATTGTTACTGTTTTTGATTTTGGGGTGCATGAGACAACGCCATTTATCGTAATGGAGTATGTTGAAGGGATTGAGTTAAAAGAGCAGCTGCAAGGTGAGAAAGCATTTTCGTTTGTGGCTGCGATAGATATTATTACCCAAATATTGGAAGCGTTGGCCTATGCTCACGATAAGGGCGTCGTCCATCGGGACATTAAGCCCGCCAATATTATGTTAATGGGAAACGGCAGGGTAAAAGTTTCTGACTTTGGTGTTGCCCGTCTGGATAATTCTGATTTAACCAGTACCGGTATGATGGTTGGAACGCCAAACTATATGTCTCCAGAAGGACTGCATGGGTTTGTTGTAGATAACCGATCAGACTTATATAGCGTAGGGGTGTTGTTATTCGAACTGTTAACTCGAGAGCGTCCTTATAAAGGCGTTGATCTTGACGAGGCTATGATGCCTCTTGATCAGTGTGAGACATTGAGTAAGGCTTGTAAGGGGCAGGTGAAGTCCATTATTCAGCGGGCGTTACAGCCGAAGCCTGAAAAGCGCTACCAAAATGCTGCGTCGTTCCTTAACCCCTTGGTTAATATATTATCTCAGACAGGCACAGAGCAAGGGACTGTTATTTACCAGCCAACACAGGTGGTCAGAATTGCGAAATCAAAACCTGACCTAAGTGATGCATCTATTCACCCAGAGGTCTTATCTACACTAGAGTCTAGTTTGATTCGATATGTTGGCCCAACAGCAAGAATGTTGGTAAAAAAATATAGTAAGCAAAATATGTCATTGCAAGATTTATCAATGAGTTTGGCGAATCAGATTCCAAATGAGAATGAACGTTCAGAATTCCTACGTTCTTTGGACAGCTCTGGTATTTATGAAATTTCATTAGCTAAAGACGCTGAACGAAGAAGCGGTGTTACTGATTCAAATTCTCATGCAAATGTTAGTGTTCATGAAGATAAAGGAAATGAGACACTTATTTTGTCTCCTGAAAAACTGCAGAGTGTGACCCGTGAACTGGCTTATTTTGTTGGGCCATTAGCCAGTAGGTTAGTGAAAAAAGTATTTAAGCAGTCATCTAATATTGATGATTTCTATAAAAAATTGGCAAGCTTTATTCCTGATGCATCTGAACAAGATGTTTTTCTTAAAAAAGTGAAGCTTTAGCGGTATATTGTTGTTAGATAGTAATTTAGGCAATTTAATATGAAATTGATTCTTTCGGTTGTTACATGCCCTGCTGGTTGCAATATGGAGGCTCAACAACACGAGTTTGACACTGCCGGGGGGAGCTTTGGCCGGGCCCCTGATAATCAGTGGATACTTCCTGACCCTAGTCGCTATGTTTCATCTCGACATGGAGAAATACAGTGTGAGAATGGGCAATTTATCCTGCTTGATAAAAGTACAAATGGCATTTATATCAATGGCGCAATACAGCCTGCTGGTGTAGGTAACCAATCTTTATTAAAACAGGGTGACCAGCTTCAGTTTGGTGATTACCGCCTACAGGTTAGTATCGATGCAACGGCTAGCGCGCCTTCCGTACAGGGGGCAAGTGCTGCAGCAACCCCAACAGTTGATGACCTGGATAAATGGCTAGAGCCATCAGCGCCTGCTCCGTCACAAGCACAAAGCCATAGCCCTCAAATAAGTGGCTCATCCTTGCCTCAAGGGATGCAGGGTATCGGCATTGATCTTGGTTTGAAAGAAGAGGAAAAAGACCCTCTAGCGGCCCTTGGCGGTACCGGAGCTGCGCCACCTCTAGGACAGGCCAATCAGGGTGCCTTGTCAGACCTGATTCAGGAAACACCGCCTATGGATCGGCAGATGATGAGAGTGCCTACTGCGATTCCTGATGATTGGGATGATTTACTGGGTGGGGGGGCAAAGTCTTCTACACCCGTAACGGCCGATGCAGAGGCCACTACTTTTCGATCACTTGAGCCGGAAGCTGAACCCAGGCAGCCACAAGTTCGTCAAGAGCTTATTACACAGAATGATAGTATGGGCTTGGAAGAATTGCTTGCAACGCCATCAAGTGAATTGTCTAACAGGCAGACTGAGCCAGAGGTCCCAACAGAAAGACCTACGGAACCGCTTGTCGCGACGCCAGTGCAACAGCCAGTGCCTCAACATATGTCAAATTCAGACAGCAACTTAGCTGAATTGTTAGGCTTGACGCATATTTCAGATGACCAAAAGCAGAAACTTGATGAAGTAGTTGCCAATGCTGTGAAAGAAACGGTCACAGGAATGATGCAAACACTTCGTGCGCGTAGTGAGATTAAAAGTGAATTTCGCATGAACATGACAACCATTCAGTCAGCAGAGAATAACCCCCTAAAATTTTCTGTTACGCCTGATGATGCCATTGAAAATATGTTCGCTAAAACGGGGAAGGCTTATCTGTCACCTATTGAGGCGATAAAAGATGGCTTTGCTGATATATCAGACCATCAACTGGCCTTATTTGAAGCAATGCGGGCAGCATATGACCACTTGCTAAGCCAGTTTGATCCTGCCAGCTTGGAGCCAAAATATGAGCGAACCAGAGGCAAAGGCTTATTAAAAAGTTCGGGGAAAGGAAAAAACTGGGACGCATTTAAAGCGTCTTATGAAGAATATAAACTCGACAATGAAGCTACGTTTAAGCGATTGTTTGGAGATGTCTTTGCAGATTCTTATGAGCGAAGGATGCATTCTCTGAAAATGAACAGAAATAATAAAACCTGATTACGCCAATAAAAAATGGCGAATTTTAGACTTCTATTAATTTGAAAATGATAAACGATATAACAAGGGTTACACATGCTTAGTTACTTAAAAAATAGCGGCTTAAAAATATTTAAAATCTCAATTGTTCTTTCCCTGATGGTTGCGCTGGCATCGTGTGCCTGGACAAGGGAAAAACTAGATATCGAAACAGAAATTCAAGTGAAATTCACCATCTCACCGATGGTTAACCCTGACAGTGATGGTAGAGCATCGCCAGTGGTATTGAATTTATTGTACTTGAAAGATAACAGACAATTTGAGCAGGAAGATTTTATTGCTTTACTAGAGTCCCCTGAGGATCGTTTAGGTAAGGATCTGATTGAAAAGGTCAGACTAAAAGAATTTATTCCTTCTGAAAAGCGCTTAGAGTCTTTTGTGCTACCTAACAATGTTAAGTATGTTGGCGTTATTGTTGAGTATGTCCAGTATCAAGATGCAAATGGTAAGCTAGTCTTACCAATAGAAGCCCATAAAACGAATGGTTATTTTGTAAATGTAGATAAAGACAGCATATCTATTAAAGAGTAATGGGCTTCCGCTTTGAAATACGATTATCAGGTCTTTTTTGTCATCCTCGCGAAGGCGGGGATCCAGTATTTTAAGGTGGTTTAGAACTGTGGATTCCCGCCTTCGCGGGAATGACTGTAATTTTTGGATATGCGCTAGTTTGGGGCATTGCTGATAAATTGAGATAATAACAATCCTTATTAAGGAAACAAAATGTCGACAAAGAGTAAGGTGGTATGGTCAGAAGGGATGTTTCTTCGCCCTCAACACTTCCAACAGCAGGACAGATACATCGAAAGCTATGTTGAAGGGCGCTGTCATACACTACAGTCTTACTTCTGGGGGTTTGAAGAGTTAGAAATTGATTCTCAGTTACTTAAACTTGGCAAAATTTCCGTCACTCGCTGTCGTGCTATTTTCCCTGATGGTACGCCCATTCAGGTACCAGACGCTGACATTGCACCAGATGTGATAGACGTGCCTGGGAATCTCAGCAATACCATCGTGTATTTGGGTGTCCCGGTTAGGCGCTCTGGTGCGGCCGAAGTACAGCTTGATAAAAATGATCAAAGCCTGACACGTTACACCATGAGTGAAAATGCCGTTTTTGATACGGTGTCTGGCTATGCTGATGATGCGACGATACAAACAGGT
>ENA-ORXI01001682-ORXI01001682.1-sediment-metagenome-genome-assembly--contig:-NODE-1682-length-16932-cov-5.524651_pt1 | contig 16932 bp, 16 predicted proteins | sample MGYA00237861_ERZ511468 | MGnify/ENA primary metagenome ERZ511468 (study PRJEB26299, sample SAMN06266213) | sediment metagenome | isolation source: Hudson Canyon methane seep mesocosm | place... | reverse complement strand
TACAGGTGCCTTCCTGCATACCCTAGATCAACATACACTTTCAGGTCCTACATTAGTTACTTCATCATGGATGACAACCTTACTCATCGATGCGGTAGAGCGTCTCTATTTACATTCTGGTGATACTCGAGTACCTGAGTTTGTTATTAAGGTGGCAGATTACTTTAATCAAGATAGGGTTTATCACGACACACCATGGAGAACACGACGTCATCAATCAGGTTATTACCTGACAGGAGAACGAGATTTTGAGAACCATGATCCGGAACATACTGTTGATGTTACAAAGCTGTTGGCGTCTGGCTATTATTTCTCAAAGCTGGTGCATAATGGTGAAGAAACCGACGCTGCTAAGGGTTACTTGCAAAGAATAGCAACGCTTTATGGTACGCAGATGGATTGGTTGCATGGTAAATGGTTCAGTAGTGCTAACCCGATCCTTAACGGTAAATCATCGATGAGGGTAAGTCCGCCACGTAAATTTAATTGGAAGTACCGTACGACATCGAATATAGACTTTTTAATCGGTGAAGAAACAAGGCTGCATGAATATGATGGTGTCACTATTCCTCGCTTATCATTTGTTCAAGAGGAAATAGACAAAACGCATTATGAGCCAGGTGATGAGATGACGTTTAACTTCACCTTAAACAATGTGGGTGAGGTTGCTGCCAAACATGCGTTCATTATTATAAATACGCTTGAAAATAGTGGCCATGCTTTAGAGCTGCTATCGGCTTCTTCTGATGGTGCACAGCAAACGTCAAGTCGGTCGGGAAGATGGAAAGTGGCTGATTTGCAACCAGGTGCAGATCCAATTCACTTTAGCATCACCGTTCGAGCTAAACCGTATGGTGTAGTGCAGACAGCAATGCGTCCTGCGACACCTATTATTAGCTTTGCAGAGGTTCGATACTGTGCGGTTGATGATGGCCCAGAGGTATGTACCTTCTCAGATGTACGATACGAAGAAGGCACTGCGCCGAACCTTGCACAAACTAATTATCAGGTGATTCTGCCTACATTGCCGAATAATTAGTAGGGACAGATATCAACGGTGATGAAGATAATTACGTAGTTGATATTAAATTAAGCGGTTGTTGTTAGTGAGCCAGCTTAAGCAGAAATAAAAAAGCCCCGAAAGGGGCTTTTTTTTATAACTGAATGATGGAGTCCAAGTTATTGATACATTTTTTCGATATCTTTTTGATGGTGTTCAATGACTTTATTACGTTTGATTTTCATGGTTGCCGTTAGCAAATCATTATCAACAGTCCAGCTATCCAAGGTCAATGTAACTCGACGAATTTTGGCATAGGCAGGAAAACTGGATAGCAGTTGTCTTAAGCGCTGAATCATTTCGCTATGTAATTTTTTGTTACTTAGGCTGTTGGCTTCAAAAGCATCTAATTGATGTTGTTGTGCTAATGCAAACCAATGTTCTGAATTTAGTACTAATAGAGCAGACAAATAAGACTCGCCTTCACCAATAACCAGAGCTTGGTCAAAGATGTCATCCATCAAAATAGCCGACTCAAGATCACTGGGGGGTACTTTTTCGCCATTACTTAAAACTAAGATATCTTTTAATCGACCCGTAATATAAATATGGCCACTATCATCAAGGCGAGCTTGATCACCGGTATGTAGCCAATTTTCTGAATCAATTGTTTGTGCGGTGGCTTTATGATTATTCCAATAGCCCATCATATTGCCAGGGCCTTGCACTAATAATTCATCATTATCACCAATCTTGGCAATGACGCCGGGAAGAGGGCGACCAACGCTAGCGGGGTAATTATTATTAGGTTCGTTCACACTGATAACCGGGCTAGTTTCAGTGAGACCATAACCTTGCAATATCATTTGGCCTAAACCGATGAATAGTTTTGAAACTTGCTGTGATAAAGGAGCACCGCCAGTAATGATAAAACGCATATTGCCGCCTAGGCGTTGTTGTACTTTTGACGCGACTAACCTTTCTAATAAGGGCCACATGATAAGACTGGGCCGCCAATTAGCTCTATTTTGCTGATATTGGAAGCGAGTCCAACCAACGGCAATAGTTGTTTTAAATAGGCCTTTTGCAATAAATGATTTTGATGCTAACTGAGCTTGGAGTTTGGAATAAATACGCTCGAATACGCGAGGTACAGCAATCATCACACTGGGTTTAACTTGCTGCATATCCTCACCAAGTTGCGGTATGCCACGTGAATAAGCAACAACAGCGCCTGCCATCATTGGCAAGTAATAACCTGCAGTGCGTTCTAGGGTATGGGATAAAGGTAAGAACGATAAAAAGATATCGTTGGGATAAACATCAAAATACTGTAATGCTCCAAAGGCGACAGACAGCATATTACGATGGCTGAGCATCACTCCCTTTGGTCGACCAGTCGTGCCAGAGGTATAAATTATAGAGGCGAGTTCGTCAGGTTTACTATCGCAGTTCTGCAATACTGACGTTGTATCGCCTAACCAGTCATCGGCATAAATAGCTGGTGAGTCTAACTTATCTTCATCGGCATTATTTATAACAACACGTTGCAAAGAATGTTCATCGGTGATGGAGGCTTTAAGCCTTTTCCATTGGCTGACATTTTGTAAAAATAACAACTTCACGTCTGCATCTTGCAAAATGTAGGCAACATTGTCGGGTCTATCATCAGGATATAAGGGGACAACGACGAGACCTAAGCCCATTGCTGCTTGGTCAAAAAACACCCATTCCTTACAATTACGTAAGTTGAGTGCCACACGATCGCCAGGGTTTAGGTTTTCATTTAATAAAGCTGCTTGCCAGCGAGCGACTTGTACTGCTACCTCTTGCCAACTTGTGTCGTACCACGTCTTCTGATCATTGTTATAACTGCGGTAGGCCGTATGTGTTGGGCTGCGTTTAACACGCTCTTGAAATAATCCGTATAAAGTATGAGCTTGCTCAGTGCTGATAACGTCCAGGTCGTTAAGCATCATTTGTTATAAAAACAACCAACGCATTTGTACGGCTAACAAATCTACATTTGCTTCATATTCACCATTTAAGTTGTACCCATTGGCGTCTGTTTCATCAATTTTAGGGTCACTGATGAACAAGTGACTATAGGACGCATCTATAATAAGACCTTCTTTCCATTGGTAACTGGCACCAACTGAAACCCATTTACGGTCATTATCTGGTATACGAGCTGTTCGATGCTGTTTGTCTGGAACAGGTGTTTCATCATAAGCAATACCGCTTCGAAAGCTCCATTTATCATTATGCTTATAATTAACACCTAAACCATAACGCATAGAGTTATCCCAGTTTTCTTCTTTACTGCTATTGAGACGATTGCCGGTAGCTGAGTTAATAGTTAGATCTTGGAAGTTGTCCCATTTAGTCCATGTGACATCACTCATCAAAGCCCATTTATCGTTGATTTGATGGAAGATAGCAAAAGAGGCCGACTCGGGTAGGTCAACATCCCCGGAAATACTACTATTTGTAAAGCCAGCACCAGCAGCAACGGCTTGTACCGCTGCATTATCTGGAATGGTCCACTTACCATCTCCAGTTAAGTGGTGAGAGACTTCAGAACGATAACTTAAACCGAGGCGAGTTGCTTCAGTCGCTTGAAAGATTAACCCTAGGTTGTAACCCCAACTCCAGTCGTCAGCAGTAAGTTTTGCTTTGCCATCAAAACCTTGAGGTACAGCACAGGCGCCAACAGCAGCTTTTGCACAGACAGCACCAAAGTCAACAGCTTGGGTTAGTTCTAGATCGATGTATTGTAAGTTCACACCAAAACCTAAGGACAACTTGTCAGTGGCTTTAAAGGCAAATGCCGGATTGATATTAATGGTTTTTAAATCAGATTTGATTGCATGATAACGTCCAACCCAATCATCATCGTATTCGGTAACTAAACCGAAAGGTGCATTAACACCAATGCCAAAAACCGTTGTATCCGTTAATTTGTGAGCATAATAAAAATTGGGGACAACCGCTTCTTTACCGCCGTCATCACCGTTGCCCGTAATCGGTCCGCCACCTAAGGCAGCTGGCAAGCTTGAACCATTATTATCAAAGTCACTTTTGGGATTAATATAATGTAGTCCAACGGCCATTTCAGAATGTTTTAGATAGGTTAATCCAGCAGGATTAAAAAAGATGGTGCTGGCATCATCTGCCACTGCGGCGCTGCCTGCAAAGGCACGACCCAAGCCAGTGACACTTTGTTCTTGGATGGCAAATCCGGCACCATAACTTAATGTGCTGAATGTTGACGCGACTAATATCACACTTAATTTGATTTGTTTATAGTTCGCCATAACCTGTTGTTATCCTGTGTAAAAGTACTTCTAATATGAGCAAAGTATCCTAACAAGACCGTTCTTGCAAGCTTTAGTGTGAATTAGCGACGTTTATACAATAGGTCCCAAACACCATGACCAAGGCGTTGACCGCGTTGTTCAAATTTTGTCAAAGGTCGGTAATCAGGACGAGGAATATAACCGGTTTCATCGCCACAGTTAATGAAGTCAGGACTATTCGATAAATCATCTAACATATGTTCAGCATAGTGCTGCCAATCTGTGGCCATATGCAAATGACCACCAGATTTTATTTTGTTAGCTAAAACGGCAACAAAGTCAGCTTGGATAATACGACGTTTGTGATGACGTTTTTTATGCCAAGGATCAGGAAAATAGAGTTGTACACGTTCAAGGCTATTATCGGCGATACGATGTTTAAGAAGCTCTACCGCATCGGTGCAAGCAACACGTACATTGGTCAAATTTTGTTCGCCGGCTAAATTAAGCAATTGGCCCACACCAGGCCGGTGAACTTCAACACCAATAAAATCTTGTTCAGGTTGAGCTGCGGCCATTTTTGCTAATGAACTGCCATTGCCAAAGCCAATTTCTAATACTTTTGGTGCATCACGACCAAATAATTCATTAAGATCAAGTGGATCGTTACTTTCATCGATACCTAATTGTGGCCAACGTTCATCAAGTGCGCGTTGCTGACCTGGCGTTAATCTGCCTTCACGACGTACAAAACTGCGGACGGTACGTAGCGGTTTACCTTCTATCATTATGTTATTGCCTTTGGAAAATGAATTTTCAACCCTGCACGGAGGTCGTACAATAGGCTAAATAGTTTTGTAAGATCATACCTTAAGATTAAGAGGAATTTACATGTCATCGTGTTGTGGAACACCGGAACCACCTAAACCATCAGAACAAGCGTCTTGTTGTGATGGCGAACAAACAAAAAAATCACGTCCAGATTTGCTGTTATGGTCGACGGTAACACTAGTAACGAGTGGCTATTTTCTACATGTATTTTTCGCGGATGAGTTGTTTTCGACGATTCCAGCCCTAGGAACAATGTCAGAAGCAATCCGGTTTTTAATGAATAGCATGTGGATTGGTTTGGCGATAGGTATGTTATTTGTTGGCTTGTTAGGACGTGTACCGCGCGAATTTGTTACGTCATTATTAGGTAAAGGCGACAGTTTTTCTGGCATAGCTCGTGCGACAGTTGCAGGTGTATTTCTTGATTTATGTAGCCATGGGATCTTGTTGGTTGCAATGCGTCTATATCAACGAGGTGCAAGCTTAGGTCAAGTGATGGCCTTTTTAATTGCCAGCCCGTGGAATTCTCTATCGCTTACGGTCATTCTTATTGCACTTATTGGTTGGCAGTGGACCTTGTTATTTATTGTCTGTTCGATGTTTATCGGTATTGTCAGTGGTTTGATATTTGAGCGATTGGTGAGAAACCAGACTTTGCCTGCTAATCCGAATACGATTGAACTCAATGATTTTAAATTTTGGCCAGAAGCTAAAAAGGGCTTAAAAGCGTCAAAGTTTGATGTTCAATGGTGGCTGACAATGTTGTGGGAAGGGTTAAGAGATTCCCGAATGTTAGTACGATGGTTATTGTTGGGTGTCTTGCTGGCTGCAGCAATAAGAACGTTTGTGCCTATAGACAGTTTTCAAACGTATTTTGGTGCAACCTTGGCAGGTTTAGGCCTGACCTTGATTGTGGCGACTATTTTAGAAATTTGTTCCGAGGGATCGACGCCGATTGCCGCTGATCTTGTGACTCGAGCTCAAGCACCAGGAAATGGCTTTGCATTTTTAATGACAGGGGTTTCAACTGATTACACCGAAATCATGTCTTTAAAAGAAACAACAGGGTCGTGGAAAATTGCGCTGTTTCTTCCTTTAGTTACTGTTCCTCAGGTCGTTTTACTCTCTTGGATTATGAATCTTATTGGTGCGTAAACTCGATTTCTGGGCCACCACCATATAGCGAAATTTGCTCTTTCGAGGTATACTCCGCGGTCAACTTAAAGATTTATTAACGGTTTGATTACTTAAACCTAGAGATGTTATGTGCATTCGCAATAACAACAATAATAAAGCAATAGAGAGAAGAATATATATATGGTTCACCCAGTCTTAGAAGCCGTTACCAATGAAATTATTGAACGTAGCACTGAAAGCCGAGCTAAATATCTTGCTCGCATCGATGCTGCGGTCCAAAGTGGACCTCATCGCGCTCAACTAGCTTGTGGTAATTTGGTTCATGGCTTTGCAGCCTGTGCTTCCGGTGAAAAAGCAGATTTATCGGCATCGGTTAAAGCTAATATCGGAATCATTTCAGCATACAACGATATGTTGTCAGCTCACCAACCTTATAAAGATTACCCAGATTTAATTAAACAAGCCGCCCATGAAGCCGGTGGTGTTGCACAGTTTGCAGGTGGTGTTCCTGCAATGTGTGATGGTGTGACTCAAGGTCAACCAGGCATGGAATTATCATTATTTAGTCGTGATGTTATTGCAATGTCATCAGCGATTGGCTTAAGTCATAATATGTTTGATGGCGCTTTATTCCTAGGTATTTGCGATAAAATTGTCCCAGGCCTATTAATTTCAGCATTAAGTTTTGGTCATTTGCCAGCACTATTTGTTCCTGGTGGGCCAATGCCAAGCGGTTTACCAAATAAAGAAAAAGTACGTATTCGTCAGCTTTATGCCGAAGGAAAAGTCGGTCGTGATGCATTATTAAAAGCAGAATCTGATTCATATCATAGCCCTGGCACATGTACCTTCTACGGCACAGCGAACAGTAACCAGATGATGGTAGAAATGATGGGGCTGCATTTACCAGGTAGTTCATTTGTTAATCCTAATACTCCATTACGTGACGCGTTAACTAAGAGTGCAACGGAACAAGTATTGAAATACACCGCTATGGGTGATGATTTCCGTCCTATCGGTCACATGATTAATGAAAAAGCGATCGTGAATGCCATTGTCGGTTTGATGGCAACGGGTGGTTCAACTAACCACACGATGCATCTCGTTGCTATTGCTCGAGCAGCAGGCATTATCATCAACTGGGATGATTTCGATAAAATCACCAAAATCATTCCATTGTTGACACGTATTTATCCAAATGGCGATGCAGATATTAACCATTTCCAAGCTGCCGGTGGTATGGGTGTATTGATTGGCGAGTTACTCAAGCATGGATTAATGCATGAAGACATCATAAGTGTTGCATCAACCCGTGGCATGAACAGCTATACCCAAGAGCCGAAACTGGTTGATGGCAACTTGATTTGGGAAGAAGGTCCAGGAAAATCACTGGATGAAGAAGTTATTGGTACAATCAAGCAGCCATTTTCTAATACTGGCGGCTTACATTTGATCCACGGTAACTTGGGTCGAGGCATGTCAAAAATCTCAGCGGTTGCAGAAGAGCATCAAATTGTCGAAGCCCCAGCAATGGTGTTTGATGATCAAGATGATGTGGTTGCAGCGTTTAAACGTGGCGAGATGGAACAAGACGTAATCGTTGTATTACGATTCCAAGGTCCGAAAGCCAACGGTATGCCGGAACTTCATAAATTGACGCCGCTATTAGGTTCGCTACAAGATAAAGGTTTCAAAGTAGCGATTGTTACTGACGGCCGTATGTCAGGTGCGTCAGGTAAAGTGCCTTCAGCGATTCATATTTGTCCAGAGTGTGAAGATGGTGGCCCACTAACACGTGTTCGCAGTGGCGATATGATTTACCTTAATACACAAACTGGCCTGTTAAATATCCAAATTGATAATGATGTATTTGAAAAACGTACACAATGCATCAAAGGTGATACTGAACATCACTATGGTATGGGTAGAGAGTTATTTGATAGCTTCCGTAAAGGTGTCTCATCAGCAGAAACTGGCGCTATTAACATGTTTAACGTTGAATAAATTGGAATAAATATACAAATGAGTAAAACGATTAAAGAAATTATGGATATCTCACCGTTGATGCCAGTTATGGTTATCAACAATGCCGATCATGCTGTTCCATTAGCACGTGCATTGGTAAACGGTGGTTTAAAAGTATTAGAAATTACATTACGTACAGATGCGGCTTTAGAATCAATTCGTCGTATTAAAGCGGAAGTGCCAGATGCTATTGTTGGTGCAGGTACTATCATTAATGAAGAAACATTAAATGCTGCAATCGAAGCCGGTGCAGAATTTATTGTTAGTCCAGGTACAACATCTGCATTAGCAGATGCTGCTTTGAAAACAGGTGTTCCGTTCCTACCCGGTGTTTCTACACCAGGCGAAGCGTTAGCATTGTTTGAAAAAGGCATCACTGAAATGAAATTCTTCCCTGCTGAAGCTGCAGGCGGTGTACCCATGTTGAAATCAATTGGTGCGCCAATTCCACAAATCACATTCTGCCCAACAGGTGGTGTAAACCAAAAGAATGTTCAAGATTACTACAAGCTACCAAACGTTGCGTGTGTTGGTGGTTCTTGGATGTGTGCTGCTAATTTAGTGGATGCTGAAAACTGGGATGAAATTACTCGTTTATCTGCTGAAGCCATTAAGATTGCAACTGCATAAATCAAGCACAAAGTAAGAGAATAATAAGGCTGAAGAGTTATTCTTCAGCCTTTTTTATGCCTGTTAGATTAAAATTTCACGTTGTAGCCAATCGGTGATTAAACCTCTAGCACCCTCAATTACAACATCAGGATTGGGATGTTGTAATTCTTGAGCTATTTGCTGTGCAGCTACGTGCCCTGTTAAACCTTCATTCAACAATTCAATTAAACGGGCACTGACTGGGTTAAGCTCTAGAAAGGTGACGCTGTCTTCTGTGTTTCTATAAATTAACAGGTAGTGAGGCGTATCACTCGGTTTATCAGGTTTAAAGTCGGGGCCAATGTGATGCACTGGATAGTGATAGGATAAAGACCATGCTAGTGGAGATAGCGTTAACGATAGGTCTAAACAATCTGCAGCGTTATCTAATTCAATAGGATTAATATCTGCATCTAATACACTTAATGCCAGTTCCACCCATTCATAATGAGCTAACTCTTTCATGAATGCAGGATCATTTTTCCCATCACGTTCATTTTCAAGATACGCTAGAAACTCACGTGATATTTCATGAAAAAGCGGTGTTTTACAACGGTGCTTTATCATGAAGTCACGGATCATTTTATGCCATGTTTCATCTGAAGTAATTTCTCTTAGAACAGGAAATCCGTTTGCAGCAAATCCTTCAATATTGTTATAAAATAGTTCTTGGTAAATCATCATGCGCCGCTGTTCAATATTGTCAGGAGCGGGGTTATTATCTGGGTCGCGTAAATAATTGGCAAACTGGTATTGCGTATCAATGAAACTAGGCTGTAATGACATTATCTAGCTCCTGTTCTGTTTGATAATGACGAATTTGGTCTACTTCATTGATTAAGGATTCAAGAGATGGAATATTAAAGTCACGCTCTAATAAGGTTGGCATTACACCGTGGTGTTGATAGGTGGTTTGTAGTAACTGCCACACGGGATCGATAATATCAGCGCCATGCGTATCTACTTTTAAATCATCTGCTTCATCGTAATGTCCCGCTATATGAATATAGGCAATACGATCACTTGGGACAGACTTAATGTAAGTTTCAGCATCATATTTGTGATTAATGCTATTCACATATACATTGTTAACATCGAGTAATAAATCACAATCTGCCTGCTCTAGTACGCCATTTAAAAAGTCTATTTCAGTCATTTCTTGGCCAGGCGCTGCGTAATATGACACATTCTCCATCACGATACGACGTTCTAAAATCTCCTGTACACGTTGAATACGTTTTGCAGTATGTGTGACAGCTTCCTCAGTGAACGGTATGGGCATTAAATCGTATAAATGACCATCATCACTACAATAGCTCAAATGTTCGCTGTAACACGCGATATTATGCTTATCGAGAAACTTTTTGAGACGAATCAGGAAGTGTTCATCAAGCGGTGCTGGACTACCAATAGATAATGAGAGTCCATGACAGATCATTGGGTAACGCTCTGCAAAGTGAGCAAACTTCTTACCTAAAATACCGCCCATCTCCATCCAGTTTTCTGGTGCAACTTCGAGGAAGTCGGCTGGATTGTGATCTAATGCATCGAGCTCGTCCATAAAACTACGACGAAGTCCAAGTCCGGCACCAGATATAGGGCAAGAAGCTGTGTTCATTATTCATCTCCTAGGAATGTTTATGTCATTATGACAATTAACTAGGATAAATGTTACAAAATATTGGTGGGGATTAAGCAGGGAATGGGGTGGAAAGATTTCCACCCCAGACAGAATTGATTAATTATAGATCGTTGATTTCAAACATTGTGCGGTCAACACCAACATTGCCCGTTGTTTTATCAAAAAGATAAACAATCGCTTTGTAGTGACCATTGTTCTTAAGTGTTGATTTTGCAGAAAACAAACCAACAGGACCAGTGAAGTCTAATTTTATCTCATCAACTTTGACTTCATTTTGCATTAGGATCGCTGTTGCTTCGTAGTTTTTAGGATCCCATGGGCCATCTGGATAGATAGGGCAGCCACATAACAAAGACGCTTTTGTGTAAATTTCAAGTTTTCCACCTTCAAGTACACGCGTCCATGCATCAACGATAAAGCCAGGCATGTTAAGTGTTATACCATCACCTAGAATATCTTTACCTGGAATAACCCAGCTTGTGACGGTTGCTTCTTGTAATGCTTGGCGGTATCCGTATGGTCCGACTAATTTAAAACGAAGTAAGCGAGGGCTCGTAATATCAACTTTTGCTAAGAACCCTGCTGTTTTTTCATCCGTCATTACTTGGCCACGAGTAATAGGTTCTTTGATGATTGCCTTGGTACTACCCGTTCCACCATTGATCCAACCTGAATCGAGAAGCTCACCTGTTTCAGCATCTTCGACCACTACTTTGACGCCACCAACACTGGTGCCAATATATTTAGCATCAACCGCTTTTGCACGGATCATAACGCTTGTTTCTGTTGCGAGACTAGCTGTGCTGAATAAAAGCCCAGCAGTGGCTGCTACCAATAATTTTGATAATTTCATAAAATAATTTCCTTTAATTACTACGCTTGTGTTTCAGGTGGAATATCAGTGCCTTCGCTCCAAAGATCAAAACCACCTAGCATGGAATGAACATTGTTAAAGCCAAGTCGCTGTAATGTTGCTGTTGCGAGAGCGGAGCGGCCGCCACTTTTACAATAGACGACGATAGATCTTGTTTTATCTTGAAAATCAGGGTGGTTAGCAATCATGAATTCCAACATGCCACGAGAAATATGGCGTGCGTTTGCTATATGACCTGTTTCATATTCAAGTAACTCACGAACATCTATCGCGATACTACCATTGTCTAACATTGTATTTGCTTCTTCGATACTGATTTCAGTAATGATAGCTTTTGCTGCTTTAACTAAATCCATTGCTGTTTGTGACATTGTTTTTCCCGAGTTTTGTTAAAAATAATGAGTAAAATAATATTAGCATTAACTGATATTTAAAAACAGTTCTATACCCGTTATCATCCAAAGTGCAGGTTTTTAGTGCTTATAATAGCCGTGATAGCAAGGCATGTTATTGATGTAATAGTCGTTCTATTACTCAATAATATAACACCGCTAGCGCGGTTAGTATGAGTGCTATAAATATTCAACTTGGATGGTCACGGGTATATAATGCATGAAAATAACTAATTATGTGATTTATGTTTGCTTATATTATAAGACGAGTACTTTATGCCTTTCCCATATTAATAGGGGTGAACGCGCTGACGTTTGCTTTATTCTTTATGGTTAACACGCCGGATGATATGGCGCGGATGCACTTGGGTGTGAAGCATGTTACCCAAGAATCGATGGATGCATGGAAACATGAACGTGGCTATGATAAAGCCTTGCTATGGAATAATGAAACGAGTGGTTTAGCCAAGGCAACAGAGACGATTTTCTTTGATAAATCATTGACCTTGTTCGCCTTTAAATTTGGCCAAGCAGATGATGGACGCGATATCGGTGAAGATATCAAAACAAGAATGTGGCCAAGCTTAGCGATTGCTATTCCGATATTTATTGTTGGTCTACTGGTTAATATTACCTTTGCTTTACTGATGGTGTTTTTCCGTGCCACCTACGTTGATTTGGGCGGGGTTGTGATTTGTGTGGTCATCATGTCCATCTCAAGTTTATTTTATATTATTGGTGGCCAATTTTTGGTTGGAAAACTAATGCAATTAGTGCCAATATCTGGCTATGGCGAAGGTTTCAGCGCAATTAAATTTCTTATCCTTCCTGTCTTAATAGGGATTGTTTCAGGCATAGGTGCAGGTTCACGTTGGTATAGAACCCTATTTTTAGAAGAAGTTTCTAAAGATTACGTTCGAACTGCTAGGGCAAAAGGCTTATCTGAAGTACAAGTACTGTTTCGACATGTATTAAAAAATGCCATGATTCCTATATTGACCGGCGCTGTTGTTGTGTTGCCAACATTATTTATGGGCAGCCTAATTTTAGAGTCTTTTTTTGGTATTCCCGGTTTAGGTAGCTATACAATCGACGCCATTCAAGCACAGGACTTTGCTATTGTCCGTGCAATGGTATTTTTAGGATCGGTGTTATACATCTTAGGATTAGTTTTGACCGATTTATCTTATACTTTAGTTGACCCGCGAGTACGTTTAGATGGCTGATGATTTACGTTTATGTGCCTTACAGTGTTTATTGATAACTGATCCCTTGGAAAAAGTAGAACAAACACAGGCCTTATATCAACGCTGGCTTGATGGTGAATTAATTATCTCTGATGATGAACTAACTGTTCCTGACGAGCCTGGCCGCCCAAATAAGCCAGAACTAGTTGAACCACGAGACTTGCCAAGACGTCGTAATACAAAAGAAAGTGGCAATGCCAGCTTACTCCACGCAATCACACATATTGAGTTTAATGCGATTAACTTAGGCTGGGATGCTGTTGCCCGTTTCCCTAACTTACCACGTCAATTTTATGATGATTGGGCAAGGGTGGCATTTGAAGAATCTCAACACTTCACATTATTACGAGATCATTTGCTAAGCTTAGGCTTTGATTATGGTGATTTCCCTGCTCATAGTGGTATGTGGGATATGGCTAAGAAAACACATCACGACCCACTTATTCGAATGGCGCTCGTTCCCCGTGTTCTCGAAGCCAGAGGCTTAGATGTGACACCGAAGATGATGAATAAATTACGCGGCAATGGTGAACATAGAGCCGTAGAGATTTTAGACATTATCTTAGATGAAGAAATTGGTCATGTGAAAATTGGTACCCGTTGGTTTAATTACCTTTGTGATCTGCGTGGCGTTGATCCGCTCGAGACATTTAAAGACTTGCTAGATAATTATTTCTCAGGTGAACTGCGAGGGCCATTTAATACTGAGGCACGAAAACTGGCTGATTTTACTGATGCTGAAATGGCACTATTAGAAGGTCGCTAAATTTACTTTATCTACAAGCAACCTCATATAAGATGCTTACTTCTGTTTGTCAGTAATTGCTTTTTTACGTTCCATTTCTGCTTTCTGGCGACGTGATTCTTTAGGATCAGCAATGAGTTTACGATAAATTTCAATACGATCTTTATGTCGTAAACTACCATTTAATTTACACATTTTGCCAAAAATACCGACTTTATCTTTGCTTAAGTCTATATCTGGGTACGTATCTAAAATACCAGAACGACTAATCGCTTCTTCAACAATACAGTCATCAGGCACTTCTAGAGATAAGATAACTTGCTCGTCAGGTAGTGCGTATGCAACTTCAATAGTAATAGGATTAGTTAGTTCCATAAATATCCTGGGCACGTTTGCAAAAAGCGTCGACTAAAGAGCCAGAGATTTGCGTGAAAATTGGACCAAGTGCCATGCTAATAAGTCTATTAGAAAACTCAAAATCCATATCTAGCTGAATGCGACAGCCTTGATTATCACCAATCATGCCAAATTGCCAATAGCCTTCTAAGTGTTGAAATGGGCCATCAATAAGTTCAATTGAAATAGACTCACCTTGAACAAGCTTGTTGCGAGTTGAAAAAACATGATGAATCCCACCCTTGGCAAGGTCTAACTCTGCCGAAATGATATCATTTGATTTATTGATTATTGTACTGTTTCGACACCAAGGTAAGAAGTCTGGATATGCTTCCACATCATTGACCAAGTCAAACATTTGGTCAGGCGTGAATAAAACGAGTGAACTACGAGTAATAGTTGTCATGAATTTAAATTGTTAACCTAATAATCCGATCGCACTCAAAAAGATAATGATCACCGCTGCAGGAGCGACATATCTAATGAGAATTAACCATCCATGATAAATGAGAGGTGACTTAATTGCCATCTCTTCTTGTGTACTATTTTGGGACATTACCCAGCCAGAAAATATAGCGATTGCTAGTCCGCCAAGAGGCAGCATGATATTGGCTGTGAGGTAGTCAAGTAACTCAAACATTGTCTTACCAAATAGAATCCAACCTTGGCCAATATTGTATGAGAAGACAGTCAGCAGGCCTAATAACCAAACTGCAAATCCTGCAGTGACACTTGCTCTACGACGGCTAATATCTTTATTTTCTACTAACCAAGCAATAGCAGGCTCAATGAGTGAGATTGCTGAACTCCATGCTGCAAAAACGAGCAGTAGGAAGAACATACCACCAAATAATGCACCACCAGCCATGTGACCAAACGCAATTGGGAGTGTTTCAAAGATAAGTCCAGGACCTGCTGCTATCGCCAAGTCATTAGCAAAAACGAGTGGAAAAATTGCCATGCCGGCAAGAAGTGCAATCAAGGTATCAGCAAAGGCTATGCTTATAGATACTTTTAAGATAGACGTCTTTTGAGGTAAATATGAACCGTAAACCATGATCGCTCCCATACCTAGACTAAGCGTGAAGAAAGCATGGCCCATTGCCGTTAAAACACCTTCAGGTGTTATTTTTGAAAAGTCAGCAGTAAATAAGAAATCAATACCTTGTGCAAAATAGTCACCGGTATTGGCGGCAAAGCCGACTAGGATTAACAAGATTGCAAAGAGAGCCGGCATGATAAAAGTTACGAGTTTTTCTAGACCACCATTCACACCACGAGCAACAACCGTCATGGTGCAAACAATAAAGACCGTATGCCAAGCAAGTAGCCTCTCAGGATCATTAGTTAATGTTGTATATATATTATGAGCGCCATCAGCTGTAACGCCCTCAAACACACCTGCAAATGAACGAAAGACGTAAGCGATGGCCTGACCAGCAATTACACTGTAATACGATAGAATAATAAAGCCTGCAATGAGACCAATCCAAGCGATAAACTTCCAAGAAGGACTTTTGCCTTCCTCTTGCGTAATTGATTTAAGTGTATTAACAGGGTTTTGTCGTCCGCGACGACCAACCATTACTTCCGCCATCATAAGAGGAAGACCAATGCAGGCAATACAAAGTAGGTAAATAAGTACGAATGCGCCACCGCCATTTTCACCCGTAATATAGGGGAATTTCCATATATTACCTAAACCAACGGCAGAGCCTGTGGCGGCAAGAATAAAGGCCCAACGTGACGACCATTGACCATGAATAGATTCACTGGGTCTGCTCATAATAGTCTCGAATTAATCAACATAAAAAGGGATTTTGTTGGAATTTGTCCAAATGCTCAAGCGAAAATAAAGAATAGCATTATATAATGACCTCATGGCAACTAAAAAAAATAATAAAAAGACTAATGGGAACAGCACGATTGCACAAAATCGTCGTGCTAGACATGACTATTTTCTCGAAGATAAATTTGAGGCAGGCATCGTTCTAGAAGGCTGGGAAGTCAAAAGTATGCGCGATGGACGGCTTCAATTGAATGAAAGTTATATTTCACTAGATAGAGGTGAAGCATGGTTGCATGGTGCGCATATCTCTCCATTACTTTCGGCATCGACACACATTCATCCAGAAAATGTTCGCAGGCGTAAACTGCTTCTTAATCGTGTTGAGTTAAATCGCTTAGTAGCTGCCGTAGATAGAAAAGGCTATACAATAGTACCTGTAGCCATGTACTGGAAAAAGGGCCGAGCAAAGCTTGAGATTGCCTTAGCAAAAGGTAAGCAGCAACATGACAAACGTGCATCAGCCAAAGACCAAGACTGGGCGCGTGAAAAAGCGCGTGTGTTTAGAAATAGATAAAAGAATTCCAGTCATTCCATAGATCTACTTATCGGAAACCCAGTCACCAATAATCATTGATACTGCCCATTAAACCTCGTATTAACGGGGTGAGAAAAATAAAATTATATAAACTAGTGGCAATTATTCCAGCAGTGAAACAATCACTCATCTATAATGCTCACCGATAACGCTGTTAAAAGAATCGTGTTTAACAGAATGCTTTAGGGGACGACCTGGCTTCGACGTGGGTTACAAAACTTAAGGTGCATGTCGAGTATGTTGGTTCTTCTCGTAAAACAGACTGACAAAATGATAGTTGCAAACGATAACAACTACTCTCTAGCAGCC
>ENA-ORXI01001678-ORXI01001678.1-sediment-metagenome-genome-assembly--contig:-NODE-1678-length-16957-cov-3.250948_pt1 | contig 16957 bp, 19 predicted proteins | sample MGYA00237861_ERZ511468 | MGnify/ENA primary metagenome ERZ511468 (study PRJEB26299, sample SAMN06266213) | sediment metagenome | isolation source: Hudson Canyon methane seep mesocosm | place... | reverse complement strand
CGTTATTGAAAGCGGCCATAAGTCATAAAGGTTTTGCTTTTATTGATATTATTTCTCCTTGCGTAACGTTTAACAACCATGCCGGCTCAACACGTTCTTATGACTATGTTCAAGATCATATCTCCACAGGCGCCGTGGCAGACTTTGTACCAGTAAAAACGGAAATAACTAGTAGTTGTGATAACGGTGAATGTGAAGATATTTGCTTGCACGATGGTTCAATAATGCGTATTCAAAAATTGAATCAAGAGTACGACAGCACTAATGCTAGCAAAGCCATTGTGGATATTGAGAAAAATAAGCAGGAAGGAAAAATATTAACAGGACTTTTCTATTTAGAGCCAACGGCTAGTGACTTTCATGAAATCAACAATACCAATGACACGCCTTTAAATAAATTAAATCAAGATGCACTTTGTCCTGGAAAGAGAGCGCTAACGGGGATTAATGATAGTTTTAGGTAATAGAGTTCATTTATGCGGATTGGTATTAGCTAAAAAACTAGCGCTTAAATTATAAAAAAGTTTATAATTCTTTTTGTAATTTAACAGTTTTTTAACAAGCAAGGATTCACATGAAAAAAATATTATTTGTCTTACTTTCTGTTTTTATTTTAGCAGCATGTAAAACAACTCCTGTTTATAATATAGAGCAATCGCAAGTTCCTGCAGGTATTACAGCTAAGCAAGTTGAAAAAAATATCGTGAAGGCATTAATACAAAAAGGTTGGCAAGTAAAAGCCAATGCTGATGGTGTTATTTTAGCTGAAATTTTGGTGCGTACTCACACGGCGAGAATTGAAATTTCATTTGATGCAAGCCAATACTCTATTAACTATGTTGATAGCACAAACTTAAAATATGACGGAAAAAAGAATACCATTCATAAAAACTACAATAACTGGATTATTTATATAGATCGATTAATTCAAACAGGGTTAGTTGAAGAAAGTTATAAAGGTTAACCATTATTATTAGTGGCAAGGCTAGCGATAAAGTCATCATGGTTAATGCTTTCTAGATGATAATTATTATTTAGTTCAGCAGATGAACTAGCCAATAATGTAAAAATAGAGGTGTTTACTAATTTAGTAACCGCCTCTTTTTCTGTCCATAATTGGTAGAAATGCTTGGTGGGATTAGCACTCGCATTAATTAGCCGTTTATCTTCCTCACAAAAGAATTCATTAATGAGTGGTTTAACATCTTTTTTGGTAATGGTTTCTATATCAACGCCAATATTCTCTTTTAAAGCGCAGAAACTAAAAGCAACAAATTTTCCACTATGACTTAAAGATAACTTTTGTTTAAGTTCTTGCTGTTGAAAAATGCCTGAGGCTTTTATTAAATTGCAATATTTTACCGTGGTTAGCTTTGCTTGTTTGCTACTCATTTCTAATACTTTTTTAATAATATAACGACTAAAAATAAACTCCGCTTGTTTATTTATATGCTTACGCTTTGCTAATAGATTTAATTCTTCAGGACTTAAAAACTCCCTATAGGAGGCTTTATTTTCAGGAAACTGAATTAGCTCAGCAACATAAAGTGGTCGGCTTAAACAGGTAAAAGTATAAAAATTATATTTCATAGAGTGAAAACTGAGTTTGTAGAACAAATAGCACTTTGTTAAAATCTACGTTAATAAATTGTAAAGATAAATCATAACTTAAAAGCTGCAAATAATAACAATGAAAGTTTATATAAATAGCATTAATGTGTGGCTGCAAGGGGTAGACGACACAACCAAGCTAGCTTTATGGGCGAATAATAATTTAAGCCTGCCAGAAGAGTTTGTTCCACCTAAACCTCAATATTACCCTAAAGGACAGTTAAGAAGGTTGAGCCCATACAGTAAAGTGGTATTGAATTGCTTGGATATTCCTCAAGTACTAACTCAGAACTTGCCACTAATTTTTGCATCTCAACATGGTGATTTAGCCAAAACAGTAACTCTGATTAAAGATTCCGCCTTAGGTGAAGATTTATCACCAACTCAGTTTGCTTTATCAGTACATAATGCTACAACAGGGTTATTTAGCATAGCCACAGATAATACGGCTCCTACTACCACCATTAGCGCTGGAAACAACACCTTTGTTGAAGGTTTAATAGAAGCTACAATGCAATGCCAGCAAGAAAACACTTCTGTTATTTACACATATTGTGATTTTGATGTGCCTGAAGAGTATCGTCAATTTGAAGAGTGCAAGCCTGCGCGTTGCATCACCATGATCCTTTCTAGTGTAAAGGATAGTGATAGCTTAGCTGCGATTCACTTTACTCTTGATAATCAACAAGTTTACAGCGAAGAAAAATCACTATCTGACTTGAGTTTACAGTTTATTCGTAACTTCTATTTACAAAACAATGAATTAATATCAAGCACAAACTACTCACTATCCTTGGATTTTAATTAATGCAGCAAGTTAATTATTATTGGCGACTGTTTGCTACTGGGCTCTGTTTCGTTAGTTTTGGCCTAGGAGCGCTCTTTATTTCATCGATAATTTTTCCTCTACAGACCTTATTGATAAAAGATAAAGCAAGGCGTAAAAAAATAGCGCGATATACAATACATAAAGCATTTTCCTTGTTTGTTAGCATAATGAAACTTTTTGGTGTGCTAAACGTAAAGTTAGAAAATTTTGAGCAACTGAGCAATATGCGCGAACAAGTGGTGATTGCTAATCACCCTTCGCTTATAGATGTTATCTTAATTATAGCCTACTTACCTAATGCTGATTGTGTCGTAAAGTCAGCGTTGTTTAAAAATCCTTTTTTACGAGGCGTGGTAAAACGGGTTGGTTATATCGATAATGATAATTCTGAGCAGCTTTTTATTGACTGTAAAAAAAGCTTAGCGTCGGGGTGTAATATTGTTGTTTTCCCTGAAGGAACACGTAGTGTTGATGGGCAGCCGTTAGTTTTTAAACGAGGCGCAGCTAATATCGCTGTTCGTTGCCAAGCCAATTATCAACCTGTATTAATTTCTGTGAAACCCAGTACATTAACTAAAAAAGAATCATGGTATGATGTGCCGAATAAAAAGGTAGTTATTACTTTGACCTTAAAAGCGCCAATTAATAACAGCAAGTACTTTAACCATGCGAACACTTCATTAGCAGTTCGCGAACTTACTCGTGAAACACAGCAATATTTTTGTAAGGAATTAAAATTAAATGGCTGATACTCGAACAATTTTGAAATCATTAATTATTGAGACGCTCGATTTGGAAGATATATCGCCGGACGATATTGTTGATGACGAGCCGTTATTTGGTGAAGGCTTAGGTTTAGACTCTATTGATGCCTTAGAGCTAGGTTTAGCTATTAAGAAAACTTTCGATGTGAAAATTGAAGCTAATTCAGAGAAAACTAAAGAACACTTTTATTCTATTAATAACCTAGTTCAATTTATCGAACAAAATTAGTACTGAGAACACCATGCAAAGTAAAGAAGAAATATTGTCGATGTTAACCGAACTACTGGTTGAAGAATTTGAAATACCCTCAGAAGATATCAGCTTAGAGGCTGAATTGTATGGCGAATTAGATTTGGATAGCATTGACGCAGTAGATTTGGTCGTTCGATTACGTGAGATCACTGGTAAAAAAATTGCCCCTGAATCCTTTAAGCAAGTGCGTACTGTTGGCGATATTGTTGAAGCTTTAGCTGAGCTTACTTCACCAGCCTAGCGTTAAAACTAAACCCAAGGTAAGTTGGTAAAATCTTGTGATGAAAATAATTCTTGCCTTAGTAACTGTATTATATCCGTTTGTGGTGTTTTTTGGCTTGGCTGAGTTTTCGGTACGATGGGTTAGTTTTATTTTATTACTACTGTTTTTAGTGCGTTTATTTGTATTGAAAAAAAACAGTGTCAGTGCAAATAAAACTAAAAACATACTAGGCCCATTAGCGAGTAAAATAATTTCGCTAGTAGTGTTAGTTTTTTTACTGTTTAGTTTTATTTTTGATGCCGATATTGGTTTGTTATTTTATCCCGTCATTATCAACAGTGCTTTAGCTTTAATTTTCTCATATTCATTAGCTAACCCTCCACCCGTAATTGAACGCCTTGCTCGGTTAACTCAAGTTGACTTACCGCCTCATGCGGTAGTTTATACGCGTACGGTAACTAAAGTCTGGTTAGGCTTTTTTATTATTAATGGCTTGATTGCTACCTATACGGCTTTATTTACAAGTTTACAAACTTGGACTCTTTATAACGGTTTCATTGCTTATATTTTTATGGCATTGCTATTTACGGGAGAATATCTGGTGAGATTAAGGGTGCAAAAACTTAATGACAGTTGATGCTTACACTTTTCCTCTAAATAGCCAAAGTGACTTTATTTGTGGTGAGCAAAAGATTTCAGGCCAACAATGGGCAAAAGAATGCCTATCGCTTGCACGAGAAGTTAATGCTTATAGTGAACGTAATTGGTTGTTATACCATGATGATTTTTATCAATACAGCCAATACTTTTTTGCCTTATTATTAGCCAATAAAAATATTGTCTTAGCGCAAAGTGATCAATGCGAGCGCATCAAGCAAGCCGCAAAGTTTGCCGACATTAGTATTGGCAATAGCAACATTGCCAGTATTAGCACTGAAAGCGCTCAGGGTGAACAGTTATTACCGCACTTTATCCGAACTAAAGATGGTCGCCAAAATAGTGAAACATCAAACTCAGCTCCTGATGTTTTAATTATTAATGCCAATACTTGCATTACTTTGTTTACCTCGGGCTCAACGGGTGAAGCGAAAGCAATTAAAAAATATTGGTATCAGCTAGCAAATGAAATTGAGTGTTTGCAGTGTTTGTTTCCTCATGAAAACTGCTGTGTTTTGTCTACTGTTACCCACAAACACATCTACGGCTTATTGTTTAAATTAATTTGGCCAGTATTTACTAACAAGCACATCATTTGTGAAACTATTGAGTACCCAGAGCAAGTTGAACATCATTGTCAAACTTTCAATAATACAGTGTTGATCTCAAGTCCAAGTTACTTAGCACGTACTAGCAAACAATTTTCAGCTCAAGCGATAGCTAGTATTAAAGAAATATTTTGCTCAGGTGGTGCATTAAGCGCTAATGTTGCCAATGATTTTCTAGAGTCTAACCAGCAAGTTATTACTGAAATTTATGGCAGTACTGAAACTGGCGGTATTGCTTGGCGTCAACAGACTAAAAATGTTCAATGGCAATTACTTCCTGAGCATCAGGCAACATTAGCCCAAGATAATACCTTAGTGTTAAAATCTAATTTCTTGGCTAAAGGAGAAACCTATAAAACCGATGATAGGGTCGAGCTTAATGGACGTTTTTTTAGCTTGTTAGGGCGTGTTGATCGCATTATCAAGTTACATGAAAAAAGATTATCTCTTGATGAGTTGGAAGTTGAATTAGCCTGTTTACCAAAAATCAGCGGATGTCATTGTTTTGTCTTAGAGTCAGCAAAGAGTAAAGCAGTATTAGTTGCTGTGATAGAATTAGAAAAGCATTGTGTGGTACCTGATGATACAGCGAATAAAAAACAGTTAGTTAATGAATGCAAAAAAGCCTTGTTGTCTGTATTTGAACCTTCATTATTACCGAGAAAGTGGCGTTTTGTAGAGCAACTTCCCTTTAATAGCCAGGGGAAATTAGAGAAAGCAGAGTTAGTAAACCTTTTTAAATAGAGCAATGAATTTAATGGATAATAATGTGGGGAGAATACTCCCTAGTATTAACTCAATAGAGCGGCACGATGATAACGTGTTATTGAGTTTGACTATAGATGCTGATTTAAGGTGTTTTAGAGGACACTTTGATGATGTTGCGGTTGTGCCAGGTGTGGTGCAATTAGATTGGGCTATTATTTTTGCTCGAGAATATTTACTTATGCAAGGTGATGTTCTTGATGTCAGCGTATTGAAGTTTCAAAAACTGTTATTGCCTGAAATGAGAGTTCAACTAGAAATTATTAAAAAAGAACCTAAAAAATTTGTTTTTACTTACTTTATGGATAATGACAAGTTTTCCTCGGCGAGAGTAGAATTGTCATAATGAACACTCTTAAGCCTTTTTGCGCGGTAGTTCCTAGCTTCAATCACAGCGCTAAATTGGCGCAAATCAGTAGAGCCTTATTGGCGAAAAACATAGCTGTGATTGTTGTTGACGATGCGAGTACTGAAGAACACTCTATGGTATTGCAACAAGTCAGCAATGCTAGCAATGACATTCATTTAGTCACTCACCATGAAAATCAAGGTAAGGGTGGCGCTGTCATCACGGGTTTGTTAATGGCTCAAAAGTTAGGTTATAGCCATGCATTGCAAATAGATGCTGACGGTCAGCATGACCTTAATGATATTAACTCCTTGCTTGATTTATCAGAAAAATACCCTGATGCTTTAATCAGTGGAAAGCCTATTTATGATGATAGTATTCCCAAAGGTCGTTTATGGGGACGCTCTATTACCCACTTTTGGGTGTATATTGAAACGTTTTCACTACAAGTCAAAGATACCATGTGTGGTTTTCGTGTTTACCCTTTAGAGGCAACTTGTCAGTTAATTAAGCAAGTAAGCTTAGGTAAGCGCATGGACTTTGATATTGAAATTATGGTGCGACTTTTTTGGCGCAATATTGATATTAAATTTGTGCCAACTAAAGTTGATTATCCCGAAGATGGCCAATCTCATTTTAGAGCCTTGCATGATAACGTGCTTATTAGTTGGCTTCATACCCGCTTAGTATTAGGTATGTTAATACGTTTGCCTTATTTACTTTTCCACCGATTAGTTAAGGTAAAAGTTAAGACGAAAAAAAGCCCTGCTGACAAAACAGCGAGTCATGGCCTATCTAATGGTGTGAAAAATGACGACAGTTAATCATTGGTCATTAATGCGTGAACGTGGTTCGCTATTAGGTTTAAAAACACTATTCATGTTCTATAAATATGGTGGGCGCTATCTTGCGGTTGTGATTTTATACCCGGTGATTTTTTACTTTTTTGTCAGTGGTAGAACAAGCCGAATAGCATCACAAAAATACCTTAATAAAATGCATCAAGCAGGGTATTTATCAGAAAAACCAACGATGTGGATGAGCTTTAAGCATTTCTTAGCAATGGGCTTTGCTGCTTTAGATAAAGTGGATGTTTGGCTAGACAAAATAACCATGACTTCAATTCACCATGTTAATTACTCGGTGTTTGAACCTTTGCTTTTGGCAAACAAAGGAGCGCTAATTATTGGCTCGCACTTAGGCAATTTAGAAATATGTCGAGCGCTTGCAAATGATAACTCTAGCGCTCGCTTTAACGTTTTAGTCTTTACTGAGCATGCACAAAAATTTAATGACTTTATTAATAGTTTAAATGGCGACGTAAAAGTTAATTTAATTGAAGTTACAGAAGTGGGGCCAGATCTTGCTATTATGTTGCAAGATAAAATAGACCAAGGTGAATATGTGGTTATTGCTGGCGATAGAACCTCTACCACTGTTGCTGGCCGAGTTATTTATAGTGACTTTTTAGGTGAGCAAGCACCATTTTCTCAAGGGCCTTTCATTCTTGCAGGGATTTTGCAATGCCCTGTTTTAATGATGTTTTGCTTGAAGACTAACTCGCCAGCTAAGCAAGGATACAATTTGATTTTTGAAGAGTTATCTTCTGGTGTTTCTTGGACTAGAAAAACTCGGGAAATAGAGTTAACCAAATTAGTAGACAAATATGCGAAAACCTTAGAGAAATATTGCGCACAATACCCGCTGCAATGGTTTAATTTTTTTGATTTTTGGCAACGAGACAATATTAGTAGAGAAAGCATTAGCCAAGAAAATATAGCCAAGACAGCTAATAGCCGTAACAAGTAGGATGTAGATATGTTAGAAAAAAAAGCCCCCACTATCTTTGGGGCTGCAGCGTTAACCATTGAAGATATAGTGGCTATTGCTAAAAATGAAAAACAGGTGGCACTTTCTAATGATAGTGAGTTTACGCAAAAGATTGATGCCGGTGTTGCTTTTTTAGATGCCTTACTAAAAGAAGATGGTGTAATTTACGGTGTAACTACTGGGTATGGTGAGTCATGCACGGTAGAAATTCCTGCAGAATTAGCGAATGAATTACCACTGCATTTAACGCGCTTTCATGGTTGCGGCTTGGGTGATTATTTTACGCCAGAGCAAGGACGCGCAATTTTGGCGACCCGACTAGCTTCGTTGAGTCGCGGTTATTCCGGGGTTAGCTGGCCTTTATTAAAGCAAATCACTGCATTTTTAAATAACAATATTATTCCAGTTATTCCCCAAGAAGGCTCTGTTGGTGCCAGTGGTGATTTAACGCCGCTCTCCTATGTTGCTGCTGCTCTTTGCGGTGAGCGCGATGTTTATTATCAAGGTAAAAAAGTTACTGCAAAAGTAGCATTAGCGAATGAAAAGCTTAATCCCATTACCTTACGCCCTAAAGAGGGGTTGGCGATAATGAATGGCACGGCAGTAATGACAGCTTTAGCATGCCAAGCCTATGATAGAGCAGCTTACTTAACAAAATTAAGTGCGCGAATTACCGCATTAAGCAGCTTGGCTTTAAAAGGTAATAGTAACCACTTTGATGATATTTTATTCTCGGTAAAACCTCATCAAGGTCAAGCTGATGTAGCATCTTGGATACAGCATGATTTGCACCATCACCACCATCCTAGAAATTCACATCGTTTACAAGACAGGTATTCAATACGCTGTGCACCTCATGTTATTGGTGTGCTTGCTGACTCGTTGCCTTGGCTTAGACAGTTTATTGAAAATGAACTGAACAGTGCAAATGACAACCCAATAATTGATGGTATTGGCGAGCATGTGCTTCACGGAGGCCATTTTTACGGTGGCCATATTGCTATGGCAATGGACAGCATGAAAACGGCTGTAGCTAATATTTCTGACTTGCTTGACAGGCAAATGGCAAGTTTGGTTGATGTAAAATACAACAATGGCTTGCCTGCTAATTTATCGGCAGCTACGCCAGATCGCATTGCTATTAACCATGGTTTTAAAGCGGTGCAAATAGGCGCTTCGGCGTGGACAGCTGAAGCGTTAAAGCTCACTATGCCTGCCAGTGTGTTCTCTCGCTCTACTGAATGTCATAATCAAGATAAAGTCAGTATGGGCACTATTGCTGCACGAGACTGTTTACGGGTTCTACAACTAACTGAGCAAGTTGTGGCTGCTACGCTTTTAGCGAGTTACCAAGCGGTTACTTTACGTATTCAACAAAATGAATTAAAGCGTGATACGCTGTCTGCACCAGTATCGGCAATGTTAACTGATATTGGCGAATTTTTTGAACTAGTCACTGAAGACAGGCCGCTTGAAGGCGTGTTAAGGGCAACCGTGGCGCATATACAAGAACAACGCTGGTCTCTTTATGAGTGATTTAATTTCAGTTAAGCAAAAACACTTAACTACTTCAGTTGATATTGAAATTCCGTTTCATGACTGTGATCCGATGAATGTTGTTTGGCATGGTAATTATCCTCGATATTTTGAGGTAGCTCGTTGTCAGCTATTGCGCTTATTTAATTATGACTACACCGATATGGTGGCTTCTGGTTATATGTGGCCTATTGTTGATATGCGCTTGAAATATGTTGGCTCAGCAAAGTTCACTCAACTCATAACCGTGTCGGCATCCTTGGTTGAGTATGAGCACAGAATTAAAATTAACTATGTTATTACCGATAAAAAAACGGGCGCTAAATTAACCAAAGGTTATACCGTACAAGCAGCTGTTTCTATCGAGGCTAATGAATTGCAATTAGAGTCGCCAGCAATTTTAGTGGAAAAATTACAACCTTTTTTAGCTGCGTTGCGAGATAAGTAAATATGAAAGTAGCGAGTATGAAAGCAGTGAGTGTGCAGCAAATTTTATCATTTGTTTTAGTGACAAGTTTATTCTGCTGGTCGTTAGCAACTGGCGCGGTTGAAGTGAGCACTGCTACGCAACAAGCGACTAGCTTACAACCTTTAAAAGGAACTTTTTCACAAAGTAAAAATATTAAACCGTTGAAGCGCCCTTTTAAATCTGAAGGTAGCTTTGTATATATACCTAATAAAGGTCTGCTGTGGCATACAAAAAAGCCAGTTGATTCTTTGAAGTTATTTGCTAATGACGGCGTTTATAAAATTGATGAACAAGGAGCATTACAAAAAGAGGCCCAGCTAGATAATGACTTCTTTTTAGCATTGTTTGCTGCAGACGAGCAAAAATTAGCAAAGTTTTTTACCACAGAAACACTTCAAGGTGACGTAGATGATCAAGCATCGTGCTTAGCTTTAACACCAAAAAATGACACTATGCGAAGCCTATTCAAAAAAATCAATTTATGTATCTCTGAAGTAAAAGCAGGCACAAACATCCCTACTAAAATAGAGCTAATTGAGGCTAAAGGTAATAATACCGAAATTCAATTACAGCTATCTTCAGAGCCAATAAGCACAGAGGAGTTAGCCTATTTTGATAAAGGCTTTGAGTAAGGGTTCGACTAAGTTTTTAAATAGTTTAAGCAATAAATCATACCTAGCTTTATGGCTGTTAATGGTGGTGATTTGCTGTGCTATTTTATTGATGAAGTTGAGTAAAACAGAGCAACAATACAATGCCGGATTACTGGCTGCACTTGAGATTAACTCACCTAAACATCAAGCTGCAATTGCCCTTGGGCAAAATTATCAAAATAAACTATTATTGCTTGTTGGCCATCAAAAGCTTGAACAAGCGGTGACTATGGCAAGCGCAATAAGAGCGCGTTTGCAAGATAAGCCTTGGCTAGCAAATATTTATAGTAACCCGCTTAATTCAAAGCAATTACAGCAATTAATAGCATATTATGGCAAATCACCATTTAGTTATTTAGCTGATAGCCAAAAAGAAACGCTAAATACCGCTTTAAAAAATAACCAAGCGCAAGCGCTAACAGATGAATACTTTTCTTTGTTAAATCAATGGGCAGATCCCATTGTTAGCCAGTCTTTAGAAAAAGATACAACCTTAACTCTTGCGACATTTTTAAAGGAGCGCTTATTAAGTAGCGCTCAAGGAAGTGCTAACTGGCAATTTAGTCAGCAAGAACTCATGCTTAAAGGAGAAGTATTTAGCTACATACCTGTTTTTATCAATATTGAAGCTACACATACTAATATTCGTGATTCAGTAGCTATTTACCAAGAATTGCAAAGTATTAAAGCTGATTACACTCAGTCCTCAATCGAAAACAATAATGCCAGTGAAGTCTTAATGACAGGCATGATCTTGCACTCTGCTGCTGCAAGTTTGCAGGCTCAATCAGAAATAAGCAGTTTTGGTCTGTTTTCTCTTGTCGGTGTTATGTTAATAATTTTGTTAGCATTTAGGGCTATTACGCCATTAATTGCGTGTTTGGCAGTGATTGGCAGTGCACTTTTAGTGGGAATTGTTGCCCTGATTTTGTGGTTTGACTCTATACATTTGCTAGCATTTGTTTTTGCAGTCAGCATTTTGGGTATTGCAGTAGATTATGGTTTTCATGTTTTGGTTTTGCGTCAGCATACTCAAGAGTCGGCGCAAAGTATTCGCAGTAAAGTGTTTTTACCACTAACAATTGCGCTAGTTTCAACTATTGCAGGTTATAGCCTATTCTTTACCACGCCCATAAATTTACTACACCAAGTGGTTGTCTTTGTGGGTTTTGGTTTGGTTGGTGCCTATTTGAGTGCTTTATTATTATTGCCTAGCATTCGTTTTAACAGCACTGGAACCTCATTTGCAGTTTTGCCCAAACAGCATTTTGCTTACCTTTTTTTCGCTAGCCTTATATTTATCATCAGCATCTCAGGGCTAAACTTTGATGATAACATTGGCAACTTGAACACTAAATCAAGCTTATTAGTGCAAGAAGAGCAAAAAGTCGCAAAATTAACAGGGGAGAATGTTTATCCTCACATGGTGCTGATTTCCGGCGGTAGTCAAGATAGCTTACTTCAAGAGTCGCAGCAGCTTACTAAAAATTTGCGCTCACAAGGAGTGGTGCTAAAAAGCATTGCTGATTGGCAACTCCCCCAAGCAGAGCAGCAAAAAAATATTGATTTAGTTAAATCGAATTGGCAATCAAATCATTATCACGCTATTGCGCCATACTTAGATGATAACGTTATAGAATCAGCATTAGCTAAAGCAAAACCAATAGCGCTATTGCCAACTTTTATTGCACAAAATATGGGAGTAGATATAAAAGAAGTTGCAGATCAGTATTGGACTGCTTTGTTATTGAATGCGCCATTATCAGAACTGCAAAATCAGTCTGTTGCACAGGCCAAGAATGCTAGTTATGTTAATTTGCCGCTTGCCTTGTCAAAGCAATTAGGCGAAGTAAGAGTTAGTGTTTTACAGGTTACTTTACCCGCAATCTTGATTATTTTAGTAATCTTGAGCCTTTACTTTGGTTTTACTAGCGCCTTAATCATGCTGTTAGTGCCAACGGTATCTGCAGGTCTCGCTTTAGTGCTTAGCCAGTTTTTTCAAACCAGTTTAAACATTTTTAATGTACTTGCTTGTTTACTTATTATTACTTTGGCAATTGATTATGTGGTGTTTTTTCGTGCCCATGGTGTTACAAAATTGATTAGCCACACAGTAAGTTTATCTGCGCTTTCATCAGCGCTGACCTTTGGAGTGATGTCTTTTAGTACCACACCCGCAGTAAGCAGCTTTGGCTTAACATTATTAATAGGTATTTCCTTAGCTTGGCTGCTAAGTCACCTAACACCTTTAACCTTTTTAACAGATAAAAAAACAAATTTTAACGCCTTAAAAAATGGAAGTAATTAAATGATTCAATTACCTGAACAGGGTGAACTATCGGCAATAGCAGCTAAGTCTATGGCGCAACATATTGCCTTTTCTCCATATATTTTCCAAGCTACGGTGGCGATGAAAGAGCTAGGGATTTTACAGTTTATTGATAAAAACAGACGCAAAGGTGTACGGTTAAGTGAAATCGTTGAAGCCGTAAAAGTAAGTGAATATGGCGTTAGTGTTTTGTTAGACTTTGCTTTAACATGCGGCTTAGTTTCTGTGATGCATGATGAGGGCGAACCGAAGAATTTGCCTCGTTATAGTTTAACTAAAGTGGCTTTTTTCCTTTTACATGATGAAATGTCGGTTGTTAACTTTGATTTCACTCAACACTTTGGTTATCAAGGTTTAGCTAATTTGACTGAATCAATAAAAACAGGAAAACCAGAAGGACTAAAAGTATTTGGTGATTGGCCAACATTATATCCTCACTTACCCGAATTGCCTGATAAAACCAGAGAAAGTTGGTTTGCCTTTGATCACTTCTACTCAGATCACGCCTTTGATGAAATTCTTCCATTAGTTTTTGCTAGTAAGCCAAAGCATATTGTTGATATTGGTGGCAATACCGGCCGTTTCACCACTAAATGTTTACAGCATGATAGTGAAGTGCAAGTGACTATAATGGACTTACCTCCCCAGTTAGCCAAAGCACAACAAAATATAGCAGATGCGGGTTTAAGTGAACGCTTTCATCAATTTCCTTGCGACATGTTAGATCCAAAACAAGTATTAGTTGAAAATGCAGATGTTTATTGGATGAGTCAATTTTTAGATTGCTTTTCTGAACCTCAAATTCAAACAATTTTAACTAACGTTGCTAATGGTATTTCGGGTCAGCAACGAGTATTGATTTTAGAAACTTTTTGGGATGCTCAAAAATTTGATGCCGCAGCGTTTAGCTTAAATGCCACCTCACTTTACTTTACCTGTTTTGCTAACGGTAATAGTCGTATGTATGCGGCGGATAAATTCATTGCCTTAGTTGAAGGTAGTGGTTTAAAAATAGAACAGCGCATTGATGATATTGGGTTAGGCCATAGCTTATTGGTCTGCAGTAAAACGGCCAATTAGCCATGTTGATGAGCAATGTTGTGCTAACTAAAATCAAACGAATCAAGCCCAGCCTTTTACTACTGTGTGCCTCGTTCATTATAAGTGCATGCGCCACTCGTGCGATTAATATTCATCGCGTATTGCTTGATGATCATATTGGTTATGTATTGCAACCCATACCTGAGAACTTAATGAATACCGGCATACAGGCCTTTTTTAAGGTTAAACAACAGGGGAAAGAAAACCAGTTTTTAATACAGGTTGAAATGTCGCAATCGCATTTGCTTGTTTCAGGTATGACCGTTGAGGGTTTATCCTTGTTTACTCTTGATTGGGATACAAAGTTGGGCACACTGAGTTATGATAAAAAAATTGCGATGGAACCACTGAGAATACTGGCTGAACTGCAATTAGTGTTGTGGCCACTAGCTGACATTGCTCAAGGCTTAGAGCGTGCCAAAATGAAACTAATAACAGCAGAGCATCGAGAGATCAGTTCAGCTAATGCAGTGATTTATCAAATCAAACAGCAGGAAAATATCAGTCATTTGATTAACCTTAAACAGAATTACTCAATAGTGATAGAAGAGTTGGAGCGCTGGCCGTTGTCAGCAGAGAACTAACCCATGACAATTTATTTAAATGAGCTCGGTTTAGCATGCGCACTTGGCTCAGATAAAAAAACAGTGTTGGCTAACTTTCTAGCGGGTGAACAGAGTTTTATGAAAGCTGATAATAGCTTTGGCATTGAGACGGTTATTGGCAAGGTTCATGCGAAACTGCCTGATTTGACACAATATGGTGATTATCAAAACAGTCGTAATAATCAATTAGCCTTATTAGCATTTGAGCAAATTGCTGAAAAACTCTCGCAAGTAAAATCTATACTGGGCAAAGAAAAAGACAGTGAGGTTAATATTGCTGTTGTTATTGGCACCAGTACTTCAGGTATCGCAAGTGGTGAACAATCAATGCAGCAGTATTTAGCGACGGGCGAACATAATCAAGATTATCACTATGCCATGCAAGAGATGGGCGCAACAGCTGAATTTATCGCAAAGTTGGCGGAGGCTAATGTTAGTGTTTATAGCATTTCTACTGCTTGCACCTCTAGTGCCAAAGCCTTAATTAGTGGTCAGCGCTTATTAGAGAATGACTTGGCTGATATCGTCATAGCCGGTGGTGTTGATAGCTTATGCAAAATGACAATTAACGGTTTTAATGCGTTAGAATCTATATCGCCAACACATACCCAGCCATTTCAAGCCCAGCGTTGCGGTATAAACATTGGTGAGGGTGCTGCGTTATTTGTCATGAGTAAGTTAGCTGGCGATGTAGCGCTTACGGGTTTTGGTGAAAGTAGCGATGCGCATCATATCTCTGCGCCACATCCAGACGGTAAGGGCGCAGCTCAAGCTATGTTAGCAGCACTTGATCGTGCTAGTTTGTCAGCGCAGGACATTAGCTATATAAATTTACATGGTACTGGCACAATGCAAAATGATGCTATGGAAGCTAAGGCGGTATCGCAAGTGTTTAGTAAAGCGACGCCTTGTAGTGCCAGCAAGCAGCTGCATGGCCACTGTTTAGGAGCTGCTGGCGCTATTGAAGCGGGTTTATGTTGGTTACTACTAAGTGACGTTAATCAAGACAATCACTATCCAAAAATGAAAACTTCAGGCGATGTTGATACAAACCTTGAAGAGATAAATTTAATTACAGATAATCAGCTACCAAAGCAGAGTTTAAGCCCAGTACTTAGGCATTGTATGTCTAATTCTTATGCTTTTGGTGGCAATAATGCCAGTTTGATTTTATCTAGCAAGTGAGCAAATTAAAGCCGTTATTAAAAATATGTATGATATTGAAAAAGTAATAAAACATAGAAAACCTATGCGCTTAGTAGACGAGTTAGTTTCGTTTGATGAAAACAGTGCTTGTGTGTTGGTAAATATCAATGAAGAAAGTGAATTTTATCAAGCGAAGCAGCACGGTGTACCAAGCTACATAGGCATTGAATATATGGCGCAATGCATAGCTGCAAAGGCTGGGGCAAACGAATTGGCTTCAGGTGGTGCTCTCAAGTTAGGCTTTTTATTGGGTACTCGAAAATATAAACCTAACATTGCTTTTTTCCCAAGTGGCGAAACGCTACAGGTAAGGGCAACTAAATTAATGGAAGATGCTGCAGGTTTGTCGGTGTTTGACTGCACAATTGTGGCAAATAATCAGGTGGAAACTATTTTGGCTCAAGCTAAAATCAACGTTTTTCAACCTGAAAACTCAGCGGCCTATTTGCAGGAATAAGCGCAGGAATAATCGTCAGCAAGTGACAGGAATAAATTAATGAACAAAGACAGCAACAATACAGTTTTAGTAACTGGCTCAAGCAAAGGTATTGGTAGAGCTATTGCCATTGAGCTAGCAAAAAGTGGCTTTGATATCGTCGTTCATTATCATAGCGATATAAAAGGCGCAGAAGAAACTTTAGCGCAAGTGAACTTACTTCAACAAGATGGCAATAGTCGCATAGTGCAATTTGATATTGCTAATGGTGAACACAGTAGAGAAGTTTTAACTACCGATATTGAACAGTTTGGCGCTTATTATGGCGTAGTTTGTAATGCGGGCGTGCATAGTGACAACGCTTTTCCTGCAATGACCAGTGATGAATGGCATAAAGTTATTCACACGAATCTTGATGGTTTTTATCATGTGGTACACCCGTTAATTATGCCGATGATCCAGTTACGAAGAGGCGGCCGTATAGTTGCTATCTCTTCTGTATCGGGTATTTTAGGTAATCGCGGTCAAGTGAACTATAGCGCTTCGAAAGCAGGTTTAATTGGTGCAGTGAAAGCTTTAGCATTAGAGTTAGCGAAAAGAAAAATAACGGTAAATTGTGTAGCTCCGGGCATTATTCAAACAGAAATGACAGAAGATATGCCTAAGGATATGATTAAACAAATAGTGCCTATGCGTAGAGCGGGCAGTGATATTGAAGTAGCAGCAACGGTGA
>ENA-ORXI01001677-ORXI01001677.1-sediment-metagenome-genome-assembly--contig:-NODE-1677-length-16959-cov-7.900841_pt1 | contig 16959 bp, 16 predicted proteins | sample MGYA00237861_ERZ511468 | MGnify/ENA primary metagenome ERZ511468 (study PRJEB26299, sample SAMN06266213) | sediment metagenome | isolation source: Hudson Canyon methane seep mesocosm | place... | reverse complement strand
CTCTACGGCATCTTCAACAGTTACGCGAGCCATTTGGTCACTCCAACTTAAATTCATAAAATAGCGCTGCATTTTACTGAGTGCTAAGTGATTAAGCAAGTAAAAGCCTTGTCCAATATGAAATGAGTCTGAACTGATTACGTGTTTCCAACATGAAATGCGTCTAAAGACTTAAATTTTGTTCATGATCATAAGATGAAAGCGATCATGACTATTGAAAACCTAACCACAATTGAAGCCCTTGAAAATTTCATTCAAGGCAACCAAGCCGTTGCATTTACTGTTTTAGGCGATAAGCACGAACGATATCTGTTTATCCAAAAGACATTAATAAAGTTTCGTTACTTTACCTTGTCTAAACCCGATAAAGGCGTGCTAAACCGCTACATAAGAAAAGTGACAGGCTATTCTCGACAACAACTCACTCGCCTGATAAAACAATACAAAGAGGTAGGGAGCATTAAATGGCACCCATGTCGTACTAATGGTTTTTCAACAACTTATGATAAAAAAGACATTAAGCTATTAGTTGAAATGGATGCTCGCCACGAAGACATTTGTGGTCATGCGATTAAGAAGCTCTGTGAGCGTGCTGTTAATAAGTTCGAACAAAGAGAATATCAAACACTTGCCAAGATATCGGTTTCACATTTGTACAACCTAAGGAAGTCTAATGGCTATCGAAAACAGCGTAGAGTCTTTACCAAAACCCAAGCAAGACAAGTAGCCATTGGCGAACGCCGTAAGCCACAACCCAACGGACAACCTGGCTACATACGCATTGATACTGTACATCAAGGTGATTTAGATAAGAAAAAAGGTGTTTACCATATCAATGCGGTTGATGAAGTTACTCAGTTCGAAGTGGTTTGCTCGGTTGAACAAATAAGCGAACGTTACCTGATCCCCGTACTAACACAAATGCTTGCCGCTTTCCCTTTTGTACTCAAAGGGTTCCACTCTGACAATGGCTCTGAATACATTAACAAACATGTTTGTAAGTTATTAAAAAAGCTACATATTGAATTAACTAAATCACGCTCTCGTCACTCAAATGACAATGCCTTAGCGGAAAGTAAAAATGCGTCAATTGTCAGGAAACAATTTGGCTACCAGCATATCGCTCAAAAATGGGCACCGCTAATGAATGAGTTTAATTTAAAGTACCTTTATCCATACATCAATTACCACCGTCCCTGCTTTTTTCCTGAAATAACAACGGACAGCAAAGGGAAACAGGGCAAAAAATATCCTTATAAAAATATGATGACCCCATATGAAAAACTAAAATCACTGGCGGATGCTAAAACTTATTTGAAACCTGACATCCATTTTGAAATACTAGACGAGCAAGTGATGGAAATGACTGATAATGCTTGTGCTGAATTACTTCAAAAAGAACGTAATAAATTATTTAACCAGATCTTTGAACAAAATAAACGAGCCTAAAGATTTAGTTATTTCAGACTCATTTGTTAATTGGAAAATACTACAGTCTATAAACGATTAAAAACAAACTGTTGACCTACGGTTAGTCCTGACTTTTTTACAACCCCTGCATTACTTCTAACATATATTTAGCAGCTACTTTTGATGCATATATTTCACACACTGGCCTTTTACACGGCTTTAAACTTTGAAGGATTGAAACTACCTTACCCATATTTGAAAGGAAAATAACATCCAATGCTATCAAGCATGTATTAGAGTTTGACCCTATTTATCTCTAAAACGAATGAAGGTGTATTTAAAACCTTCATTCGTTGATGGGGAATTAATAGTCAGGAGTTAATGTGATTTGCATTTCTAGATTTTCGGTGTCAAGCGTGATCCATTGTTGTTTTGTTCTAAAACCTTCTTTGCTAATTTCAACCCGATAATCTCCTGGTTCAAGTTTTACTCCCATTGTATATTTTTTGTCACTGTTTAATAGTTTTACAATACTTCCTTGAGGGTTAGTGAAAATTGAAAGTTTCTTGGTATTGGGAGTATTTCTTGATACTGCAATGTTTTGTTTTTGAGGGGTATTAAACTGAGGTGATATTTTTTCCTGTTCGACAATAGGCATTACAGGAGCTGTCAGTATCGGACCTTGTTTAAAATAAAAGTCACCCCGTAATGAGGATGTTTCCCAAGGGAGTTGCCTACCTTCTGTATAATCTTCAACACCGACTCGCACGCGTTTAAAAACCTGTTCTATAGTCAGCCCAGGTGATCCCATATGTTTGAGTAGGTTTGCTGTATATGGGCTATTTCTCCCTTCTCCATCGGCTGCAACATCTCCAGGGCTGGTGGAATAAGCGATAATTGTTCCTGATGTACTATCCATTCGAGCCAGCCCGCGAGAGCTGGAACGATTTTTTCTAGGGAAAGGGTTGTCACGGCAGGCGTCTAGTAAAATAATATTTAAAGGGTTCTCTGCTTCTTCCATCGCACCTGTAATTAAACTGGAATTTACTGCAGCATCAGCTACTTCATAAGAAACAGATGCGTTAAAATCCACAGGAACCAGATAATTATTTCCATCAATCTGTAAGCCATGTCCAGCATAAAAGAATAAGCCAACCCCTCCTTTTTGTTTTAACTTACCCCCAAACTGTCTAATTAAGGCTTTCATTTCAGACTTACTTTTATTTTTTGCGAAAATAACTTCAAAGCCTAGTGTTTTAAGTTTTTCAGCAATATCTTCAGCATCATTTTCAGGGTTGGTTAATGGCATTAATGCATAGGATGAATTGCCAATAATAAGCGCTGTCCTTGGCGATGCTGCAAATGTAACAGACGTTAATAAGGTATAAAGTATGATGGAAAATAAATATTTCATAAATATGAATCGACGAAGGAGTTGGAGAGAGCTACGTTATTAGTGGTAGGTAGTAACATTAAATTTAATGCTGGTATAGTAATTTTAAGGGAGAGGGGGGGCCAAGGTGCTTATGAATATAATCTTGAGTTGGCCGCTCTCTTCCAAATTAGAGCTTTAGATAAACTTACGGGACGCTTTTCCTAGAGGTAATACATCAGACCACTGCCCAACCATTTCACCATCAATTTTGAAAAGTTTAAATTCCAGTTTAAAATAGGCAAGCTCTTCACCATTTCCACCATACTGTCGAGTGGATGATAGCTCAGTTTTTACCACATAATCAAATGATGTTGCTGATTTATCCATTAACCTGACAAGACCAGAACCTAAAATAGTTTCTGTAATACGGTCATAAATATCTTGCATACGAATACTTTCATTATCCGTATTGTTTCTTAATGCACCTACAATTAACTTAGGGCGTTTAGTACCCCAGGATTGTACAAGGCGAGAGCGTAACATTTTGTTGGTGACTTTTTCAGCAAAGGCTGTGTAGTCATTCATTGTTAGTTCTGCTTCTAAATGTTCTCGACTGTTTCCATCAAGAATAGATACTCTGGACTGACCACCCAGTTGCATATTTGAACAGCCAATCAGTGTTAACGGTAAAGCAAGTAATATTATTTTTTTTATCATGATATGGTTTTATTTTTAATCAAAAAAAGGTTTGGCTTCTCTATCAAGGCGGTCAGATTCGATATATAGGTCATCTGGGAAACGCACTGTAAACTGTATTGAATAAGCCTCTGGTTTTTTTCCAACACTCTGAAAACTTTTTATTTTTCTCGGTGTTAATACAAATCTATGCCAGACATTTGATGCATCAACTTCAAAGCCTTGCTTGTCACGCCAGACAAATTTATATTCTAAGGTGTAGCGATTGTCAGTTAAATTTTGTACATCAATCCCAGCACGACTTAATAAACCAACTTTGGCCACTTTAACATTTGTTATTAAGATGTTATCAACTAAATCTGATGTGCCAATAATAAGCGTTGCTCGAGGGTGAGTATCATCAATTGTTCGTTGTGATTTGTATTTTATATTGGCACCTTTCATTGTTGAGCAAGCGGATAAGCTAAAAGCTAAACAAGTGGTAATTAGTGCCGTAAAAAGCCTGGATTTCATTTTATTTCACCCATAAAGTGTTATTGACGTTAGTGTTAAGAATATTATCTATTGTTCTGGCATAAACAAAGCTATGTTTGTTTTTTGGAAGGCTGACTTTTTTTGTTGCTAGCCTGCGCCATCTCTTATCATAGCTGATTATGGTGATGTTTTTTAAGCGTTTTGATACATAAAACCTGGCAGCCAAAAATTGTTTAGGGAGTGACATCCATGCTCGCATATCGGGTGCGGCAAAGCTTTCTCTGAAGCTTTTTCCTATTAGGCCTAATGCTCCTAATTGGCCCCAAAGCATGTTTTCTGCTGTACTTCGGGCAATAGATGCCATCACTTTAAAGTGTTCTAAAGGCAGTGAATCTAACTGATGTCTTAACACGATGGATTCAATATCAGCGATAGTGGAAAGAGTGGCTAAGGTCTTTTTTCCTGATTTTATTTTAATATGGGCAACTTTAGACTTAACGGGTTCATAAATGGGGAGTTTGACTGGAACGATACCACCAGGCATGGGCAAGCCAAATTGTAAGGTCTTTTTTTCAGGGGCAAAGCCATCAGCGATAATAACTTGAACTAAACGTCTACCTCGCCTAGGTTTTCTTTTAACTTCTCTTATGGCCTGTTTAATAACTTTACTTCGAGGGTTGAGTTTTAAGGCTTTTTTATAAGATATTCGAGCATTATCACGTAATGATGCATCTTCTAAGCTATCAAATTCCTGAATAATGCCCGCCATATAAAAACCAAATGGATTTACATAGGCGCTAGAGACACTGAGTGCTTTTTTCTGAGAACTTTTATACTGATCTGAAATAACTTGAAAAATATTACCTGATGCAACGGGGGCATTATCTGTAGTTGAGCTGTTGTCTGAAGTTTGTTTCAGAATTTCAGACTCTGTTGTGGCTACATTTTTATTGGCCGATTCAATGTTTTTTACAAATTCTTTTTGTTCTATATTTTGCCAGTCAATTGCTCTGCGAGTGACGTTGTAGGCTTTGCGCTCACCATTTAATAGATAGGCAATAGATTTATAGTTAAGCATCAGGATTCTTTCAAAGGGAGCCCCGCTATATTGTGTTAAATCGCCCATACCTGTCACTAGGCTTAAGGCTTCTCCGCCCAGAGAAAAGAAGCTGTCTTCAATAAAGGATTTTTCGGCATTAACTTTTAAAAAATGTTCAGCAGCAGAAAAATGCTTAATCGCATTTAAGGGGTTTTTGGTATCTAAAGCAAGTAGTCCAGCTTCATTTGAATCAAGAAAGTTTACAGAGCTTGAGTGTTCAATTTTTTGGCTTTGTAGTTGGTATGCCTGAGCCCATTGTTTACTTGTTATTAAATTTTTAATTCTTAAAAAGTCTTTTGAATAACCACTGTAAACAACGCTTCGGGTGATTTTTGCCGGCTGATTGATGTCGGCAGCCTGGTTTCTTAGGTTATTTGTTGCTGCTGGGGTTCGTGTCGATTTAATTAATGTATTTAAAATGTTAAATGCGTCATTAGCATGGCTGGGGGTAAATAGCAGGGTATTTACTAATAAGCCAAGGCATAACTTAATTGAAAGGCTTTGTTTTGTCATTATTTTTTTGTGAGTATGTTCGAGTCGCTGTGAAAAATAAAGCTTCACGTCCTTGTGAAGATAATTAGCATCCATGATGTATAGAAAACATTTAATTCAGGTTAAAATTTTGGCTTTCTTACCTGAGCTTTTGGTGCTATTTTGATTTCTTTTTTGGCCAGTCTCAGAATATCACCTGTTTTAACATTTGTCCCAGAGATTAAATGAACTTTAGCACGAGATGCCTCAATATCTTCCACTGAAACTTTAGCGACTTTTTGTTCAGCTTTACCAAAAGAAATCCCCGTGTCAGGATCAAACATTTCTTGGCCTTCACGCATAATATCGAAAAGTGTTCCTTTAGTTAACCCACCATCTAAACCTCTATTAATATAAAAGTCAGACTCAGATATCGCACCAATGATTCTGATCGGATATAGCCTTTGCATGATGTGGCTTACAAGTGATGTAGAAAAATCATCAATTAAGTCGGCGTAGACGGTTTCAGTCGCATTGTTACTGGTAGATGCTAGTTTTTTATTTATTCTGATTTTGTCAGCCGCCAGTAACTTCCCTGAATGGCTATCAACAATACGTAATGTTGCATCAACAACGGCAAAGTGGTTTGATTGGATTTCATCAACATAAGCCACCCGTTTACGTTCTGTTTTAATATAAAAATCATTAACTGAAGTGAAGATTAAGTAATCTGCTTCAGTTAATTCTCTTAGTTTGCCATCAATTTCTTGTCCGCTGGTTAGTGCTGCAAAACTTTTTTCATCAAATATTTGATCAATTTCTTGTCTTTCTAGTACATCGAAACGTTTGCTATTTGTTAATTTAACGAGTAAATCATTGCTTACTCGTGTTCGATACTGGGTAGCAAAAATACTGTGGTTTCCCCGTGCATTGAGTCTTATTTTACCAACGGCCAAGGTGATTTTTCCATTTTGCTTACCATTTTCATGGCGTGTTCGAGGGGTAGCTTTAGTCGTGTCGTTGGCGGCTTCGGCAATCTCTAGTAAATCCCCTAGTTGAATGTCACCATCAATCACCTCAACCACAGAAAGAGTTTCTTGTAAATTGACTAGCTTTATTGATCCTGTTGCTGAATTAAGTCGTCCAATAATGACACCAGAGGCATCTTTAATTTCTTTTCCTTCACGTAAGACTTTAAATGCGGAGTCAACGGCATAATTATCATTTTTTCCGCGATTAATGACAAAAGGATCTACACTGACAATTTTTGCAGGGAAAGTGATATCAAGGATCTTATTGCTGGCTAAATTGGCTAAATGATCGAATATTGAATATTCATCACGATTTGATTCTTGTCCTGTTAGTAATGATTCGCTTAATTGTGTTCTAAAACTTGCCGCACCAGCTATGTTGCCCGTTTTTGCGTTGATAATGCGTAATCGTAAGCGGGCATCGATTTTATTCTTGGTGAATGATTTATTGGATTCACTATAAGGTAAGGCTATTTGTTTACTTGTAGCCTTGGCTTTTTCAAGCACAGCAAACACTAAGTAGTCCGCTCCCATTGTAGAGCCAAGATTCTGGTATTCTTTAATTAAATCATTCTGGTCTGCAGCAGACGTGGTGACAGCAACAGTTAAACCATTGGTATCAGCAATATTTTCAATAACAGCATTTAGACTTTTATCTAAAAATGTTTCTTTACTTTCTTGGTCAAATTGCTGTTCATTAATGATTTTTCTTAGCGCGGTACGTTCTAATACTTGAAAACGTTTGCTTATGGTTAAGCGTTCAATTACTCTGGATGCAAGTTGTTTTGGTAGTCCCATTCGTTGCTGTACAGCACGGTCGGGAAAGAAATCGCTAGTGCTTAGAATGGCTATTTTAAGGGTACTGTTTTGTGAGTCTAATGATTGATCATCTGGTTTGTCACAAGCAGATAACAGGAGGCAAAGCCCCAAAATGATTGAAAGACTATATATGGATTTTTTTATCATAATAAAATCGTATTGTTTCAGTCATTGATCAATTGTTGAGCCGGATGCAAAATAATTGATCAATGGTTGGATAATAGAAAGGGGTTGTTACTGAGGGAATCTTAAAATATTACCTCTTGATAAAGGCATGTTTATTGGATCTACTTCCTTGGTGATTTTGGCGAAGGTCATTTTTGGGTTAATACGAGTTACTTTAACTTCTCCAATATACTCTTCGCTAGAGCCTAATGACTCACCTGTATCTGGGTCTATTAACTCTTCACCGGCAAAGAAAACAGCTAATTTAGTGCCTTTTTTAAGGCCACCATCTTGACCTCGGTTAATAATAACCTGGCCATTTTTAGTTCGTTTGATAACTTTCATTGGGTAAACCTGAGCAACAAACTGGCTGGCTAGTTTAGCTGAAACGCCTTTTGCCATTTTTGTAAAATAGACACTGCTAGGTCTTCCTGATCTACTATTGACGACTTTTGATTTGGTAGCAAACGTCGATTTTAAGAAAAAGGTCGTTACAATTTGCCCTGAGCTAGTATCAAGCATTTGTGCGCTAATTGATAATAAACCTGAATCTCTGCGTTTAAATTTGCTATCAAAATTGGGTAGAGCTTTATGGGATCGATAAAATTTAAAGTCCATAACAGTGGGGATGATAAGGTAGTTGGCATTATTTAATTCACCTTTATCTGCCGCGTCACCTTTCGCTAAATTAGATTGTGCAAAGTTTTGTTCGTCAAGAACGGCTTTTAGTGTTGCTTTATCTCGGCTTAATACTCTGAACTTTCTGGTTGCTCTAAAAGAGGATTCCATTTCAGCACGAATTTGATTGAGACCTACAAGTTTTGCCAGGTTCTTTGAAATTCCATCTCCAAGGGTCGGTGCTTTAATTGCAACAGCTGGCTGTATAGTTTCTGCAGACAAATGACTGACAAAAAAAATACACAAGAACATTACTGCTCGAATAAACATGTTTTTTCCTTTTTTTAATTGTTGTGTTGGCTTTAGATTATTTCATTTTCTGCAGGCTACTTAATGTATTAAATGACAAGGTATTAATGGAGCAGATTTGAACCATGATAACAGAAACACTTGGGTTCAGTTTTTTTGGATGTTAAGAAAGGCTGATGTTACAAGCTATCAACTCTGTGTCGATGTGGTTTACTATTACTAAGGGTGAGGTAATAGAAAACCAAAATAATCTTGGTAGTGGGTTAAATATGTGTTTTTGGATGAATGTCTCTGCCAAATTCCACTTTATTTATTAGCAAACCAATCACAATATCATGCATTTTCTCTAGTTTAGAAAAGCAGATGCTTCGTCTTGTTAATCGTTTGATCCATGTTCTAAAATTCAAGTTTTTCCTTTCAATTTTCTGAGTATTTCTCTTGCCTATTTCATGCTGTTCAACATCAAGGTGACGCTCATAAGTACCCCAGTCATCAGTGTAATAACGACTGATATTAAAAGGAGCAAGTAACGCTTTTAATTCTTTAAAAATAACGTCCTTACGCTCTTGCCAAAAACATAAGCGAGCACTGTATTGGTTTTATGATCAACCGCATGCCATAACCAGCGTTGATTGCTTTTATTTCCTACAAAAGACCACTGTTCATCCACTTCGGCTTCTACGCAGACCTGTTCCAGCCTAACTTCCAATGAGTTACTTTCATTATCAGTGTAAAAAAGAGGATTCACTTGGATAAGGCTGTTTTCTTTGCTTTTTAAAGTGCGGGTAACTGTATTTTTATTGATTTTTAGAACCCGTGCAGTATCTCGAATACCACAACTATTGATAGCCATTTCAACAATCTGTTCCTTGATTCCAAATTCACAAGCTTTGTAACGATATTCCAGCATGAAAGTATTGGTCAGGCAGCTTGAGGTTTGGCAACGATAGCGCTGAACACCTCTCCGACTACTGCCTGATTTCATTAGGTTGTTATTGGTGCAATTGGGACAGCTGATTTCTTGATAATATTTCATGAGAGAATGATGCAATAAATCACTTTCTTATTCTATTATTTTTACACCACCCACACATTTAACCCACTACCATAAATACCACTACAAGAACAAGATAACTGACAAATATAGATACAAATAATTATTATTTATATTTCAATTCATTAAGTAATCAATCTTATTTCATATCTAAATACCAAACACCATCATCACCCAATAAACCACCCACCATCCACTTAGAAAGTGTATTCTTATCTTTCTGGTAACACGAAGGACAAACATGCTGACTCTCAATGCCTAATTCCATATCTCCCAACCATAACGCCCATTGCTCTATATAACTTTTCTTAAACAGCGGGTCACCATCGCAACCCAAAGCATACAATGTTTCTGGAAACAATCGTCCTTTTACTTTGACAGTACCTAAACGCCTAACTATTAATCCTGATGACTCAACAGCACCTAGAAAGTCACCAGCAATAATAATATCGGCATTAAATAATCGGGTTAAGCTTTCTATTCGGGCAACGAGATTTAATGGATCGCCCAAAATACCAAATTTTTTAACACCATGCCTTGGCCCCAAGTCCCCCATAACGACATCACCAACAGTAACGCCAATGCCCGCATCAATTATGTTATTTATTCTTTGTAACTGAGCCTCATCAATTTTATTTGCATATCTTTGTTGTAAGGTAAGAAAAAATTGTTTTTGTAACGCCCTTAACTCTATCGCACCTAATAACGCTTTTTGATACATCTTTACTCGGTCTTTTTTATCGACTTCAGCCCAATAATAGCAAACCATATCGCCCACATAAGCTTCTAAAATACCCTGATGCTTTTTCTGTATAACTAATGAAGTTTCTTCCAGATAATCATTCATTAACTCCAACACCAACTCTGGATCCTTTAGTAATCCTGTTACAGTGGTATAACCAGCCAAATCACTCATCAATATGGCAACATGACTATGCCGACTCTTAAATGATTCATTTATCTTTAATCTCATCAACCATTTATGTACTGGTTCCGCAATATATCGTTTTACTAACTCGCCTTCTTTAAGCCCAATCAGTAGGCGAAAAAATACCATTTGGCCTGCCCCCAGCAAAAAGACACTTAGACTTGCTAATACTGGCCAGAGCTGAACGATAGGGTTAAAAAAACACAACGCACCCAGTGTAACGATTACTCCACCAAAAAGGCACATCAAAAATGTTTGTTGAAAAACAGCTGCCGCACTGACACTTATAACTGCAACACATAAAAACAATAGGTTTTTTATACTATAAGATGGAGGTTGTGGAGCATCCTGTTTAATTATCGTTTCTATAGCATCAACTAAATATTGCGCACCAGGCGTCATCAATTGAGGTCCAAATGCAGCCGTTGTCATTGCTGTCACAATTAAATCAGTTGCTTCATTCGGCGCGGCTGCTTGTAATACCACAACCTTATCTTTTAATAAGACTGCTGATTGCATAGCTATTTCTTTATTACAAGAAGCCAAACGACTGACAGGGAGTATCAGTTGTTTACCTGTTCTGTTTATTCTGTAGCTTGGTAAGCTTTGCCTTATTCGCCGACAAGGATAATCAGAGTTGCATACAACATCGGAAACGTTATTCTGGAAGAGTTCTTCAATCTTTTCTGGTTGGCTATACTCTACCAATTTAAATACAGCATGATCTTTACTTAAATCCATCCATCTAGCAATGGGGCTATCAAAAGTCACTAACCGATCACTTGCTACAATCCCCCCTTCTGGCATTCCTACTACAGCATCCAAGCCATAAAGCAATAATTCTGGCAAGGCATTTTGTTTGTCTAAATAAGGTGCTATACGAAAAGATTGGATACTGGCAGCATCCATTTTTAATGGCGCATTACCTAATTCACTATTAGTAATATGACATTGTTTATCATAAGTAACTGAGCATGATGGCTCCGACCACTGCACAGCCCCATCAGCCTCGATACATCTCGCATAAGGCATTCGCCCTTCTTGCTCTATCGAGACTCTTGCATCAAGAAAAACACCTTTGGCACCTGCTTCAATCAACCGATCTGTTGCTTTAGCAAATAAAGGGAGTGCTTGCTTCCTTCCTACGCTGTATGGAACGCCTTCATCTAAAGAAACAACTGCCGCATATTTCCACTCTGTACGATGCTGATAAACAACAGCTGAATCATGAATCCAATAATCCAGTTTATGCCCAAAACTATAATCAATAAAAAGCCCCAATAAGAATGCATTACCAATACAAAAAATTAGGACTTTTTTATTTATGTTAACAATTCTCAATACAAGACTCTAAAAAACACTATCAAAACTCACTTCTTTTGAAAATAGAGGATACCAAGTCGTTGTAATGACAGCCTCAATGCATTCTGTAAATGCTTCTTTATTCTGAACAACGGGCGTCAACACCTTTAAGGATTTAACACGGGCCATTTGAACAAGCCAATTAATCTGGACCTCTTGTGGAATTCCATTTAAGTTTTTACATAACTTGAGTTCAGCAACTAATGTTTCAACAAACTGTTGTTTATCAAAGGAATCATATTGGCTATCAGCTTCAAAAAGTTGACTTACATCGCGCATTTTAACTGACGATGTACGTTCAATTTTTTCCTTTTCATTCACAGCCCTTGGCTGAATGAAGGCTAAGACACAATAAAGACCTTTCTTCTCACCATTATTTCCTTCGCAACTCAATTTATTATCAACCCAACCACTACAGTTGTTCATCTTTGCAAAACTTAACCACGGCAAAAATGGCTCTGAAAACTCTAGAGCTATTGTTTGCTTAGTTCGATTCTGACAAATCATTTGAAACTCATGCTGACTATACTTTGATGCATTTGCTTTTAACCAAAGCCTACCTTGAGCAGATAATTCAAAGATTGTTCCAATGGAAATTTTTGACAGTTCGTCACACTGATTTGCTTTAACAATCACTCCAGAACTTCTATTATTTTGTAACTTAAGCACTCCACACTCTGTCGCACTAGCACTAAAACTGTACAAAACACTGTTAATTAAGGTAATTAGTATTATCTGCCTTATATATTTAACATAAACAATCATTTCACCACCTTAACAATTAACTTTTAACTATGTGTTATTCAAGACATTTAACGAATCAATTTACTATATGGAAGCCTTTTTATGTTGCTTAAGGTTACATTCTCTCGCCTTAAAAACCTTTTATTCTGCTCAGATAACCAATATTATTTTTACTAACTATTAATAAGCATTTAAATAAATATTAATCAACTGCCCCAACATATCAATAACTAAAAATATAAACAATTAAGGAACAATTACAGTAAAATGCCCGCCTTTTTCCCCATATAAATGCAGTACACCTTCTAGCTTTTCTCCATAAACATATGTTGCCACCCCATTTCCATAAAACATCTGTCCTACAATGTTTTTATTATTCGTAATCTCTATAACAACTCTTACATAAACTGAATTTGCATATCCTTCAACCTCTAACTGTCGAATAACATCTTTTTGTTGGGGGCTGCTTTCCAATAGAGGTATTCTTGTCATTTGTTTTTTTGATGGGGTTTCAGTTTTACTCGTAATATTCACCCCTGCAAAGCTAACAACTTGCCACATTAACAAGACTATAGAAAATTTATACTTCATAATATTTTCCTAATATTTGCTTATTCACCCGCTTCAATATCACCTAAACCGGAAATTTGTTTGATAATTTCTTTTGGTGACCCAAAGTATAAAACATCACCTACACCTGTAATATTTACTTGTAATTTTGTATGCGCAGTTACTTCAATATCACTCGTACTTGTTAAAAATATGTTAACAATATCAGCATCCAAATATCTCGCCCTAACATCGCCTGAGCCTTGTAAATTTAAATTGAAGCGCGTAGTTTTTCCCTTTGCAATAATATCAACAGAGCCCAAAACATTAAGCGTTAATTGATCAGTACTTATATTATTCAGACTAACCGTACCGGCCCCCTCTATTTTCATTCGCTGTATTTTTGCTGAAAATACCTTGATAACGATAGGATGAGCACTTTTATATGATTTATCAATACTGAGTTTTAATGTGTTATTTGAAACTTCTGACAAAACATGTTTGATAATATTGTCATCACCACTAATACTTAAAGATGGAGGCCCGTGTCGATAAATAACTTCAAATACACCATTAACATCCACTATAGAGAACTCTTCCAGCGTTTTCTTTATAGTACCCTGTATACCCGCCCCCTCTATAATATCATTTGAGCTTTCTATGTCCTGACCATTAATAATAACTTTCCCAATGGATACACTATTACTAAAGTATTGGTTTGAATCAGAGAAAGCCTCGTTCATATTAAAAAAAATGAGTGTCATCAATAACAAAAACGGCATCAGAGCACCTATTCGTGAATGTAGAACCAACTGACTAATCACAGCACATAAGCTGATTTTAGTATCAAAGGCCAGCATATTAAGGTGCTTTACGAAACTGAACCCTTCGATTAACAGCCGCATAAGGATTAACACTAGGCAAAGCCTGGCTTTCACCCATGCCGATTACCTGCAATCTATTTGGGGAAACATTAAAGCTATACCGTAAATAATCTTTAACTGCCTGAGCTCTTTTTTCAGATAAGCTTCTATTATAAGTTTCAGAGCCACCTGCATCTGTATGCCCTTCAATAATGAGTCTTTCATTCGAATTATCTGGAAGTCCTAGCATTTCTCCAATTGCATTTAAAAACGGTTTTGATTCGGCTAATACCTCAAAGGAATTATAAGCAAATTTAATGGGCAAACCAACAGGTTGAGAAACTTGACTTTGTGACGCAACCTTAGGCAACTCTTTTGGTGTTTTATTCGAACTAAAACTAATCGACCTCATTTTTACACCAGTATGCTGCTTAGGTTGGTTTGAAAATAAAATATTACTCAACTCCTCTGCCGATGGCACTCTATTAGAGTACATCTTCACATCTTCTGCACTGACTGACCCAGCTACCATTAAACCAATACCACAATACCCTACTATCTTCAAAATATTCATAATCTTACCCTACCTAGTTTATCTTTAATCTTTTCTTGTTTTCCAGAAACAATTATTTTTTTTCCCAGCGAATCACTTTTTCATCTTTATCAAAAAACACAACTTGTGTTTGATATTCCCATGCTCGCCATTTTTCCCATTCTTTATCCCTAATAGTTCCTGTACATGTCCAACAAGGTCCCCCCCAAGAAGCTTTTACCTGCTCAGCTGTCATTCCTTTAACTAAAAAACCTTTTTTAATAACTTTTACTGTTGCATCATTCCATTCTGGATGTTCTTCAATGAGTTGCGCTCGCCTAACAGGAGGCGATTCACACCCAAACGCTGCTATTAATATTGTAAATAATAATATTTTTTTCATTGCTCTACTCCACTTAACTGTTAATGAATAGTAATATCCGTTGCTGCTCTAACTGGATATATTGACATCTTATTTTCATCAAACCGCCCTGCCTGTGTGAAATGCAGAGATTCAGCAGCTACAGGTCTTGAGCTCGCAATTGCTCTAATCTTATCAGTACCACTTGGACCACTAATATCTAATGAAAATTCAGCTGCCTGAGGGGGAACTTGATAAGTAACGCCTGGCTTACAATAATTATCACTTTGATAAATATTAGGAAATAATGTAGAAATCTCTCCACTAGAATTAATAACCACTAACCGTACATACATTGGCTTATCAACTGAAAAGCTCACAATCATTTTTTCTCCAATATTATATTCAGGCTTATCTGTCCATAACGTTAAATGACCATCATCAATTAGCTCAGATGATACAACTGTCTGCTGGTTATGCTGAATGACCTCTTGAGCTTGAGCATATGCTGTAGAAGCCCTAGGCATTATTTTTCTTCTATGTTTGGTCTTATGATCAACAGGAATGTCTTCAAATAAAGCTAAATATGTTGCCTCATTCACACCTGCGTTTGACAAGCCATTTTTACTTGAAAACTCTTCTAACGCTGCTTTTGTTGCAGGATCTAGCCTTCCAGTTAACTGCACCGGGTAGCCGTATAAATACAAATAGGATTGCATAGTCACTATTTTTTCAGATTCTGACAATTCATAAAATCCATTCAATACTCTATCGATAACAACTTGGTCTCTCTGCCCTCCAGGCAGTAATCGCCAATAAGGTATATTTTGATAACGCCCTATTAATTGAGCCATACTTAATTGAACGAGCAAACGTACAGCGGCATGTCTACCTTGAACTTTTTTGATTGTACCTTTAGCTCCAAAAGTCACACTTTTGATCGTAAACGCAAAACTATCCTCTTTAACCGCTTTATGTAACTGGATTCCATTAACAGCTTGAATTCTAGGAATACCTGCAAGTGTCTTAAAATCAATCAAATTAAAATCCAGGGTAACTTGAGCTAGTGAGCCTTTATTTTGATCCTCAAAACTCATGCCATAATCACCTAAAGTGGCCTCAATCTCTGACGAATCACCTTTAGTCACCAGTCCTCTATCAAACTCTGTAATTCCACCAGAAACAACTACATCAGGAATTTTTTTATTTTCAAACGCTGTTTCTGAATACCCAGTATTGACAGACATTGCAAAAAACTCAGGATCATAAGGAATAAATGTTACATTTCCTCCAATAGCATTAAGCGTACTTTTAACTATTTCTGTTATATCCCTTGGTATTTCCGCTCGAGTTGCAGCAGAGGAGCCCGTGTTATCACCAATCGTTTTACTCATTATATTTAGAGATGGAGTACCATAAATTACACTCATCATTCCTAAACTTCTAATTGCATCCTGATATATAGTTAACTTTGCTTCAGGTAAAGTGACATTTAAGTCTACATCTGCATTTTGAGGGTTTAAACCACATGCCCCAACTAACAAGACCAGCCCTAAAGATAACGCACCCGAACGTATTTTATTAAGCATAATTTCATTCATCATATTTCTCCTATATATCAGAATTATTATTTTCCACAAACAGCGGTTGTTCCTTTATTTGTACTTATATTTATAACTTCCTTAATTTTACTACCAGCACCAACAACAATATTCCCTGAACCACAAGAACTTGATTGAGAACCTCCAGATTTATTATTAGCTTTTTGTTTTGCCAAGCTCTTCCTTATAATAAACTGAGTATTCTTGCCTAAATCTAGCCCATCATCTACTGGTGTATCAATGCCGATACCGTCATCTAAATCATTAGCATAACTATTGCTTATCACTAAAAAAAGAGCAATTAATAAAAGTCGCATAATCATCTTAGCTCTACCCTATTAAATTAAAATATACATACATTTAATGAAGGGGCTTACTGAATTATAATCAACCAAGCCTCTTCGACTAACTCAAAGCATTCTACTTGATTTCTACAGACCCAACATTCGCTGAGTTTTCTTCGCCAATCGCTATCGCTGCATTTCCTTTATTCAATGA
>ENA-ORXI01001676-ORXI01001676.1-sediment-metagenome-genome-assembly--contig:-NODE-1676-length-16963-cov-12.744641_pt1 | contig 16963 bp, 13 predicted proteins | sample MGYA00237861_ERZ511468 | MGnify/ENA primary metagenome ERZ511468 (study PRJEB26299, sample SAMN06266213) | sediment metagenome | isolation source: Hudson Canyon methane seep mesocosm | place... | reverse complement strand
CAAGGCTGGTGCGCAATACGTTTTCCAACATTGGAAATTACGGCGCTTGAAAATAAAAAAATCAGTCAGCAATTAAGCACTTTAAAGCAGTGGCATTGGCTTATATTTATCAGTAGCAATGCAGTAAATTTTGCGCTTAAAGCGAATAATGGCAAAATAGACAGCTTTAAAAAGTGTTCTATAGCCGCAGTAGGGAAAGCAACCGCCGAAACACTACGTTCTGCTGGCTTATTTGTTGATTTAGTGCCAGAAAATAACTTTAATACTGAAGGTTTGTTGGCAACACCGGAGATGAATCAAATAAGGGGACAAAGTTGTTTGATTGTTCGAGGTAATGGCGGTAGAGAAACCTTGGCCGACAGATTACGAGAACGAGGTGCAAAAGTTGATTACATGGAAGTCTATAATAGAGCTTTACCTGTTGCTGATGACGCTATAGTGACAGAAAAACTGCAGCAAGGTTGCTTGCATGCTATCACTATTAGCAGTGGTGAGGCATTGAAAAACTTAATGGCAATAATCAGTACTGAGTTACATGATAAATTGCGAGCCGTGCCTTTAATTGTAATTAGTAATAGAATTAAGGGATTGGCAAAAGAAATTGGTTTTAAAACGATTGTTGTTACAGACGGCCCTAGTGATGCAGCAATTATTAAGACAGCGGTAATGATGAGAGTGCAAGCTCAATAACTAAACAAATGAGGAATACAGTGGCTGAAGAATTAAAACAAGAAAAGCAGCAGGAACCAGATGTACAGACTGAAGCTCAGCCTGTGGCAGGCACTCAAAAAAAATCCTATGGTGGAATAATTTTCGGCATTATAAATTTAATCCTTATCTTTATTTTGATGGGGGGAGGATTTTATTTGTTTGCAGAAATGAAGGATAAACAAAAAGCCCAGGGAGATGTTATCAATAAGGGCGATATGAGAGAAATTGAGGCCAGTAAGCAAATCAATGCCTTTCAGTCGCAATTAGGCGCCATGCAATCTCAGATTGCTTCATTTAGTGAAGATATTGCAGGGAAAGATAATCACTTTACCAAGACATTAGCTGATTTTTCTCAGTTGCACTCAGAAAAACTGGACAGTACGCGTAAAGAATTGTCAGTAGAAATAACCCAGTTAAAACGTCAATTAGGTAAAACACGGGGTGACTGGCTGGTTGCCGATGCTGAATATTTATTAACGGTTGCTAATCAACGCTTACATTTGATGGCGGATATTAATACCACCAGAATGGCTCTTGAAGCAGCGGATCAGCGATTAAGAGAAAGCGGGGATAGTGCAGCATTTAAGGTGCGAGAGCAAATAGCTAAAGAAATATCTGCATTAGAGATCGTGGCTTTACCCGATATTGTTGGTATCTATTCAGCACTACAAACCTTAAAACAAGAAGTGAATACCTTGGCTGTTTTATTACCTTATGCGGGTAAACCTATAACAGAGTCAAAACAAGTGCATGATCATAATCAGGCGCAAGAGGCTGAGCATGGCATGTTGAACTCAGCTCTGCAGTTACTGGAAGGATATGTCACGGTCAAACATGCAGACCAGCCTGTCACTGAGATTATCACTGAGGAAGAAGTTGAGTTTATCAGGCAACAGCTGCATGTAAAAATAGAAATGATTAAAATTGCTCTGGTACAGCAAAATGATGCCTTATATAGAACCAATATTGCAGATGCTATAGAGTGGATAAATAGTAACTTTACTAAGAATAAAAATTCTAAAAGCTTTTTGTCAGAGTTAAATAGATTAAATGCTATTCAGCTTCGCACTCAGTTGCCAGATATCAGTCAATCACTGAAGATGATAAAAGATATTACCAAATTACGCATAGAAACGGATAAAGCTTCGACAAAACCGCTAACGACGAGAGCCAAAAGATTAGCAAAAAAACCAGAGAACAAGCCTGTAATTGTTGAAAAAACAGTTCCAGCTCCTGCTGCTGTTGAAAAAACTGATAAGGTCGATACTATCGCCCCAGTTACACCTTAAGGAGAGGTACTGAAATGAAAAATTTTATTTATTTTCTAGGCTCTCTTTGTATAGCGGTGGCCGCGGCTTTTTTAATCCATGATAAGTTGAGCGCATACGATGACCCGGGTTATGTGTTAATTGGATTAGGACATTGGTCATTAGAAACCTCTTTTGTATTTTTTGCTGTATCTCAAATTATCGGCTTCTTTTTATTTTATGTAATGTTTAGGTTGCTGGGGGTTTTATTACGATTACCTAGCAAATTAAAGCATCGGGGAAAGAATATTAAGTTCAATCGTTCACAGGATGCTTTAATTTCAGGGCTGGTTGATTCTGCTGAAGGTAATTGGGAAAAAGCAGAAAAAATATTGATTAAACACGCTTCCAATAGTGGTGCACCTTTATTGCATTATTTAACTGCAGCAAGAGCAGCTCAATCAAGAGGAGCGATAGAAAAAAGAGATGAGTATTTAAGAAAAGCAACGGAGCAATCAGGAGAAACTGATATAGCCGTTGGTTTAACTCAGGCTGAGCTGCATTTGTCTGCCAACCAGTTTGATCAGGCATTGGAAACATTAACTAAATTACAGTCTATCGATTCTGCTCATGCCAGTGTTTTAAAATTGATGCATCAGACCTACCAAAGAGTAGGGGACTGGGAAGGCTTACGTAAATTAATACCTTCATTGCATCAAAATAAAATACTGATGGAAGCTGAAGTCAAATTGTTGGAAACTGAAACCTTTAGTAGCTTGTTAAAACAGGCGGCGGAACAAGGTAATGCAGAAAAAATTCAACAGTTATGGGCAACAGTTCCTGATCATGTGAAGTCAGTTCAAGGGATTTTGACTATCTACTTTGCAGCCATGATTGAAGTAGGTGCTGGCACTATGGTTGAGGATGATATAGCCCAGTCTTTAGTTAAAAGCTGGGATGAAACGGTGTTGGTTTTGTTTGCTAATATTCAATCTAAGGATTATCCAAAGCAGTTACAAACAGCAGAACAATGGCTGGCGATACATTCTGGTAGTGCGGTGTTACTACGGGTATTAGGAAAAATCTGTATAAAATGTAAGCAAATGGAAAAGGCTGAGCAGTATTTAACAAAAAGTGTCACTATAGAAGCAACGGTTGCTGCTTATCAAATGTTAGGTGATGTGTTAATTGAAAAAGACGATAAAGCTAAAGCGAGTGATAGTTACAGAAAAGGCCTGGAGCTGGCTTCAAGCGAGATAGTTAACCGTGTTGAGGGAATTGTTACTTAGCACTGCTATTTTAGTCTACTAAGGTAACTCGAAATAAATACGCGACCAAAATAGTTCCCATGCTCTGCGTCACTACCATTAAGTTAAGGGATTAGCTCTTGGGGCGCAGTGCTTTAGCCTGCATTCATAGCTAAAAATAGCAGGCTAAAGCACTGCGCCCCATGTTGTATTACTCTTAACTTAACGAAGTCAATTAATCATTAGATCAGCGTATAAAACGGTAGCTATCATGGAAAACCTAGACGATAAAACGCGCATTATTCCATCAAAATCCAGACAGAAAACCGTCTCTATCACGCTTAGTTATATGCATGCAGGAGAAAGAATTAAACCTGAGTTTTCAAAATCTTTTGTATTAGGTCGTTCTTTAGATTGCGATATAGTGATAAATGATGAGGCTGTTAGCCGCCAACATGCAGAAATCTTTTTTACGGCTGAAGGCTGGAAAATTAGAGATTTGAAAAGTTCTAATGGCAGTTATGTTAACGGCAAGCGGATAGATGAAAGCTTATTAGCAGAACAAACTGAGTTTTATCTGGGGAGTGAGCAGACTGTTTTTTCTGTTAGTTTAGAAAACAGAATAGACGCCGTTAATACGCGTTCTGAAATTCCTCCAGTTAAGGTCGATAGTAGTGAACCAGAACAGCCTTCCCAGTTAGAAACTTCATTAATGCATTCCCGACCAAAAAATACTGAAGCGGAAGTGCTTGATCGATATTTTAAGGATAAGCCAGAACAGGAAATGGGTGAGCACACCTTGATGATGCGTAAGCTTATCAAGCAGGAAAAGGAAGACGTTGCCCAGAAGGTAAGTAAAAAAGTGAGCTCACGCTATAAAGTGATCGTCGCATCGGTCATTATTTTATTGGTCTTTTCAGCGGCTTTTATTGCTTATCAACAGATACATTTATCTAAGGCTAAATTAATTGCCATAGATATGTTTTATGAAATAAAAAACAGAGAAATTCAGCTGGCTCAGACAGCGATGGATGTTGCTGAAAAGGGATCAGAAACACAGCTTTCCATGCTGGCGTTGAAAAGACAAAAGCTAAAGGAAATGAAACAACGGTATCAGGATTATTTGAGTGAGTTAAATTTGGCTAACAAATTTAAGAACTCATTGAGTGAAGAAGATACGGCTATTGTTCAAATGGCGCAGATATTTGGTGAATGTGAATTAGATTTACCTGCGGATTTTATTTCAGAAGTTAAAAAATATATTAAGAAATGGCAGAGCTCAAAACGATTAGCCAATGCTGTATCCAGAATTGAAAAATTAGGCCATACACGGATGGTGGTTAATGCAATGCAGTCCGTAGAATTACCACCACAATTTCTATATGTTTCATTACAGGAAAGTAATTTCAGGTTTGATGCTATAGGGCCTGAAACGCGATTTGGTATTGCCAAAGGTGCCTGGCAATTTATTCCTGCAACAGGCGAGGAATATGGTCTTAAAATTGGGCCTTTAGCTGCGTACAGAGAGCATGACCCTGATGATGAGCGCTTTGACTTTGAAAAAGCCAGTATTGCAGCCGCAAAGTATTTGAAAAAAATTTATAGTACAGAAGCCCAGGCTTCAGGCTTGTTGGTTATGGCTTCCTATAACTGGGGACATAATAGAGTTAAGCGATTGATAAAAAAAATGCCTAACAATCCACGGGAGAGAAACTTCTGGAAATTAAGCCAGCAGTTCAAAATGCCAAAAGAAACCTATGATTATGTGTTCTATATTTTTAGTGCGGCAGTTATCGGTGAAAACCCGGCTTTATTTGGTTTTGATTTTAAAAACCCTGTGCTTGCAGGATTGGAAAGGGATGAGCCGGCAGCATTGTAGTTGAAAGTGTTTTAGCCTAGAAGGATAATTTTATTTATTGTACCGTCTTGAGCCCAGGTGAGATTCAATAGACTGGATGCGCAAGCGATAGCGTGCCTATCAATCATTATCGATCCCATGCTCTGTGTCACTGCCTTAAGTTAAGGGATTAGTCCGTTGGGGCGCAGTGCTTTAGCCTGCATTTATAGCTAAAAATAGCAGGCCAAAGTACTGCGCCCTAAATTGAATTTCTCTTAACCCGAGAAAAGTATCGCATGATATTCCAAATGTCGGGTTACGTTATCTTGCTACGCTCAATAAGTTCCCCCGACCTACGATAATGCTTTGATTTATAATTAAATACTCCTTAAGGGATATCATAAACATATTCATACCCAATCATGATAATTTGGCTATAAAAATAAGCTTATCGGGGCGCAATGCTTTAGCACTGCTATTTAAGGCAACTCGAAATAAAAAAACGACCAAAATAGTTCCCATGCTGGAACGTAGGAACGATGAGTAATGGTTTATTTATTGCGAGTTGCCTAATGCAGGCTAAAGCACTGCGCTTCACTACTATTACTCTTAAACTTAATGGTAGAGGAGCTTTAAAGCGGGTAAATTCATTCTTTTAAGGTTCCTAACTCTTCTAAGAATCAAACAAAAATTATTACACTAGAAGCCTGTCCGATAATAGAGAACTGACTACGGATTGGCTGAAGTATTTAGCTTCAGCTAAACCCTCGTTACATTTCGTTACAAATTATGTGGAAATAGAAATGGTTTGGTTACTCCTTTCCTATAGATTAACCCTTAAGTAAATGAGGGTATGAACTTCATCAATAATGAGCTCGTTTTGTTATTGCTGTTTTGAACCCTCATTCTTTTTAATAAAAACTAATGAGGTTGGTATATGAAACGAAATTTTTTTGTCACATTGTTGTTATCCGTACTGGTGATGTCTCCTCAAGCCGCTATGGCAGGAGCTACTGGGCATGCACAGGTACGTGCATTTTATGGTGATAAAAAAGACAACACAGTTGTTGTTGTTGATGTAAAAAAAATGCGCTTAATAAAGAAGGTCGCTACCGAAGGCCTGACACCTTATCCTGTTGATAGAGCAGGGTATTTGGATAAAGTCTACGCTATTACCCGCGGTTCATCATCAATGGATGTGATTGATGCTACTACTTTAGAAAATCTTGGTCTATTGAATCTAAATCATAAACCGCGATCTGGTGAGTCTTATAACTCTAGATTAGGCTTGGCATTAATTGCTGGCGCAGATAAGCCATTAACCAGTGTTATTGATGTGGTCAATGACCGTGTTGTCGCTGAAGCAGGTAAAGACCAATTCACAACTCAGACTAGAGATAATGGTGGCAGTATTTCATCTGGACATCCTGCCTGGTTAACTAAAGATAGATTTGTGGTTATTGATCGTGCTAATCGTCTGATTCAATTGTGGGGGATTGAGAAAATACAGCAAGCGGGTAGCCTGGATTATGACTGGGAAGTCTTTTTATTAGATGAGATGAATACACCTACTGCAGTTCACCATATGTTGCATCGTGATACTGGCATGTTACCTAAGTATGAAAAGCGTACTTTTTATGCCTTGGCCGAGGGTAAATCATCTAGTGAAAATGGAGGCACGATTGCTCCTGCAATATTAGAGCTACGTCTGACTGCAAGAGATCAATTGAAATGGGTAGATCAAATTTCTTTACCAGGTGATGCCTCGGAGATGAGTTCTCATCATGCTGATTTTCATCCTGATGGGCAGCATATCTATGTGGGTTCTAGCGAAGGTAACTTATTCGTTATTGACCGTATCAATAAAGTCGTTGTTTCAACTATTGAGACAGGTTTGGGTACTGGGCATACTCGTTTCGTTCCTGCTAGAAACTTGGCTATCGTGACTAATCATCATGATACGTTTGTTACAGTGATCAATACAGAAAATCATCGTAAGATAAAAGATATCGTTGTCAGCGGGCCTAAGATTAATGACCAGATATTACAGTCGCATACTAATTTTGTTAGTCCTGACAGTAAATTTTATTATGCTTTTGCCAGTGATAATGGGGTGTTTTTTGAGTTGAATTTACAAAAATTAAGAGTTAACCGAACTTTATATACTGGTGGAGTACCCGTTCAAGGTTCATTTTTAAATTGGGATGATTTTTCCCATTCTGCAGCGAGTTCTTCAACTGGGATGTAGTAGAACTACTGAAGATATTAAGAGCTTAATGGTGAACTTGATAACAGAAAGCTTGTTATCAAGTTCAGTGTGGTTTTAATAATAGGGATAGAGCGGACAGAAGCCCGCCATAAAGATACAGATTGGGAAATCTGACAGATGTTAGTTTAATTACTTCTCAAGGCTGCTCAGCCTTTTTTCCAGATCCTTAAACTTTTTAAATAACTCGGGTAATTTGCTCAAGGCGGCTAATTCACGCCAGGCTACTTTCTTATCTTTAGCAGGGCTACCAAAAACCTGTGTTCCAGCAGCTACATCACTGGGCACGCCTGTTCTGGCCATAATAACCGCTTGTTGTCCGATGTTTACATGGTCAGCAATACCTGAGCTGCCCGCTAACACAGCACCATCACCAATAGTACAAGACCCTGAAATCCCTGATTGACCGCAGATAATGACATTTCTACCCACTGTATTGTTATGACCTAACTGCACCAGGTTATCAATTTTACTGCCTGCTCCAATAGTTGTAGAGCCTAATGCACCTCTATCTATACAGGTGTTTGCTCCAATCTCAACATTGTCAGCAATTACTACATTACCTACATGAGGGACTTTTACATGTTCATTGTTACGGTATTTGTAACCAAAACCATCAGCAGCAATAATGGCACCTGAATGGATGGTGACATTATTCCCAATTACGGTGTTGTCATAGATAACGACATTGGGGTAGATACGGCAATTTTTGCCGATAGAAACATTGCGCCCAATATTGACACTAGCCAATATCTCAGTTTCATCAGCAATGCTGCTCTGCTCATCAATAGTAGAAAAAGCACCTATATTAATGTTTTCGCCAAGTGTCACTGAATCAGCAATAGCCGCTTGTTTTGAAATCGAACGGATAAGCTTTGGTGTAGGGTGTAAGGCTGTTACTGCTTTAAGGAAGCTTATTTCAGGGTCGCTGCAAAGTAATAAAACCAACTCTTCAGGCGCATCATCAGCAGCTATCTTGTCAGAAATAAAACAGGCGGAGGCTTTACAGTCTTTTAAGTATTTTGCATATTTTGCACTGCTTAATACAGTCACCTCATTTTCAGCCGCTGTCATAATATCAGCGGCTGCATTAATGCTTAAAGATGTAGTATTGCCTTGTATTTCAGCGTCACAAAGTTGGGCTAGTTCCTGTAGTGTATGAGTCATATTATTTCCAAATTCCAAGAATGTTAGTGAAGTCATCAGTCCATGGCTTCATATCAAAATACAATGGCAATTTTTGCCAGTTACCTAAACGGCTTTGGCGTAAAGGTGCCAGTGTTTCAGCCTGTTTAGCCATAACCACCCAGTCTGTAGCAATGACCAAGGGGATTTCTTTTTGTGGTTTAAACTCTTGAATGTAAGCTGCAAGTTTAAAATGGCTAACATGATCCGAAATGACTTTTTTTATCGCTAAATGACGGTTGGTAATATGGAATGCCAAGATACCATTGGGTTTAAGTTTTTCAAAATACAGTTCCAGCGCTTCTCTGGTTAACAGATGGGTGGGAACAGAATCCGAGCTGAAGGCATCCATAATCAGTAAATCAAACTTTTGATCAGGCTCTTGCTTTAATGATAAGCGGGCATCACCGACTTTGAATGTTGTATTTTTACTGCAAAGTTTTAAATAAGTAAAATATTTTGGGTTTTTTGCGATATCAATAACCAGCGGATCAATTTCATATTGCGTCCACTGTTGATGTGCTTTCGCATAACAGGCTAAAGCACCGGCTCCCAGGCCTACCGTACCAATTTCCCAGTTTTGGTTTTGTTGGTCATAGACGCTGAATAATTGCCCCATCGGGCCAGGACGACTGTAATAAGTTAACGGAGTGGTTTGCAGATGAGCTGCAAGACGTTGAGCGCCATGTTTGGTTGTGCCATGAAATAGTTCGTGGTATTTTTCAGGTTGATTGTTTTCATCTAATAAGATGCTTTGTCTTACCGAAAATACCCCAAAAAAACTACGCTCCTGAAAAATGGTGTTAGACATTAAGTTTTGTATGCCCAGGGTAAAGAACAGAATAACACCACTTAATAGTGCCAGACTGATCGGGCGTGAACGAAAGGTGTAACTTAAGCCAGCTAATAAAATAAGTGCATTAGTGGCGCTGTAAATTAAGGTTTGAGATAAATTGTCGCTAAAAAAATAAATGGCTAAGCCTGAACATAATAAAAGCAGGGGAAAGGCCACTTGTATGCTGATTTTTTGTGAGTGCAGTCCTGGGCGTAATAGCAAGGCCGCTATGATCATAAGAGGATACTCATAGACGGCATTAAAAATAAACGGGGCGACAAAGGTATTAAACATACCGCCTAACATGCCAGCAAAGGACATGATTAGGTAGAAACTGGTTAAATGGTGAGTATGTGGGCGATTCTTGGCTAATTCGCCATGACAAACCATTACGGCCAGAAAGAAGGCAATTAAGTGTAATATCAGGTTTAACCAATACGGTAGCGCCGCAGGGTCAACAAAAGCATAAGCAATAAAAGGCAATAAAATAATCGGTTGTAATGAAACCATTACAGGATGAATTTTATCCGCCCATTTAGAGAAGACCAGTATAAAGGTAAGTAAATACAATGTTAGGGGGATAATCCATAACAAAGGTGCCGAAGCAATATCGGTACTGATAAAGTTAGTAAGTCCTAATAATAAGCTGGACGGCACAAAAGCCAAGGCTAACCAATGGAATTTGGTTGATAAAGATAATTCCTCCACTTCCTCTTCAACAGCTGTCTCTGTTACTTCTATTTGCTGACTACGCCATAGCACGATTGCACAAGCAATTACTAAAATAGCGAGTAAGCCATAGCCCATACTCCAGAAGCTTTTTTGCTCCAATAAACCTATATTAGGTTCCAAAAGGAAAGGGTAACTTAATAGTGCGAGCATACTCCCTGCATTACTGGCACCATAAAGGTAATAGGGGTCTTCACTGGTATGATGCCCCACTTTAGAAAACCATTTTTGTAATAAAGGGGACGTGGTAGAAACCACAAAAAAAGGTAGGCCGATGGCTAAAAACAGGGTTCCCATTAGCCATAAAGTGGGGTTGCTATCTGTCGGTGGGATAGTGTTTTCTGGTAATGCAACAGGCAATGCAACAAGGCTAATGGCAATAACTACGGCATGAATTTGAATTTGCCTGTGAGGACTAAATTTTACAGATAGGTAATGTGCGTAAAGATAACCTAGAAAAAGCAGGGTCTGGTAGAACACCATGCAGGTATTCCAGACGGCAGGAGAGCCCCCAAGCAAGGGAAGTAGCAGTTTGCCAAACAGCGGTTGCAAAATAAACATTAAGGTCGCACTGACTAATAATGTCCCAGCAAATAAAATAATTAAAGAGTGTCGTTTGGAAGACTCGTCAGTCGTTAGGTTCATTATTGTTATATTAGCAATTTATTTTTATGCCGTATGATAAATCATTTTGCTTGATTTATCTGTTTTCAAGGCGATGATTAGGCATAAAAAAAGGTGGAAACGCCACCTTTTTAATAAAACTGTCATCTTTTGTTATTCATCACTGCCAAAAGACCACCAGGGTTTAGTGTTTTGGCGTTGTTTTTGTGGTCGATCTATACCTTGAAGTTCTCGAGTTTTTTGATCAATTGAGTCTATGACTTGGCGATGAACATTATCAATTTTTGATTTTGACTTGTTTACATTGTGATCAACAATTGATCTAATCGGGTCGTTTTGATATTTTTCCTGATAGCGTTGTCTCTCATAACGATCTCGACCCTCATCATAGCGACGGTCATCTTTTTGGTATTTTTGACGATCATAACGCTGATGGGTTCTATCGTCGTCACGATCATGATACTTTTTCTTATAACGATCATGATCATCATATCTTTCTTTTTTATGTTTGGATTTTTTTCCCTTTTTATCTTTGTGCTTTTTGGATTTTTTCAAATAATGTCTTTCTTCGGCACGCTCTTTTCCTCGAAGGCTGGATTCATCTGATTGTCTATTACTGTTTTCCATGCGTGCAGCAGGCCCATCATCATAATGAGGTTTTTTTGCTAACACAGCGCCTGAAAGAGTAATGGAAACAATGGTTGCTGAGGTTAAAATGATTTTTAAATTCATGATTGTCTCTGGCGTTATAGTTGACTTAAATAATGGGCAATCTCACTGAGTTCTTGTTCAGATAGAGATGAGGTGATTGAGTTCATCGGTCCACCTTTTCTGGCGCGGCTTTTAAAGTTAAGCAATTGGATTTTTAAATATTCAGCCTGTTGGCCTGCAAGTCTTGGGAATCCGCCTCGTCCTTCCGCGGCACCACCATGACAGCCTTTACACATGGCTATTTTACTGTCGCCATCTTTCTGTGCATCAGGGTTAACTTTAGCTGGCAGACTGGCAAAATAGGCAGAGATATCTTTCATATCATCCCTAGTTAAATTGGCTGCCTGGTCTTGCATGACGGGGTTATTACGTTTACCTGACTGAAATGCCTTTAGTTGATACTCAATATAAATGGCGCGTTGGCCTGCAAGACTTGGATATAAAGGAATATTACTATTGCCGTTTTTACCGTGACAAGCTAGACAGGAAGAGGCTTTATCTTTGCCTGCTTCCAGGTCGGCAGATAATAGCTGTGTGCTGAATGATAAGAGTGAGAAAAATAAAATAAATAAAGGTCGGCTAACAGATAAGTTCATAAAAAATCCCTGATTGAATTGCAGAAATCGTTAGAGTTAGAAGCAACGAGTTAATTCAATAATAGAAGGCGATGAATGGAAAATCAATAAAAGCTTGTAACTACTCAGCGTAAAATGATGAGTACAACTCTGAAGCCCTCTCCTGCTGTAGCATAGGTATCTACACAAATAGTCGAGTGGGTTTTCACCTAAAACAGTTGATTTTGATGGGTAGGAGGGGCCTCTAGGCCGCGACCGCGACAAGGAACGATCTAAGATTAAGAGCAATCGCGGCCTGGAGCCCCCTCCTACCGAGCTGAATAACAGCAAATTGTTTACATTTACCTTGCGTAAAGACTTGTGTAGATACTTACACCAGCATGGGGGGCTTAAAAGCAAGCCCCGTCAATAAAAAATTGACGAAATGTTTTTAAATTACACGGAGTAGTTATAAAAGCTTAAAGAATTTCTGATGATGGTCGATAACTTAGTACAGAATAAAATAAGTGGCCTCGCTATGCATACTCAATCACTTTCACCTTTATTTTCTTTTCCTCAGGCTTTTTTAAAAGATGCTGAATCAGACAGGCATTCGCAGTTCAGAGAGCACGGCTTAGAAGATGGGGATAAACATAAAAAACCATCTAGCCGATTAGCCGAAGACTTTTATCAAGCAGGTAAAGCTCAAGATATAGGGACCTTGAGATCTGAAATGGCAGTGCAGAGTGTAGCAAGCAGTGTCAGTCACTCGGCTGATATACAAATCAGAACTCAACAAGGTGATGTGGTTACTATTAGTATCAATCAGTCAGCAAGTAGTAGTCAAGTGGCCTTTCAGGCGGAACAGGGCAATAGTAAGATCAGTGCCTATAGTGAAACTAATTCATCTTCTTCTGCTTTTAGTTTGAGTATTGAAGGGGATTTAAATGAAGACGAGCAAGCATCTCTTGCAGATCTCCTTAATAAAATGAGTAAAGTGAGTGATAAGTTTTTTAAAGGCAATATGAAATCGGCTTTTAAACATGCGCAAAGAGTTGGCTTTGATACTGACCAAATTGCCGGGTTTTCCATGGATTTAAATAGCGAAAGGTCTGTTCAAGCGGTAGCTGCTTATCAACAAACAACTGTACCAGAGCAAAATGTTAATACTGATTTATTAAAACAGGCGGGTGATTTTTTAGCGCAGACTAAAGACTTTATGGCTGAGACTAAGACATTGCTGGATTCATTTGCAGAGCCTCAGCAATCATTTAAAGACTTATTTGCGGGTGTTGCCGAAATAAGCGCTATTGATCAGGAATTAGCACAGGATGATGATAAACCTTTGTTTCTAAGTCTGATTGATAATATAACAGCTGATATTTTTGATGATAGAGATAGAGCTAACAGCTTTCGTCATCGATAAATTCTCTGTATAGCCTCATCTGTCTATCAATGGTTTGCTGTCTTAAGGGCTCGGGTAGTTTTTTGTAGCGATTTTTTAAATCCTTATGATTTTCAATCATCCATGATTCTATACATTCATTGCAAGGCGGGTGGGTCGTTTGTTGGCAAGTACAGTTTTGTACAGCTTGTTTTTTTTGTATAAATAACATGATCTTTTTAAATGTTTTGAACATAGCCTTTAGCCCAGGTCGTTTTGCCATATCCTAGCAGCTATTGTTACATGCCTCCATAGTTTGATTGTTATTGTTGTATTAATGTAGCTGTAGAGAGGTAGCATGCTACCTCATCTACTATTAGTTTTAGATCTGCTCTATAGGTAACAAAATTGTAAATTTAGTTCCTTGACCTGGCTCAGAATCAACCTCAATTGTTCCATTATGGTTTTTAATGAATTTATAGGCAACGGATAAGCCTAAACCAGTCCCTTCGCCAACGGGTTTGGTGGTGAAAAATGGGTCAAAAATTTTACTTTTGATCTCTTCAGGTATGCCTACGCCAGTATCTTGTATTATTATCTGTAGCTGTTTTTTATCCTTATAAGCTGTTTTTATCTGTATTTCACCGGTATCTTTAATTGATTGAATAGCATTTAATATTAAATTCATTAAAAGCTGATTCAATTGCGAGGGATTACACTTAAAAGGTTTTACATTTGAAAACGCTTTAGTCATTGTAATCCGCTCTCCAAACTGGTTTTGCAGGATATTGGTTATAGCATTCAGTTCCTCTTCTATATTCACTGTTTGATTTTCTAGTTTATCGACACCCGTAAATTTCAGTAAGTTTTGAATGATGGTTCTGGCTTTAACAACGCCCTCTTTTGATTCGTCAATCAGATCATCAAGGTCTTCCCTGATAAAATCAATATCCAGTTCCTTTTTAAGTTTTTGGCATTTTATATTATCAGCATTGCTATCATCTAATCGCCCCATGCATTTTTCAGCGTCATCTATAAACTGTCCCATTTCATGGGAGTATTGATGTAAGGTATTAAGGTTGGAATAAATATAGCCTAGAGGGTTATTGATTTCATGTGCAATTCCCGCTGCAAGTTGGCCTATCGCAGACATTTTTTCTGCCTGAATCAAATAGGCTTGCGTTTGTTTTAGTTCTTCATTTAAGGCATGTTCTAGTTGTTTCTCTTTTTCCAGTTGCTGATTAAGTTGTTCAATGTCTTGTTGGTGAGTATAAATGATCTTAGTGGCACGCAGTAAAAACAGTAAAATCAAGGTAGCAGAGAAAATAATCATGACATTATTTTCTAAGGCATTTAATTTGAGTAGTTCAATTTCTTTTTTAAACGAGTCATTTGGACTTGATATTCTTATGCCCCCCCGGATATCACCCACTTTGTATCCCTGATGCTCATGACAAGCCAGGCATTGTTGTTTGGTTTTTAGAACCCCCATAAAGTCTAAGTTAGAATAATCTGGACTGAATTGATAAAAATATTTTTCCGCTTTATTTTTTTCAAAGAAATGTAATGCCTCTGCTTCAAACTCATCGGCAGCATTTTCAGGGTTGAGAGGATTTAGGCTGGTGATTTTAAAGTAATGATCACCCAGTTCATTAGCTATTTCTGAAATCTGGCGAGTCATCCAGGCTGGATTAATCTTGATCAGAACTTCATTATCTTTGCTTATAAGGGTGTTATCTTTTAAATATGGGTTGGGTGTGATATTGCGGTTATCTTGTTTGACATAGACGCCATTATCACGGGCATTCCAGTGCCTGGTAACGACTAAATTAAAATAATGAGCCACCGCATTTTGAACTACTTTTTGTTTAGCTAACTCAATTTGCAAGTTTTTTGCAATTTCAAGTCTGTATATGACAAAGCTGGTTGCTATAACGATCACCAGAAATAAAAGAGTATACGCTTTTGTTTTGCCTATATATTTCATAATGTGCAAAAAAGTAATATGATTTCTATAACTTATACACACAGGATTTAGATCGGTCAACTAACAGTTGAATTATTGTTGTGATGGTTTTATGGGGGGGCTTTAAATAGTATTTTTGTATGTATAGACTGCATTAAGAAGTGACAGGCTGGTCTCTGGTGAATCTGTAGTCCGCTGGTATAAGGTTGATCATATAGTATATTCAAATTAATTAATGTACTTTGATAAATTTGTTGGACGAAGCCGCTATTGCGGAGAATAAGAACTGGCTCCATCGTATAAATTAAATGTAACCTCGCCCCTTTAATAAAAAGGGGCTACATTGAAAGTTCAAACATTAGCAATGCGCTGCGCCCCAATAACTGTATCCTTAACTTAATGGTAGTGAGCTGCTAACTGACCAGGTTTTGTTGGTATTTTTGCTGGGTTTCTGAGAATAAAACAAATTATTTGTTTATGTAATCAACCGCCTACATACAAAGCCTGTTTTATGCTGTACAACATTAGTTGTATAAAATATTTATCTGTTTGTCAGTACAAGAGCACTATGAATTGCCCCGTTCGGGATCTGTCCCCTATTTAATGTTATTTTGGATAAATTGTTTATAAAACGAATAAGAAAATATCTATTATCAGCTGTTTCGGTCTTTACGATTTGCTTAACGGTGTTACCAAGGCAGAAATAATATAAAATCAAGGTATGTATTAATCGTCCTATAAGTTCTCGCAGTTAATATGCCTGCTATCAATAGCTATAAAATGTTTCTATACTGCGAATACTTTCGGGACGATGAATATAATCAAACATTTGGTGATTTTGCCGTGTTTTTGGTACCAATAGAGCAGCAAGACGAAGCCGACAAGGCCCAAATAGTTTATCAGGCATTATTTAACTAAATTTTATGAGTAACTTAAAACCTACGTATCACTTTATTTCTGGCTTGCCCCGGTCGGGTTCAACCTTGTTATCGGCTTTACTTAAGCAAAACCCACGCTTCCATGCCGATATGACGAGTGCTCTGGGAGCATTAATTTCGGCCAATATTCAAATAATGAGTCCAGGGTCTGAAGTCTCGTTATTAATTGAAGAACATCAGCGGCCTTTAATTTTAAAAGGTCTAATGGATGCCTATTATTCAACTATGAATAGCGATCAAGTGGTTTTTGATACTAATCGTTCCTGGTGTGCAAGGCTGCCTTTATTAAATGAGTTAAGCGCTGGATCAAAAGTGATTGCCTGTGTACGAGATCTTCCCTGGATAATGGATAGTATCGAGCGATTAATTAGAAAAAACCCTTTTCAAAATACTCGGCTATTTGCCTCAGATGTTGATAGAAGTACGGTATATGCGCGTGTAGATGCCTTAGCCAGACAAAACAGCCTAGTTGGCTTTCCCTTTGCCGCCTTAAAAGAAGGCTATGTTTGCGTTAATAGTTGAAAAGGTTCTTAACGTGCCACAGCCGCGTGGAGAACAACACAAGGCGTGATTTGTTCGCCCCATCGCTCTAATCCACGTCGCCAGCCCAAATAGTTTTCAAGGTATTTGGTCGCAACTCCATGAAACCTTATCATCCAGTTTTTAAGGCGACTGTCATATGCATTCACATTTTGAATATGATAGACCCCTGCCAGTACACGAACTCCC
>ENA-ORXI01001675-ORXI01001675.1-sediment-metagenome-genome-assembly--contig:-NODE-1675-length-16967-cov-4.750148_pt1 | contig 16967 bp, 17 predicted proteins | sample MGYA00237861_ERZ511468 | MGnify/ENA primary metagenome ERZ511468 (study PRJEB26299, sample SAMN06266213) | sediment metagenome | isolation source: Hudson Canyon methane seep mesocosm | place... | reverse complement strand
GGAACCAGACCATTGCCAAGGAATATGAAAGCGAGTGAGTGACTTAGATAGAACAGGGCTATCAAGGTGAGCTTTGGTCCATGTTTTTCCTCCGTCGGCAGAAACTTCCACCATGTTTATTTTTCCATAACCAGACCACGCTAAACCGGAGATTTCATAGAATCCCTTTTTTTCTGGCAGAACTTGTTTACCTGATGGATGGGTAATTACAGACTTAACATCCATATGGAAAGAGAAACGCTGTATTTTGCCGTTGTCTAATATATCGCTATAAAGCCCTGATTCATCCTTGGTAAAAGCCGGTCTGTCTGTTACTTCTAGTCTATGTAACCACTTAACATTTGCGTTGCCCTCCCAGCCAGGTACAAATAAGCGCATAGGGTAGCCTTGAGATGAACGTAGTCGTTCGCCATTTTGATAAAGCGCAACGATGGCATCATCCATCAACTTTGAGAGCGGTATGCTTCTGGCGTGAGAGCCTCCATCAGCGCCTTCTGCAATAACCCACTTCGCTTTTGGTTTTATTCCTGCTTCCTGCAGTAAATATTTAAGCGGAATACCGCTCCATTCTGAGCCTGAAAGTTGACCGAACAGCTCTTGGCAGCTCTGATCAAGTGCATTAAAAGACACTGCATTGGGAGCGGTATTACCTGCACACTCCAAAAAGTTAATATTTGAAACCATGGGGTATCGCATCAAGCTTTCAATATCAAATTTGAGAGGTTTATCCACTAAACCATGAATTAGAAGCTGGTGTTCTTCTGGTGCAATATTGGGTATGCCATTGTGGTTCACACTGAAATGGAGGCCGCTAGGGGTGATGATGCCCCTTTGATTTTCAATGGGGGTATGCCATATAGAAAAGTTTGATGTTTCAGAGCTGCTTTTTTCAAGGTGGCGCTTAATATGGTTTTCATAGGGTGAGGGCTGACCGTATTCGGTGGCGTTGCGTCCTGGTGTTTTCATCCAAAGGGGGAGCGACTCTCCAATATTAGTTAGGTTTTTTTCTGGAGCAGCTAATGCGCCTAAAGAGTAGCTGGTAGAAAGAGCTAAACCACTTAATAGAAAAGAGCGACGATCAAGCAGGCCACCTGCAGCAGCAGGTTTAATAAATGTCTTTTTCATTTTTCTATTCTCTCCATATTTTAAGAGATGTATATATGCGCATTAATGCATGTATTAAAGATGAAAAATCAACAACAACCCAATGTTAAACACTGCTTGATGGTGCTCACAATCTGCTCTGATTTTTGTAATGCACTTTCGCCATCAACATTGTAAATAACATGTCGGCCTTCTTTTTTAACGCTTAAAATCCCCGCTTTTTCCATTAAGGCCAAATGGCGGGAAATAACTGAACGGTCTTGGGGTAGTTTATCTGCAAGGCTTTTAACATCACAGGATCCGTTCAATATAAGTAACTTGAGAATCTCAATGCGTACGGGTTCAGCGAGCGCTTTTACAAAATCGCTATCGATGCTGCTGAGGGCTTTTTCTACGGCTTTTTCTTTATTCATGTGTGCATTGTTGTGCACGCAATAGATTATATCAAGTCGTTATTAATATATTTTCTTTGAAGGAGGGGGTTAACAAAGTTTCAAATTAGATGCGATGACAATGGCTTGTCCGACAGATTTGGCTTTTAGCTTATCCAGTATCTCATTCATGAAAATACGAATTTGACGGATTGATAAGTTCATTTTATCTGCTATCTGTTCTTCAGAACGACCTTCTTGAGTCCAGCGTAGTAAATCGACCTGTTTGGTGCTCAGAACCAAGTTATAGTTTTCACTATACTCATGATTAAACGTTGAGTGTGCCGTATATTGAGCGGCATTACCCAGTAGCCAAAGAGCTGTTCTGTTTTTATTAAGGCTTAACTCTAGATCTCTGGCACTGCCATCATATTTTAGAGCCATAATGCCAAAGCCAGTGCTGGCACTAATGGGCATACAAATGCCTACATCCAAATCAAAACAAGCGGCTTCATTAAGAACGAGTTGTTCTGAGTCGCTAAGATTATTTCTTTCATGCCATTTAAAAAGCTGACTTGGATTTTGCAATGGCTTGTGAATAGCAGGGTCTATTTTAATATAATCGTTATTCAAATAGCGTTCTTGCCATTCAACAGGGTAGTTGGAGATATGTCGTGGGGTGGCTGTTGTCAGCTCTAAAGAATAGGGCATAAAAATCATTGTTGCTTTAGGAAAACCAAACCCCTCTAACGCGCTTAAAAGGGTTGCTTCAAAGTGCGCTGGCGATTCCTGTTCTTGAAACAAATGAAGCAATGTTTGAATATTCATCAGCGCCCGATACAACAAAATAATAAGGTAAAATAGCCAGTTTTTATTGTACAACTTTTGAGCGCCTTTGAATTAAAAAGAACGTAAAATATACGGTGATCAAACTTATTATGGTGTGCTCTAGTTAACCTCTGTTTCACGTGCAGTAGTCATTTTGGGATAATCGCTATAACCCTCGGCTCCTTCGGTATAAAAAGTGCTGTCATCTGCATCGGCCAGTTCTGCGTTCAGCTTAAAACGCTCAACCAGGTCTGGGTTGGCGATAAAAGACGACCCAAAGGCAATCGCTTCAGCTTCATTATTTGATAAGGCTTGTTGCCCTAATTCCTTGGTATAACCTCCGTTAATAATTAGGCTTCCTTTATATTTTTCACGTAAAACGGGCGTTAAATAATCAACGGTTTCTATTGGGTGACCAAAGTCAGGCTTGGGTTCGAGGATGTGTATATAAGCCAGGTTAAAGTCATTCAAACGCTCAACTGCCTTAACAAATGTAGATTGTGGGTTTGAATCATGAATACCCCAAAGCTTATTGGTAGGGGATAAGCGAACGCCCACTTTTCCTGAGCCAACCGCCTGGCATACCGCCTCAACTATTTCTAGCATAAAGCGTAAACGATTTTCTACCGAACCACCGTATTCGTCTTCACGTTGGTTAATGCCATCACGAATAAACTGGTCAATAAGAAACCCATTAGCTGCATGAATTTCTACACCATCTAAACCCGCAGAAATGGCGCGCTTGGCGGTAGATACAAAGTCTTTAATTACGTTTTGTATGCCGTCTTTACTTAAGGCTTGAGGTATTACAAGTGCTCTATCTCTTCCTTCTGGTGTTTTGAGTGCCCCTTGTAGTTTTATAGCTGATGAGGAAACTGGTAACTCTCCATTTAAAAAATCAGGGTGGACAATGCTGCCCATATGCCAAATTTGTAAGAAAATGTGTCCTTGTTTTGCATGCACTGCATCAGCCACCACTTTCCATGAAGCCGTTTGCTCATCGGTAAATAAGCCGGGTGCATTCATCCATCCTAGCCCTTGAGGTGAAACAGCCGTTGCTTCAGAAATAATGAGCCCTGCACTGGCTCTTTGCGCATAATAATCCGCCATGATGCTATTGGCTTGTCCTTTATTAACTGCACGGCCACGGGTTAGTGGCGCCATAATAATACGGTTCGATAGCGTGTAGTCACCCAGTTGTACTGAATCAAAAAGGCTTGTCATGTTCATATCCCTTAATTTCTTTGTTTGGCTTTGTTTTAATACGGTAGATAGGCTAACTGAGAAATGAGTAATAAAAAATTCTCGAAATTTGCATAACATTCGTGCAAAAATGCACGGATGGATAATTGGGATGATATACGCTACTTCTTAGAAGTAGCTCGCAGAGGCAATGTAACCTCTGCCGCTAAACAACTGGGTGTAAACCATTCAACGGTTTCACGACGCATTCGTGCGCTTGAAGAAAAACACGGGGTTCGATTATTTGAGCGGATTCCCTCAGGTTATGAAATGACTGAGGCAGCCAGTACCATTTATGAGCTTGGCCTTGAGCTTGAAGCAAAAAATCAACAAGTATCACGGTACTTATTTGGACATGATAAACGCTTGGAAGGGGATATTAACCTCACCATGCCTCATGATGTTTTAGACTACTGCTTGATTGAAGACTTGGCCAGTTTTCGTGAGCAGTACCCCAAGGTAAAACTTAATCTTATTGTGTCAAAAGGGATTAAAAATCTTGCCGCGCGGGAGTCTGATATTGCGGTACGTTTAACGCCAACCCCACCTGAATACCTTGTTGGCAAAAAGGTGGCTAAGTTACAACATGGTATTTATTGTGCTCAGCGGTATATACAAGCTTTCAGAGATAACACCGAAAAAACGACACCGCTTGTGGTGTGGAGTTATGAAAAACAAATACCTGATTGGGGGCGAGAAAATTTCAAGAACCCGGAAATAGCCATGAAAGTAGATGATTTATACAGTATGCATGCTGCCGTTAAAGCCGGTGTGGGTGTGGCTCGTATGCCTTGTTTCTTGCCCGATTTATTAGCAGAAGGCACTGTGAAACGGCTCAATATTGAAATGCCTCCATCTGCATGGGGCGTTTGGGTTCTCAGTCATATCGACTTGCGTCACACCGCTCGGGTTCAACGATGTCGGCAATTTATAATAGGGTGTTTAGAGCAACAAAAAGAGCTTTTTGAAGGTAAGAAATCTATTTTTTGGTAATATCGTCCCATTATGGAGCTATATTATTGTTGTATACTGTAATTCAATTTTTGGCTGGTTTTTGCCTTTCATAAAGTGAATGTCATGAATAAAGATTTAGTACAAAGCACAACTCCTGAGGGTGTAAAAATAACTTCGCGAAGACCTAAATTTGATTTCTCAGACACCCCAAAAGTGTGGTTGTCAGACCCATTCAAAACACACTTTATGAATGCGCTATCAATACTTATTCCTCATTCAGAGCGTACTGTTAACGCCATAATGAGGCAGAATATTCAACACATATCAGATGCCCGTTTAAAAAACGAAGTGAAGTCCCTTATTAAGCAAGAAGGGGCACATGCAGCTATGCATCAGAAGTCAAATTCATGTTTGAAACAGTGTGGTTATACTAAAATAGCCTTCTTTGAAAAGCTTCAGAAAAAATCGATGTCGATGCTACGACGTGTATCAAGCGATGCGTTTGAGATGGCGATACCCGCTGCGTTTGAGCATTTTACCTCTGCTATTAGCCGCGACTTTTTAGTCAACAAAGATGAGTGGGTAGGGCAACAAACCAATGAAGCGATTGATTTTGCCGTATGGCACTCACTTGAAGAAATTGAGCACCAAGCGGTTTGTTATGATGCATATAAGGCTCTGTACCCTAGCCAATGGCGCTTGGTTTTTGCTTTACTGTTTTGCTGGGTTCCTTTAACTGTGCTCTCAACTTATATCGTTCAGCTTTATTTATTACATAAAGATAGAGTGATTTATCAGCCCAAAAACTGGGTGCCTTACTTTAAGTTTTTATCGGGGAATATTGGTTTATTCACTAAAGGCATTTTTAAATACCGGGAAAAAGGATTTCAGCCTTGGAGCCCATCCGATGAGGCTTTGTATCACAAAGCATTAACTCAGTTTGAAGCTAAAACTTCGTAACTACACGGCTTTATAGTCGCAGACTTAATCGCCTTAACGAGTAAAGTTTACAAAATGAATGAAGAAACAATAAGCAAACTAACCCAAAAACTCATTAAGTTCAGGGACGACAGAAACTGGCAGCAGTTTCATAGCCATAAAGACTTAGTTACCGCACTCGCGATAGAAACCAGTGAGCTGCAAGAAGAATTTCTCTGGAAAAGTGAAGATGATATTGCTCAGATGTTAAAGACCCCCTCAGCGCGAGAGGCGGTCAGTGATGAAATAGCCGATGTATTCGCTTACTTACTGCTTATTGCAGAGAAAACAGGCATTAATCTGGAAGAGGCGCTGCTCGCTAAGATCATCAAAAATAATGCAAAATACCCTGTTGAACAAGTGAAAGGGGATTCACGCAAATATAATGAATATGACAGCTAAAAGAGACCTTCTATCAATCTAGACCATTTTTTGAGATTCGGTGTTATACACCTTCACTTGGTTCCTACCTGATTTTTTTGAATCATAAAGCGCAATGTCAGCACAGTTTAATAATGCTTCTGTGGCCATATCTTTATTGTTATATTCCGCTATTCCGAAACTCGCCGTTACATGCCCAATGTCTGAGAATAAGTAAGAGGAAAATGATTGTTTTAGGTGTATAGCCAGTTGCTTTGCGCCTTCGCTGTTTGTATTAGGGCATATGATTAAAAATTCATCTCCTCCCCAGCGACCAATCAGGTCGTTTGCCCTTATGTGCGTGCTTATTAAAGTAGTGAAGCCTTTTAATATCGTATCACCCGCTAAGTGACCATATTGATCATTCACCTCTTTAAACCTATCTAGGTCACATAAAATGATGCTGAATGGTTGTTGGTGACGTTTGAATAGGTTTATTTGATACAGTAAAACATCGTCTATTTTTTGTCGGTTGGCACAACCCGTTAATGCATCAGTGTTCGATAGTTTTTGCAATTCCCCATTATATTTTTTTAGCACGTGTTGGCGGTATATTACGATGCTAATTACAAAAAATACCAAGGCTAGATACTTCCATAAGTCAGAAAAGTTAGCGGCTTTATCGTATCTTACTGAAATCCACTTATTAGTGATTTCCTGGAGTGTATTTTTAGGAATGGACTCTATGGCTTTATTCAGAGCGCTCAACAGTAGCGGTTTGTCATTTCTTACACCAATACCAAGGTACCAGTTCTCATCAAATTGACCTGCAATCTTCAGCTCAGGAAAGTTGTATTGAAGCTCATAGCCTATGATGCTTAATGCACCAACTAATCCGAATAATTCACCTTTAGCCACTTTCTGCAGGCCATCAGACACTGAGGCTACCTCAACAAAGGTTAGTTTCGGGTGTTTAGTTTTTAACAATTCACCATAAGCGTAGTCTTTTACGATACCTAGTGGTTTATTAGCTGCGATTGACATATCGGCAATAAAAAGCGCATTTTTTTTCGCGGCTAATACTAAGGGAATCGTCAGGTAGGGATCTGTAAAATTAAGATAGGTCGCACGCTCCGGTGTTTCCATCGCCATTGATAAAATATCGCACTGCCTGTTTTTTGCGAACTCAAGACTCTCAGACCAGTTTTGTGTAATCACAAGCTCAATAGGTGTTCCCAGCTGAGTTTGTATTTTTTGGATGTAATCGGCAGCCATACCTACGTGCTTACCATTATTAATACTTTCCAATGGCATCCAGTCGGGGTCAACACACATTGAGATGACTTTTTTATTGGTAAAATATTGTTGTTCGTCTTTGCTCCAGTTGACCTTGTTCTTATTGTGGCCTAATGGCGTAGTTGCTTGTGAAGATACTAGCCAGCGATTTCGTAGTTCATTTAACTGCTGTTCAGTGATCATCCTCATTGCTTTATCTAAAATACTTTTCAGAGGCTTGTCATCAATGTTTATACCCATGTGCTGTGGTGACGGGTTAAATAAAGAATGATCTAGAATTACGCTATTTTTAAGAGCTGGGGTATTTCTGTCAAAATTATGTTCTTTGTTTAGATAGAAAGAAAAAACGGCGTGAGTAGATAATGCCGCATCGGCTTTTCCTGAAGATACCAGCTTAATTAAACTTGGAATGTCATTAGCCAGTAAAAGGGGGATCTCGGGATAGTGGCGTTTTAATAATTCTTCGTGATAAAAACCTTTAACAATACCTAGCACCAGCTTGTTATCTCTGACACTGTCTAACCCTTCGCTGAGTTCGGTTGATTTTAAGGTTAGCAAGCTATCAGCCACACTGACGATACTTTGCTCGGTGAAAATAGCGAATGCTTTTCGTTCAGGAGTGATTGCCATATTTGAGATTAAATCAATCTTATGTTGTTTAAGCATGTCGACGTATTCACTCCACTCATGACCGCCTACAAACTCAAAATTTAGACCTGAGGCTTCTGCCAATAAACGCATATAGTCATTAGAAAAACCTTTAGCCTGGCCGTATTGCGTAAAATTGAAAGGAGGCCAGTTTGATTCAGCCTGAACGCGTAGTGTAGGGTGGGTATTTAGGTAGGCTTTCTCTTCTTGTGTTAATAATAGCTTATCACTGGGCGTATGGCCTTCGGCCCCTATAGCATGCGGCTCAAATGATAGGAGCATTAGTAAGGAGGTCAGTAGATAGCTTAAAAAATTTGAATTCATTATATTAATATCGACTGCACTTGTTTTGAGTATTAATGAAGCATAGTCGGATATTTACTTATGTTGTAATGAAAACAGAGGGAATTTATCCCCCCCTGTATACTGTTACAATTTAGCTCATACTTTTAAGTTCTTTTATTATTGTTTTTTGCATTGCTTCTTTTACCTTTGTTCCTTTTATGGTGCCCATTTGAGGGCTTAAGTAGTCTTCCAATTGAACCTTTAAAATATCTTGAAGTGCGGCTATGTCTATATCTTCAGGCAAGCAAGTGTTGCTTTCAGACTCTTCATCTATCGTTTTCAAAATAGATAAAAACAGTGGGATAGGGCTAGCATTGTTACTTATATCTAAAGCTGTCTTTTTAGATGAGTCATCTAAACCTTCAAATAGAGCAAGCTCTTCTTTCATCAATTGGTAAACCTCTTGAACAGACCAAAGGTACATGCCGTCTTCGACTCGTTCTTCATTCATACCATCGAATAAAGACCAGATGTTTTTTGCTTCAGGAGAGGGGGCGTTTAATATAAAACCTCTTTTGTGAGCGGCCTCAAGAAACTTGTCAGGGTCTGATTCATTAACTGCTTCATGTAAGCTTGTTACGATGTTTGAATACGCTTCTTCTGTGAACTTATCTTTAGCGAAGTAATCACTGTAAGAGCAACCCAGAATTAAAGATCTCAATACCTCAAACTCATATTCCCCAAGCGGGAAAAGCCTGCTGACGATGTATTTTTGAAAACCTGTATTGTCTGTCATGTTGTTCCTTACTTTATTTGTTTATAACTATTTAGGTGGGTAATTCTCAAACATCTCTTGAGTGAGTTCGTTGATCAGCTCTGAACGTTTTTCTGGTTTCATTTGTTCCGTCAGTCTTTTTTGGGAGACTGCTCGCCAAATAACACGATTATCTGTAGTTTCAACGATTTCAACAACTAGCTTTCCCTCTTTAATCTCTCTGGCGTTCACGGGTGTTTGCATAGACATGCCAACGCGGTTTCGAGACATTCCTACACCGTAGCTTACGCCAGAAGACTGAATTCTTATTTCCTCTTCTATTTGGTATCGCACGATTAATGATGCGACATTTTTATCAACTACTTTGTACCCATTCATTGTTAGCTGGTGGGTAATAGCTTCATGTATTCGTGTGCGGTCCAAGCTTTGGGTATTGTCTTCGCTCGTGTCTTCGAAAGCGATGGTTTGGTCTTTCTGAAAATTAGCCGAAGAATCAAAATCATAAACTACCGGAGCCGCGCAGCCCACCAGCGATAAAACTGCCATTAGCAAAAAAATGAAACGCATCGATTACCTCATTATGTTTAGATCCATTAGATATAATATATATTACAGGAAAATGATCTTGAACGTGTGCTTGAAACTTTTTCGTCTATTATTGATCTTATAATTATTCTTATATGAGATTAATACAATGGGTAGTAGTAACCATAGGAACGCACTTCAGCTCAAATCAAGCTCTGTTCATTATATTGTAGCGGCTATTGTCTTTGCTATTTATGGCATTCAGGTTTGTCCAGTTTTGGAAGCTCTCACGTTAATACATTTAGTTGCGCCCATTCTTATTGCCTTAGTAGGTCGTCATTTAGTGCTTAATTTTGTTGTTCGTAACGTCTCCGATAGTCCAGCAAAAAAACAGTTTAGTTTGGATATGTCTCTTTTTTTAGGTGCCGCTGTAGGTTTGGTATTGGTTAACAGTTTGTTCTTTGATGCCCCCTGGCATAGCAATGCAAAAGTGCTTATGGGAATGGGGATTTTAGGTTTATTTGTAGCCATTGATTTAGCTTTAGCGCGTGAACGTTTTTTTGCGCAAGAGCTTATTGATCAAAACCGAGAACTTGATCTTTCAAAGCGGTTCACCTCTTTTGCCCAAAAATTTATGCTTATGGCATCACTCATGGTGGTTAGTATTTCTCTGGTGCTGTTTCTTGTAGTGAATAAAGACTTGGAGTGGTTGCTAGTAGAGGGCGCTAATGTTGCGCCTGAGTACGCGCGGAATAGCATTATGTTTGAAGTGGCCTTTGTTATGATTATTTTGCTCGCTTACTGCATACGAATTATTCACTCTTATGTTACGAATTTGAAAATGTATTTAGCGCATCAAAATGGTGTTTTGAGTGAAGTGTTACATGGCAATTTTCATGCGCGAGTACCTGTAACGAGCCAGGATGAATTTGGAGAAATGGCCATTGGTACCAATGCAATGATCGAGAGCTTGAAACAGCATCATGCTGAGCTGCAACAGACTCGTGATGTATCCATTTTGGCTTTAGCTTCGCTTGCTGAAACGAGAGATAACGAAACCGGAGCGCATATATTACGAACTCAACGTTACGTTAAAGCGCTGGCCGTTCGATTAAAAGAGCACCCTGACTTCAGTGAAGAATTAAGCTTTGAAGCCATCGAATTGTTATTCAAATCAGCCCCGTTGCATGATGTGGGCAAAGTGGGTATTCCCGATAATATATTACTTAAACCGGGTAAGTTAACGGGCGAAGAATTTGAGGTGATGAAGCAACACGCTCAATTAGGTGCTGATGCACTATTGGTTGCTGAATCACAACTTGGGTCTAACTCATTTTTGCGTTTAGCAAGAGAGATAGCGGCTTGTCATCATGAAAAATGGGATGGTTCAGGTTATCCCCTTGGAACAAAAGGGGATGCCATTCCCTTGTCTGCGAGACTCATGGCCTTAGCTGATGTTTATGATGCATTAATTAGTAAGCGGGTTTATAAACCGGCTTTTTCTCACGATAAAGCCAAGGGTATTATTTTGGAGGGAGACGGTTCGCACTTCGACCCGCGAGTGCTTAAGGCTTTTCTTGATTGTGAAGAGGAATTTAAACAAATAGCGCTAGAGTTTAAGGATGGTTCAGGTTAATTGAATCAATTATAGAGCAATAAGTATTTCGCTTACTGCTCTCCAAATTTTTCAGCTAATCATTTTTCAATGACCAAATTAACTATACCACTACACTCATGACAAAAGCCTCAGAGAGAAAGAGGCGCTATTGTCTGGCATGAGCGGCTATTTGGAAAAGCCGCTGTATTTACCTGCCCTGAGGAAGTTAATTGAAGGCACGTTCTAGTTCTCGAACATGGGTCGCGGTAGCGGGTGCAAGACCCAGCTTTGAATCAACCTCTTTCCCTGCCATTTTAGCAATAGCCGCCATAATAGCCAGATGATGAACCAAGTGGCTTGAAGCAAAGCATAACTCTCGGCCGAATGATGATTTGAAACTATCTGTTTGCTGAGTGTTTAAGGCTGTTTCTGTATGAATCAGGGTGTCTCGATTAATGTCTTTATCTGAGATGCTTGATACCCAAATACGAACGTCATTAAGCTCTGTAAGTCCAAGCTGTTTATCCGTTTCTACTGGTGCACCTCGTCGTCTAATATCGTAATTTACTTCTTCGGTAGTGCTATTTACTAAGGCGATAAACAAATCAAGAATGTGTCGCAGGTGTTGGCCAATTGAGCTATCGAACAAAGGCTTAGGACTATATTGATACTCCGCATCACTCAAACTATCAATAAATGTAATCATTTGATCGAGTGATTCAAGGTTGCTTGCTACTATTTTGCTCATGTGAAATTTACCGTTTGTTCCATAACTCACTATGGGGAGTTACGAGTGTTTGTTTAATGTTTAATTTAAAAGAACGTTTAGCATAAAGCCCGTAAACGAGCGCCAAAGGACATGCAAGCCAGTAGACGAACGTGAGCATTTGCTCTGCGTTAGTAAGTTTACTCAAGCTTATTGCCAGAATGCTGAAAAATAGAGCGATACCCAGTTGAGAATAGTAACTTTTATTCACTAAATACCGATAAGTTGTGCCTTCTTTAGCGATATCAAAAAAGCGTTTATTAAATGACAGGCGGAAGAAAGTAGTTAGAAAGCCAATAATGATGATGCTTGGGTACAGAATTAAATCGGCGGTGTCTGAACTCAGCTGAGCGCGAAGCAACCAGGATAATGCATAAAATATTGTGGCTATGGTAAACACACGCTGCGGGTTTACTTTATCTATTTTGTTCTTAATGATGTAAAAAATAACCGATAGTAAAAGGGTGAGCACCACAACAATAATACCGAGCTGGAAAAAACTTTGGCCTGCTAAAAAGTATAGGGAAAGTACCCAAAAATAACTTTCTAAAAACAAAAAAGGACCATCTAGCAGAAATATTAGTTTTGATTGCTTACCATCTTTGAAACTGACTATCTGCGATATGTTTAAGGGCGGTTCTTCTTTGTCTTCTGAAAGGTCTATCATTGGCTGACGTAATAAACTCCAGAATGCAAAAAACGTAATGAAAACCGATAAAATAAACAGTGATAGCAATGCATGACTTTGCAATAAATAGCCGCCCATTAGAATGCCTAGTTTTAGCATGATAACGACTAAAATCTGGAAATTACCAAAGGTTTTTCCGGTGTTTTTATCGTTAGTGACATGACTAAAAAAAGCACGTTGTGTAGACCAGTAAAAACAATTATAGGCGCCATTTAATAGCGCTAAGATGATTAAATATTCTGTATTCTTCTCACTTGCTAAGGTGGTAAATAAGGCACCTACTAGCAGTAGTTCTATCAAGAATGAAAGAGTAATAATTGTTTTCCAGCGTTGCTGAAAACGGATACGATCCCAAAACCATAAAGAAGCGATAAACCCTAAACCGGTTACAGCGATAAACAGTGATATTTCAGATAGGGAGGCACCTTTATCCCAAAGCAGAACAGGGATAAAAAATGGCAGAAACCCTATCAATAGCGAGTGAAACGCCGAAAACTGATAGAAATTGCTAGCCGTATCTGTCTTGAATAACCTTGCTAACATTAGAATACATCTGCCTGACTGATTTCCAGTGCATTCAATTCATCAAAATAGCCTGATAAATCTTCTTTTTTGCCGTATCTTGGGAAGTCATGCATTTTCAAATAAGGGCGTGAATTAACCTCTAGGAAAATACATTTTTGGTCACGGTAATCAGTTTCTATGCCTTTTTCAAAAATCACATCAATGCCCAGGATATTGGCATCAAACATGTTTAAAATGTCTTTGAATAATGTTTGGTTAACCTTGGGGATGGTTTGTTTTTCGATGGTTCTAACTACGCCACCCGGTGCTAATGATATGCGATAGAATAATGTCACCACTTCACCATCAGTCGGAATGGTATTTAAGGTGTAGTTCTTTTTCTTCAAAAACTGTTGTGTGACTGAGCCTTTTTGAAGTGGGTGAATGCAAGGGTAGAGCCCCATTTCTTCCCTAATGGCATTCTCGCTATCAATCAGCGTGCTAATGCTGTCTGTTCCATTACCTGTAACAAAGGGTGAGTAGCGCTGAAGCACCGACATGATTTTTCCCTGAGCAACCACTACTCTATAATTACTACCTTCCAGGTACTGCTCAACAACGGTAGTTGGCCACCAGAGCTTGGCCAGAAAAATGGCCTTCCATAGTTCTCTATAATTAGTAATAGGGAAGTGACTACCACGAGAGAAACCACTCACGTTAGGCTTAATAACCAATGGAAATCCATGTACTTTTGCAAACTGTTGAGCTTTAAACGGATTAAGAAATATAAGCCCTTTTGCATGAGGTACATTACCCGTGGTGAACACTGATCGAGCTTGTTCTTTTGATCGACAGTTCTTTCTAACTTCAAGGCTATTGTAAGAGCTACAGCCATCCATAAACTGCTTACTAAGCCATTGGTAAACTACCTTCTTAAGCGTGCTCATTATTTGATCTCAACTTGGTTGTCAGTTTTAACGATTTAGCGTGTTTCAATTTTTTAAAAAATACAGGCTTATGAATTTGACTGGGTGGAATGTTTTTTGTGATTTTTGCCAAATGCCACATAGTGTTAACACAGAATTTAAGTGTAGTTTCCCAGCGCTGGCTATCGCATAACAGAACAAGAGGCATAGGCAGAAATAAGTTAACTTCAATAATATGAAATTTACCCGCTAATAAAGCATCTATGGAGTTTGCTCGAATACCGAAGCGTGATATTCGAAATGATCCTATGGGTTTTAAATGCTGCCAGAGAGTCAGCATCTGCTCTCCGCTAAACTCATTGCTAATATCTTTATAGCCCGTAGATGGGTTGTATATTCCGTTAACGGGGTAGTCTTCACCACTATTGTTGATTGTTTCTGTTACTGACACTACAGCAGGGGCGTTATCGGAATTAGTCGACGGAATAATAAATATTTCAAACTCTCGCTTACCCGGCGCGGCTTCTTGAATAAGATAGTTAAGCTTGGTATCTCCCCTGTTTAACCTTATGTCTGTGAGCGCTTGAATATCGTCTGCACGTGTAATACCTCTGGAGTTTTGCCCCCATTCAGGCTTCACAAACACAGGGTAGCTCTGGGGCTCATCGTTACCAATATCTAGAAACTGGTGAAGTCTCCATTGTTCAGGTATGCGCTGATCCATATCCAGTTTTGAAAAAATATCTCTCTGCTCGTTAAAGAATGGCGAGTTTAACTGAAAATATTTCCAGGGAGCCACCCATAATCTGATACAGGAAACGATATAAAGAATTATTAAAAGTAATCTAATCATTGCAGTAGAGACATCCAAATGCTTAGAGAGTTCAATGTTAAAGGCTTATTTTTCTTGATGCTTGCCAGGTAATAAAATTTAAAATAAACAACACCGAGCCTAGAACTAGAATTGAGACTGCAGCAAAAAATAATGATCCATGGTCGCTTTTTCCTTCATGAAGCACTTCTACACCCAGAGGCGTGAACAAGTGGAAGAAAACCGCCCCAGCCATAATGCCCGCTGAAACTAGTCCACCTAGGCTATGCATTAAGCTACGTTCTGGAAGGTTTATTTTTAAGTTTGCTTTTTTAAGTCCCCAAAAAATGATGGGCGAAAGTAAAATGATAGACGCAACAAGCTCAACTGAACCTACTGCATAAGCTCCGTAGTTAATAAACCATCCACCAATACCATCACCCAGAGCGCCTTGCATCCATGTGCCAATGGTGCCAAATATATGCTGAGTATCCGGGTGCCCTGAGAATTTGTAGGGCAGAGAAAGTAGAAACACTTTTGACGTCCAAAGAACAATCACCCAACTAATAATACTTATAATTCGGTTTTTCATTTTCAATACTCTTGATTCTATTAATTTACTACAGCGGGCCAGTAGCTGTTTGCCTTAGTTATTAACGTTTTTTTGTCTTTCAACCATCGACTTTGAATGTCGGAGTCATAGTTCAGGTAGAGCTTGTTGTTATGAATGGTCCACTGCTGAGGGTCACCCTTAGCGGTATCATTATGTGCAACGGCCCATGCACAATAGCCACCATACTGAGGCGCATATTTTTCAGGGGTATTCTTAAACATGTCTAGATTAGACTGATTACTAAAATGCCATTCGACACCTTGATACTCTGTGGAATACTGAGTATCACCTTTTACCGCTTTGCTTTCGGTAAAGTAGGCTACGGTGTCATAGCCAGAAACAGCAACGCTACTAAAAAATGAGGTATAAACGGGAGGTTTAGCAAATGCTTGCATTGAAAGTAGAAGAGTAATCATTAGAAGGATATTGGTGATTACTTTGTTATAAATTAGAGATTTCATTATTCCACCTAAAGCTTGTTAGACTTACTTGTTCAACTTAATAGATGCACAGTGTACTGGGAACATCTCAATATTTTATCCCGCAAATATCACGATTCTATAACACCGTACTGTAAAGCCGTATTCTAAAACCTAGGTGCTAATGGTTATTATTCAACTGACAAATGTTTTCCAGGAGAGTAGAGCTTGCTTGAAGTCTGGCAGGCCGCAGCCAGAATGAGACTCCTCATCATATAGGTTGGTATCTTCAGGTAGGTCTTCATCCACATCAAAGTCGAGAGCCTGGGCGAAGATCTCTACATCTTCTTTATTGATATGTAACTCAAACTCCGAACCTATAATTCGACGCTGACTGATGCAACGTTGCTCAATTTGTTCGATGATATTGAGTAACTCAGCGATGCGATACTGGTTGCCACATAACTCTTCTGAAAACCAACGACCTATGGTTTCATGCCCCATGGAGAATTGGGCGATGGGCTGGCCGAGAAAGTCATAACTAAATTCGTAATCCACTGTTGCCTCTGCCTATTACTATTGTTAATAGGCAGGCATTCTATTTTTAAGAGCTACGGAATTAAAGAACTTATTTTTGTTATTTTGAAACTGTAGGCTTGCAGGGTTTTAAATAATACGTCCAGGTAATTAAAATGTGGCTTTTAGTTACTATCATAATTCTTATTTACGAAATCAATAAACTGCTCTACTTCAAGTGGTTTCGACATATGATACCCTTGGCCATAATCACACCCCAGGCGTTTCAAGTAATCAAAGTGCTGTTGGGTTTCTATTCCTTCACCGACGAGCTTCAGGTTAAGGCTGTGTCCGATCATGACCACTGCTTCCACAAGGCTGGCATCAGACTTGTCATCTAAAGCACCGCTAATGAAAGAGCGGTCAATTTTTAATACATCAATGGGGAAACGCTTAAGGTAGCTCAGAGAAGAATAGCCCGTACCAAAGTCATCCATATGAATGGCAACACCCAAGTTGCGAATGCTTTGTAAGGTATCAATTGTTTCCTGGCTATCATCCATTAGCAGGCTTTCGGTGATTTCTACCTTTAGATAACGGGGTTCTAGGTTATTAGTTACTAATGCTTTGCTAATAACCTTACTTATGGGTTCTTGACTATTTTGCTTACATTGGCGGCTGGATACGTTTACCGCTACATGGAGCTTATATCCTAAACTATGCCATTTTTTGAGGTCTTTAAGGGCTTGTTGTAGAACCCA
>ENA-ORXI01001674-ORXI01001674.1-sediment-metagenome-genome-assembly--contig:-NODE-1674-length-16967-cov-4.994494_pt1 | contig 16967 bp, 12 predicted proteins | sample MGYA00237861_ERZ511468 | MGnify/ENA primary metagenome ERZ511468 (study PRJEB26299, sample SAMN06266213) | sediment metagenome | isolation source: Hudson Canyon methane seep mesocosm | place... | reverse complement strand
GGAAAATTAGCCATGCAAGGTGATCCAGAAGCAGTGATGGATTATTACAACGCCATGCTAGCGGATCATCAGGATCAGGAAGTGAAGCAAGAAGTGATTGAAAATGGCAAAGTACGGACGATTTCTGGAACGGGAGAAGCTGTCGTAGTCAATATTGGACTTCTGAATGAAGAAGGTAGTTCTATTGAAATAGTCGATGTCGGGCAAGCTGTTACGCTGAGAATAGAGGTCGAAACCAAAGCCTTTATTGAAAACCTTATTCTTGGCTATGGTATTAAAGATCGTCTTGGGCAAGTTGTTTACGGCACCAATACCGATTTAAAGAAGCAACCAGTCGAAAATGTACCCGCAGGTAGCCATGTGGTGTATGACGTGGCTTTTAATGCAAACCTTGGGGTAGGTACTTATTCCATTCAAACGGCTCTAGTGAGCAGTGATTCTCATCTAGATAATAACTATGAATGGCGTGATCTTGCGCTAATTTTTAATGTGATCAATATCAACAAACCTTGCTTTTCCGGTTGCGCGTGGATAGATCCTGTAATTTCGGTAAAATAACTATGAGCATTACTTCCTACGCCCAAAACTTTGAAGATGTGATGCTGTGGCGTGCGCTGAAGCATGTGGATAATGGGTTTTATATAGATATTGGAGCACAAGACCCAGTAGTAGACTCTGTCAGTCTTGCTTTTTATGAGCATGGTTGGCGGGGGGTGCATGTTGAACCTACGCAACAGTATTCAAAAAAACTTCGAACTGCCCGCACAGGCGAGACTGTTATGCAAGTGGCAATCGGCAGTGGTATTGAGGATTTAACCTTTTTCGAGTTTGAAAATACTGGTCTTTCCACGGGTGATGCTGAAATTGCACAAACTCATATCGACTCAGGATTTTCATGCGTACAAACGGTTGTTCCGATCGTATCCCTCGATATCTTGTTCGAGCAAATAGGAAACCGTGAGGTTCACTGGCTTAAAGTGGATGTTGAGGGATTAGAGAAATCGGTACTCGATAGTTGGATTGATTCCGAATCTCGCCCTTGGGTATTGGTTATTGAAAGCACTAAGCCACTGACCCAGGAGCAGACTCATCTTGAATGGGAGTCTATTCTTATACAGAAGCAGTATCAATTTGTTTACTTTGATGGCTTAAATCGTTTTTATATTTCAAGTACTCATCCCGAGTTAGCAGCAGCCTTCTCGTCTCCACCAAATATATTTGATGGTTTTTCTTTGGCGCCAAAATGCTATTTCGCACGCGATGTTTTACTTCTAGCAGAGCAAGCAGAAACTGCTTCAAATAATACTATAACTCGGCTTCATGCTGTCTACGCCAGTACATCATGGCGGATGACTGCACCGATAAGAAAAACCAGTCGTGCGGCCAGTGCCTTATTACAATCGACCAAAAATATTCAGCCAACATTAAAGTCAAAAATTAAATGGGTATTAAGTCATAGCAAGCTTTATGTGAATCGCCGTCCCAAGCTTAAATATGTATTGCTAATCGGATTAAATAAATTTCCGCACTTAAAGGCAAAGTTAGTCAGATTGACAGGTCATCCCAATGCCATAGTTCCAGCACCAGCCCATGTGCATCTTAAGTTGGCCAGCCTAAGCCCGCCTGCTCGCCAGATATACCTCGACCTCAAAAGCGCCATAGAAAATAAAAATAAGGAGAGCCACTAATGCGTATCGTGATTGACATGCAAGGGGCACAAACCGAGAGCCGCTTTCGAGGTATTGGCCGTTATACTTTATCCTTCACTAAAGCGCTTATTCGTAATCGACAAGACCACGATGTCATACTCGCATTAAATGGTTGCTTTACTAATACAATTGAGCTGATTCGTCAGGAGTTTAAAGGTTTATTACCTGATGAAAACATAAAAGTATGGCAGGTGCCATTCCCTGTAAATGAGAGCGATGAAAGGAATCTATGGCGTCATGCTGCTGCAGAAATAATTCGTAAGGCATACTTAGCATCTTTAAATCCTGACGTACTACATATAACTAGTTTATTTGAAGGATATCGACATATCAGTATGTGGCGCTGCTTACTTACACAGATAAAAGACACACATTTTAATCATAGACGGTTTGCAGCTTTATGCATCGTTGCGGTGATTTTTGTCAGTGGTTGTGCATCTTTGCCGCAAAATGTGGAGCGAGTTCCATCTTATTCTTTTAGCGACAAAGAAACATCACAAACCTTAATAGGGATGAGAGCCAGCGCGCTCACTGCAGAGCAAGAGAACTTATCAGGCTTTCATACATTAGCTGAAGGAATAAAAGCTTATGCAGCGTTACTTCGATTAGTTAATTCGGCAGAAAAATCTTTAGATCTTCAATACTACATTTGGAAACACGATACGACAGGTAAGATTCTATATCAGAAGATTCTTGAAGCAGCGGATCGTGGAGTTCGCATCAGATTGTTGTTAGATGATTATGTAACGGTTGGTAAAGATAGTTTTCTTCATACCATTGATGCAAATCCAAATATTGAAATCCGATTGTTTAATCCCTTTGCACATCGAGGAAATCGAATTTCTGACTTTTTATCTGATGGACGTCGGGTTAATAGACGTATGCATAACAAAACTTTGATAGCAGATAATCAGGCTGTTGTATTAGGTGGGCGAAATATTGGCAATGAATACTTTGATGCTGATGAGGAAATAAGTCTTACAGATATTGATGTGATTGCCGTTGGACCAGTAGTTGATGAAGTATCTAAACAATTTGATCTTTATTGGAATAGTAAATGGGCATATCCAGTGTCGGCTTTTCCTGGAAAAGAATTAATTGATGAAGAAGTTGTTCAAAATTTAAAACAACAGCTCAAACTTCATTTAGAACAAAATAGAGAAACTGAGTATGCCAAGTCGTTTTTGACAACATTATCTGGATTAAAGGATCTTACTTTTTCTTGGGGAACTTGGATATTTTTTTATGATCAACCGAGTAAAATTGAAGCGAAAGAAGTAGAGCCGCTGACACACATGGCACCAAGGTTAAAACTAAAACTAGATAAAACTACTAAGGCATTAAATATTGTCTCTCCCTATTTTGTCCCAGGTGATACATTTAGTGATTACTTAATTGAGCTGGTTAATAGGGGGGTGCGTGTTCGGGTTATTACAAATTCACTTGCCTCGACAAATGTTAAAATAGTGCATGCCGGATATATAAGGTATCGAAAAAAACTGGTAAGAGGCGGTGTTGAAATATATGAGTTCAAGCCTCAAAAGGGAGTACAAGAAAACCTTAAAAAAGGACAAATAAAATGGGGTGATTCATCCCAAGCCTTACTGCATGGCAAATTAATCAGTGTTGATGACCAATATTTGTTTGTGGGCTCTTTTAATATGGATGCTCGTTCTGTGGTGTTAAACACCGAAATGGGGATCTATTTCGAAAGCCCTCAATATGCCCAAGAAATTGCTGAAAGTATTGACAAGCAAGCGATGGTAAAAGCATATCGAGTAATGTTAACAGACAATGATTCGCTTCAATGGCATACCTTAGAAGACGGTAAAGAAGTTCAGTTTAATTCCGAACCTGAAACAAGTATTTTTCAACGAATAAAGATCAATTTATTATCGCTTATTGTTCCTGAGAGTCAGCTGTAGTTCTTTTCTAGAAGCTTTCACTCAGCATGATTCTGGCGTGACTAAATTAAATATCTCAGTACATCGACTTGGCTACGATATAATAGCCAAAAACTTATCTAGTAAAACTCACTTAATATGTACAAAATACAGTGCGTATCTAAATAGAAATACAAAATAAAATATTGATAATTATAGTGATTCTCCCAGTGTTTGGGTTTGTTGTTATATCAGGATGTGAACATGATTAAACACAAATTTACCGTGACAGCCGCGCGTGGCATGTTGCCTTTATTGGCAACAGAATTGGCTGATATGGGTATTAAAGATACACGACAAGAACAGGGAAATATTAAATTTACTGGTTCATTAGAAGATGCTTACCGTGTGTGTTTATGGTCACGTGTTGCGATTCGAGTATTGATGCCAATTGCCCATTTTTCGGCAGCAACGACCGATGAGCTGTATGAAGGCATAAAGGCCATGCCTTGGGAAGAACATATTGAGGCAGAGGGCAGCACACTTGCTGTTGACTTTAATAGTTTTCGATCAAAAATCCACCATACTCAATATGGCGCTCAACGAGTCAAAGACGGCATTGTTGACCGTTTTAGAGAGCAAACTGGCGAACGACCATCGGTTGATTTATTTCAACCAGATCTACGCATCAATGTTTACCTTAAACATAATCAAGCCATAGTCAGCATCGATTTATCTGGCGAAAGCTTACATAAACGCGGTTATCGAGCTGAAAATACGCCAGCACCATTAAAAGAACATTTAGCGGCTGCGATATTACTCACAGCAGAATGGCCACGATTAGCAAAACAAGCTTGGGGTTTAGTTGATCCGATGTGTGGCTCAGGTACGTTCCTCATTGAAGCGGCAATGATTGCAGCAGATATTGCACCGGGTAACTTGCGTGATTATTTTGGATTCATATATTGGAAACAGCATGATAAAGAAGCTTGGAAACGATTAAAGGCAGAAGCAGAACGCCGCCGTCATAGTGGTTTATCACGCTTACCAATAATTGTTGGGGGTGATGCGGATGAAAAAGCAGTGTTTGCGGCACAAGCAAATATTGCCGAAGCAGGTTTAGATGGGCGAATTAAAGTTGAACAACGTGACTTATTAGATTGGCCTGCACACGCAAAATCACTACCTGAAAGCGGTATGTTGGTTTGTAACCCTCCTTATGGTGAGCGTATGGGTAATGCAAATGAACTGCATCATATCTATGAAAGTGTTGGCAATATCATCAATGAATGTCTACCAGCATGGCGTACAACGATGATTACTGATAATGCAGAACTAGGTAAGTTCACCGGTTTAACACTCTTTGATAGTGTCCCTTTTGATAATGGCCCGATTTCCTGTCAGGTGCTTTGTTATCGTGCTCCACGACCAGTTAAAGCAAATAGACAATCGCAACAAGAGGTTGAAAACTCGCCTACAGAATTGACCGAAACAGTTCAAAATCTTGAGCTATCCGAACATGCAGAAATGTTTGCCAATCGTTTGAAAAAGAATCTCAAACATTTGGGGAAGTGGGCTCGAAAAAACAAGATTGAATGTTATCGCCTTTATGATGCTGATCTACCCGATTATGCTGTTGCTATTGATGTCTATGGTGAACATGTTCATATACAAGAATATGCACCACCTAAATCGATTGATCCAGAAAAAGCAGTACAACGAATAAATGATGTAATGCAGATCGTTCCTCAGCTATTGGAAGTTCCTGTCGCACATGTTGTCTTGAAGCTTAGGAAAAAACAACGTGGCACGCAGCAATACGAAGCTCATGGCTCACAAAAACAACGTTTTAAAGTAGCTGAGAATGACTTAAGTTTTTGGATAAACCTGACTGATTATCTGGATACGGGTTTGTTTTTAGATCATCGCATTACACGATCAATGTTGGCTGAAGATGCAGCTGGGAAAGATTTTTTAAATTTATTTGCTTACACAGGGTCAGCTTCGGTTTATTCAGCGGCCGGCAATGCTAAAAGCACCACCACGGTTGACATGTCGAATACGTATCTTGATTGGGCTCGAGATAACATGAGCTTAAATAACTTTACTGGCGACAATCACCGATTTATTAGGGCTAACTGCCTTGAATGGTTACAAAGTGCTCAACAAGAGCAGCAACGCTATGGTTTGATCTTTTTAGATCCGCCAACATTTTCTAATTCGACCCGTATGGAAGGTGTTTTTGATATACAACGAGATCATATTGCTTTGCTTAATATGACCGCTTCTCTACTTGATAAAAACGGCGTAATAATATTTTCAACAAATTGTCGAAACTTTAAATTAGACCCGGATCTTTCAAATAAATTTGCTATTGAGAATATTAGTAGTAAAACCTTACCGAAAGATTTTGAACGTAATGTAAAAATTCATTTTTGCTGGAAAATTAGTCTGCTTTAGTCAATCGATTCCCTGAATTTTTGCCTGTTCTTCCAGCATTAACAAGATAAACAGTATTGTTAATTGTGTCTATATGGCAACTGGTACGCTAGTAAATTTGAACTGCGTCACATTATCCATTGAAAACTCTTTACATCCTAATGTTGGCGTGCTAATTTTTACGCTCGATCGAAATTTTTCGACTTAAATCCTAAACTTACGGTCGGGTTGTCCGCTAAGGAGATTAGCGAACAAACGTTAATGAAAACATTGAACGCAACTGTTGTTGGAATATAACAGGAAAAAGATATAGATATAGATACTCTTAATACCATTGTAAGAATCAAACATCGTTTGAAAGGAGAGGGATACAATGCAACAAGAAATAGAGTCTTATACAGAATGGCAAGAAGCCGGCTTTCACGTTAACGATCATGAAGTTTCCCAAACACTCAGTCTGAGTCAGACCTACCAGGAATGGTTGCGAGAGCACCCCGACGGTTATATTTCTTAAAGAATAGTTAAATTTTGAGCGGCTTTTGGCCTCTCTGAAAGACGCGCTATTTACATTCACTTTAGTTTTTAAGAATATTCCAATTAACTTTGGGGGAGATTGTTATGTTTAGTATTACTTCAAATGACTTATTATTTTATGGATCACATCGTGATTTAACTAATGATGGAGCTTCACTGGACAGTGTTAAGGTCAGGACAAATCCGGTTTAAATAATAAAAAGAAAAACACACCACGAATTGTAGTGATATAACCATGTGGTTATAAAAAGACAAGGATGGCAAGGATGCCAAGATAAGGCTGGGATTGCCATAAGGGAAGACAGGATGTTACGAAAATGGTAAGGATACCATTTTGTCAGGGATGCATGATGAGGGCAGGGATGCCTGTAAAGAGGTTATTACAAGGGCGATGGATTATCGGACTCCAACACACCTTAAGCTACACTCTAGTAGTGACTTTCCACAATATTTAATGTGGAATAGTCATTACTCTAAGGTAAAGAATATTTAATTAGATTCGTGCACGCTTATCGCTGGCATAACATTAAATATTATTAAAAAGATTTTTCCATCGATGAAAGCAGGTTTGCTTGAGCAGAAATAGCTTCGGTATCAGCTGAGCGCTCCACTCTGTGGTAACGACCATCTGCAGTAAGCAACCAAGCTTGTGTATTATCACTTAGATAAACTTCTAGATCCTCAATAACACGTTGACGTAAACGTTTAGCCACAAGAGGAAAACAAACTTCAACTCGGCGTAAGAGATTCCGTTTCATTAGATCGGCACTGCCAGCCCATACTTCAGGATCTTTATTATTTTCAAAATAAAATACTCTAGTATGTTCAAGAAACCGGCCAATGATGCTGCGTACTTCGATATTCTCAGAAAGACCTTTAACGCCGGGTTTTAGACAACAGATCCCTCGCACAATTAAATCTACTTTCACGCCTGCAATTGATGCACGATAAAAAGCTTGAATGATCTCCGGCTCAACCAATGAATTAACCTTGGCTATGATTCGGGCAGGCTTTCCTGCTTCCGCATTGTCAATTTCACGATTAATTTTAGCTAATAAAGACTTATGTAAAGTGAATGGTGCATATAACATGCGGTGCATTTTAGCTAGCTTGCCCAAACTGGTTAACTGAACAAACAAATTGCTCACGTCCTCACCAAGTTCTTTATTGGCCGTTAATAAACCATAATCCGTATAAAAACGCGCCGTGCTTCGATGATAATTTCCGGTGCCTAAATGCACATAATGACGCAGTTTATGGTTAGCTTCTCGGCGCAGTACTAACAACATTTTAGCGTGAGTTTTATAGCCCACAATGCCATAAACAACATGCACCCCAGCTTCTTGTAATCGAGAAGCTAAAGCAACATTGGCTTCTTCATCAAAACGTGCACGTAATTCAATAACAACCGTCACTTCTTTACCCGCATGTGCTGCTACAACTAAGGCATCAACAATGGGTGATTTTGCACCTGTTCGATATAAAGTTTGTTTAATTAATAATACGGATGGGTCTTTGGCAGCTGTTTTTAGAAAATCAATAACAGGCGTAAATGATTGATAGGGGTGATGTAATAAAATATCTTGTTTACGTATGTTTTGAAAAATATCTTTATTTTTTGATAAACCTGAAGGTCGACCTTGAGTAAAAGGTTTAAATTTTAAATCTGGTCGTTCAACAAGTTCATAGACTTGCTGAATTCGACTTAAGTTAACCGGGCCATTAACTAAATAAACTTTGTCATTCTTCATGCCACATTCATTACACAAAAATTCCACCATTTCTTCTGGGCAATTATGTGCGATTTCTAAACGAATTTCGTCACCAAAGTTGCGTTGTGTGAGCTCATCTGAAATAGCGACTAATAAATCGCTAGTTTCTTCTGTATCAATTGCTAAATCACTGTTTCTAGTAACACGAAACTGGTAACAACCTTTGATTTTCATGCCATAAAATAGATCTTCAGCGTAGGCGTGAATGATGGAGGATAAAAACACAAATTTATGCTCACCAGGATTTTTAAGGTGATCAGGAAGTTCAATAACTCTTGGTAAAGCCCTTGGTGCTTGTAAAATAGCAAGGCTACGATTACGGCCAAAGGCATCTTTACCAACCAAAGAAACAATGAAATTTAAACTTTTATTAAGTAGTCGAGGGAAGGGGTGTGATGAATCCAAACCGATGGGACTTAGAATAGGTGCTACTTGCTCTATAAAATACTCACGTAACCATGTGGTTTGTTCTTCATCCCAGCTGGCTCGAGGCAATACTTGAATAGACTCTTGTTCGAGTTCAGGCAGCAGGACTTCATTTAATACTCGGTATTGTTCTTCTACCAATTCTTGGGCACGAGCATTAACTAATTTAAGGGCTTCCTGAGCCGTTAATTGATCTGCTTCTAGATAAGGGTCACCAATTTCAATTTGTTGGACCAAACCAGCAACGCGGACTTCAAAGAACTCATCAAGATTGGTCGATGATATGCACAAGAAATTCAATCGTTCGAGTAATGGAATAGAGTTATCTAATGCTTGTTGTAATACGCGCCAGTTAAACTCTAATAAGCTCAATTCACGATTAAGATAAAGCTCAGGATTATCAAGCGTAATATTTTCAGGCGAAATTGTCTTCATGTCCGTAATATTAAATGCCCCTTATGACACTGTTTTCAAAGTATTAACGTATTTTATAATATTTAATTTAACAACGCTGAGAGTAGCATATTGCAACAAATAAAAGCTAAGTTATTCGCTTTACCAACGGTATTTATTGTAGTTTTCGGGGTTTGCCCAAAAACGTGGAGTTAACCAATCACGCTTGCTTTGGTAGCTCTCAATTGCATAGCTAAAAACGTGTGTATTGTCATGAGTACCTTGTCGTTTGAAGCCCATCGCTAAAAAATCAGTTAATTCCAAACCCTGCTGACGGGGGGGATTACTTTCAGAAATAACAACAATATGTGTAGCATGGCGGTTACGTAATGTACAAAGCCATTGTGTGGCTAGTTCTTTTGATAATGTTTCTGTGAGTTCACTTATAATAGCTAAATCCATCGTTGGTAAATCGGTCAGTTGTTCCAGACTAAACGGTGTCGTCAAAGTATGGGATCTGGTATCGTGCAACTCTTTAGATAAGCTTATTGCAGTTTCTCCGGCGACGATGATCGTTTTGGAATGAAACTGTTCAATAAAAGGTAAGATAATTTTTGATAAATCTGATGGAATCGTCATGACTAAGCAGGATAAAACATCTGCTGCTTTCTGGGAACAAAAGCGTTTAAGTCAAATGACGCACGAAGAATGGGAAAGTCTCTGTGATGGGTGTGGGCGTTGTTGCTTACATAAATTGGAAGATGAAGACGATGGGCGTATGTATTACACCCGTGCGGCCTGCGCGTTACTAGATATTAAAAGTTGTCGTTGTAAGGATTACCAAAACCGGGAACAGTTAATGCCGGATTGTATTCAGCTAAGTATTGAACAAGCTGAATATTTTAATTGGCTGCCGTCAACTTGCGCATATCGTTTATTAGCTGAAGGTGAAAACCTACCTGAATGGCATCCTTTAATTACTGGCGATCCAGATAGTGTAATTAAAGCCGGTATTTCGGTACGTGATATTGCTAAACCTGATAAAGACGTTACTGATTTAACAGAAGAGGTCATTGCTTTACCGGATCCAATAAAGTCGGTTAACAATGACACCTGAAGAAAGTCGTGAATTTACCGCACGCATGGAAGTTGCGGCGCTAGTATTATTAAGACTAGTGATTTATCGTAAACCTGATGATTTAGCTCGACGTTTTGGTCTGCCTATTCCAGTAGTACGTTATTGGTGGCGCAATACAGATGGAAAAACAAAAGAAGTTAATCAGAGTACCCAGACAGCGAAAGAAGTCAAAACAATACGAAAAGCGACACAAACACTGGAAGGATGGGAAAAAGCAAAACGCTATCGACCTGAATGTGGTGCTAACTTAAATAATGGCAAGCGTTGTAAACGATCAGTTGCAATAAGGCCACCTGAAGGTTGGGATAGAGGCGCATTAGCGGATCGTTGTCGCATGCATGGTGGTTTGGCAAGACGACTTCGCAAGAAAAAAGTAGTCGAAGATGACAAACAAGATTGAGTATGATGAACGTTTATAGAATCATAAAATAATAATATGACAAAACAAACAGCAATAACTAAATTTAACTCCAGTTTATGTGAATTTATAAATAATTCGCCGACGCCTTTTCATGCCGTTTCTTCAATGGTGAAACAATTAAATAAGCATGGATTTAAACAACTAGCCGAAGTTGATAGTTGGGGTGCTTTAGAGGCAGGTCGTTATTTTGTAACACGTAATGATTCATCAATCATTGTATTTGTTTTGCCTGAAAAAGAGTTGGCAGAATTGGGTTTCCATATGGTGGGGGCACATACCGATAGTCCTTGTTTGAAGATTAAACCTCAGCCGGAAAAAACTAAACATAGTCTATGGCAGCTGGGCGTTGAGGTATATGGTGGGGCTTTATTAAACCCATGGTTTGATCGAGACTTATCAATGGCCGGTCGGGTGAGTTATTTAAACTCAGATGATAAAATTCAACATACTTTAGTCGACTTTGAAAAAACTGTGGCTGTTATTCCAAGTTTAGCTATTCACCTAGATCGTGATGCGAATAAAGATCGAACTGTAAATGCACAAGATCATTTGCCGCCGATCCTTATGCAATTAAACGAAGAAGAAAAGGCTGATTTTCGTGATGTATTGCTAGAACAGGCTAAACAACAGCAGCCAGAACTTGATATTGTCAAAGTGCTTGATTACGAAATTAGTCTTTATGATACGCAGACTGCTGCCGTGACAGGACTTAATGACGATTTTATCAGTAGTGCACGTTTAGATAATTTGTTGAGTTGTTATGTAGGTTTAGATGCCATCATCAATGGCGCTCCAACGCAGGCAAGTTTATTGGTCTGTAGTGATCATGAAGAAGTAGGGAGCGTTTCCACTTCTGGGGCCTCGAGTTCATTTTTAGAATCAGTATTGTCTCGATTATGCCCTGAGATAGAACAACAACATCGAATGTTACAGCGATCTATGATGATTTCGGCTGATAATGCTCATGCGATACACCCCAATTACTCAGACAAGCATGATGCCGAACATGGGCCTAAACTCAATCATGGTCCAGTCATAAAAACCAATTCAAATCAACGGTATGCAACCAACAGTGAAACCAGTTCCTATTTTAGATATTTATGTCAGCAACATGATGTGCCAGTACAAGATTTTGTTGTTCGTACCGATATGGGCTGTGGCAGTACTATTGGTCCTATCACTTCAAGTCAATTAGGCGTCAAAACCATAGATATTGGTGTGCCAACTTTTGCGATGCATTCAATACGGGAATTGGCAGGCAGTCGAGATGCCTATATGCTCAATCAAGTAATTACTCAATTTTTTAAAAACTCACAATAATTAAGGAATAAACATGGCTGAAACAGTAGATGAACTAACCGTTGAATATCACGAAGGTGATGATATGACTGTTAAGGAATTAGATAAAGCAGTATTAACTAAAGGTGCCTGGGCAACAGTGATGTATCGCTATCAGGATTTAGATCGTAAAACGGGTGATTTTGGCGCTGAAAAATACACGATTCGTCGTTATCAAAAACGTAATGGTGAATATAGCCAACGTTCGAAGTTTAATATTTCAAGTAAAGACCAAGCAAAACAAGTGATTGCCGCCTTATCTAAGTGGACTGATGAATAAAAGTTTCTTCACTAATTTAATTGCAATTGCTTTAGTGTCATTGGGCCTCGTTATCGACGGCCCAATGCGTGAACCCGTGTTAGCAACTGGTTTGTTTGCCTTGGCCGGTGGTGTGACCAATTGGTTGGCTATCCACATGTTATTTGAGAAAGTACCTGGTTTATATGGTTCAGGGGTTATCAGTGCACGGTTTGAAGATTTCAAATTAGGCATTCAGAACTTGGTTATGGGGCAATTTTTTAGCAAGGAAAACTTAGACCGTTTTTTTACAGAAATGGTCACAGAAGATGCCAGTCATCACTTAGACTTTCATGATGTAATTGAAGAAACTGATTTAAGCCCAAGTTATGAAGGTTTGGTTGCTACTATTATGGAATCATCATTTGGAAGCATGCTGGGTATGTTTGGTGGTGAAGCAGCATTAATACCGCTCAAAGAACCTTTTATTATTAAAATGAAAGCTTCACTCAATGATATCGCTCATAGTGACTCTTTTCAGGCCAGCGTACGAGATAAACTGACCAGTAATCCGGTAAGTGATGATATTCATCAACAAATTGAACATGTGGTGACATCGCGTCTTGATGAACTTACACCAATAATGGTGAAAGAGATCATTCAATTGATGATCCGTGAACATCTTGGTTGGTTAGTTGTGTGGGGTGGTGTATTTGGCGGATTGATCGGATTTGTTACGAGTCAGTTGCCATTGTAGTATTAGGCGTGTTGTATGGCAGCCGAATTGTAAAACAGCTACCCTTATCGGGAGCCGGTTTCACACTCATTTCACCACCGTGATTATTAGTAACAATGAAGTAAGACACACTTAAACCTAACCCTGTGCCAATGCCTTCTTCTTTAGTCGTAAAAAACGGTTCAAAGAGTCTTTGTTGTGTCGTTTCATCCATGCCAGGGCCGTTATCTTCGATCTCTATGTTGAGCATATTTTCATTTTCGTCATAACGGGTACGTAAAATAAAGGTGGGGTTTTGTATGTTGGCTTCTTGCATTGCTTGAGCGCCATTTGTAAAAAGATTTAAAAATACTTGTTGAATTTTACTTGTTTGGCAGGCTATATCGGGCACATTCTCTTGGTACTCTTTAACAATCTTGATTGACTTGAAGTCATATTGTTTTTTCATATCATAATCAGTAGCAGCCAAAGCGAGAGATTTATCTACTAAGTCGGTTACGTTACAGGGTAATGAAACCGCATCGCTTTTACGAGAAAAATTCAACATATTATCGATGATATCGGTAATTCTGAGGCTTGATTCATTAATGCCTGATAACATTCTTAAAATGCCTCGGTCATCCATGTAGTCATATAAGGCATCTAAATCTATCCCTGCCTGTTGAGCGGCAGTGATATTAGCGGGTAAACTTTTACTTGTCAGACGATTAGTCATCACTCTAGCTGTTTGCATAACGCCTGCTAAAGGGTTATTAATTTCGTGGGCCATACCAGCAGCGAGCCCACCAACAGAAAGCATTTTTTCCGACTGAATCATCATTTCTTCAAGCCTAACTCGTTCAGTTATATCATCAATACGTACCACAGCACCCTCAACACCATTTGCAATTAGGGGGTAAACAGTTGTTTCTTTGATATGTTTCTCGCCATTTTTAGTCAAGGGTTTATGTATCTCGGTTAATTTTTGACGGCAACGTATGGCTTCGGTTATTTGTTGAATTTTTATAGATAAGCTTGGGAATACATCGTTTAAAGCTTGGCCTTGTGCTTTTTTCGTTGAAATTCCGGTGACATTACTGGCTTCTTGATTCCATTGAGTTACATTACCGTCAATATCAACGCCTATAAGAACAGAAGGCATGGAATCTATTATATTGGCTAAATAGTTACGAAGATGTCGTAATTCCTCTTGAGTTTGTTTGCGTTCAGTAAAATCACGAGATGAAAGAAGAATACATGTTTGTTGTTCAATACTGATCGTCTCACCTGAAAGTAAAACATCTCTAATTTCGCCGTTTTTCCTACGAAATTGAACTTCAAAATCGTTGGTTTTCTTGTCTTTAACAAGGTTAAGGAGTTCATTACGTTGACTCGAATCCACCCATATTCCAAGTTCAACGATAGAATGACCTATAAGTTCTTTGCGACTATAACCAAGAAGATCGGTGTAACCTTGATTAACCTCAATAAATTCTCCATCAGATAATGTTGTTATTGATAAAGCATCTGGCACAGCACTAAACGCTTTGACATATTCTTCTTCTGATAAGAGCAAACTATCTTCAAACTTTTTACGATCAGTAATATCGTAAAACCAGGCAAGTACGGCAGGCTCACCTTCAAACTCAATGGGGATATATGTTGATAAACCCCATTTGTCATCAGCATTAGGAATTGAATACCTTACCAAGCGGTTGCTAACCGTCTCTCCTTGTTCTAAATGTTTAATTATCTCGTGATAGTCATTGTGATCAGCATAAAACTGTTCCGGATCGCCAGCTGATAATTTCGGTAACTCGGTATTAAAAAAACGACTATAACTAGTGTTAGCGTAAGCGTAAGAATGGCCGTTATTTTTAGCAACCCGAACGGCAATAGGGCTGGCATCTAATATGAATCGAAAATGCTGTTCGCTTTCTCGTAATGCTTTTTCAATATGCTGGTTTTTTTCTTTAAGACGAATACTTTCTATGCCATAGCTAAGAGCTTCAGAAAAATGAAGTAATAGTGCTAGCTCATCGTGATCGAAGGAGTTAGCTTCACTTGCATAGACCAAAAGAACAGAAGGCACCTCTTCCTTAATGAATAGAGGAAAAGCCGCAATAGCAGAGTAGCCATGTTCAATGGCTGCTTCACGCCAAGGGGCAAAATGTGGATCCGAATAAATATCACGTACAACATAAGGTTTTTTAGTGCGTACAGCCATACCTGCTGGTCCATGGCCACGAGCAGAGTCCTGCCATGTAACTTTTAGTTTTTCTAGATAGTCATCTCCATAACCAGAATGAGCAACCGGAAAAATAGGTTTTTGTTCGGTAAGTTCAGGGTAGCCAATCCAGGCTAATCGGTAATCGGCATCCTCAACGATAATACGGCAGACTTCCGTTAATAGCTCATGTTCAGTTTGAGCATGAAATAATACTTCGTTGCAGTGCTGTAAGACATGTAAAGCACGGTTTTTATTATGAAGTGCATCAGCGGGAGTTGCCCGGGGGAAAGGCGGAGAATTTGAAGGTTGCTTGTTCCTTTTTTCCATAACAAAATACCTGTTATTGCGAAAAGAGTAGCAATGCTACTAGCCCAGCTCCTTATTGATTTTCAACTCCGTTGACATTCAGTCTAGCAGAATTCTGTTGCTGGAGCAGTATTCATGCTTTATTACTATTTAGAGATAAATATTTATTATCGAAAAAAAACAGCAAGATTCGGGTCGATGAACTTATTGAAAAGCGTCATACTCTCTTTTGTATAATTCTTATCTTAAGGTTAAAAACAATGACGGATTATGAGCGTATTGCAATGGCGATTGATTTCATCAAAATGCATGCTCACCGGCAACCGTCTTTACATGATGTTGCTACACATGCCGGATTGAGCTCTTCACATTTTCAGCGATTATTTAGTCGTTGGGCAGGCATTTCACCAAAGCGATTTTTACAAACTTTAACCTTGGAATATGCTCAGCAATTATTACAAGAAACAGATATGTCAGTATTTGATGTCTCCTCAACTGTTGGTTTGAGTAGTGGTTCTCGCTTATATGACCACTTTGTCCAACTTACAGCGGTGACGCCTGCTGAATATAAACAACAAGGTGAAGGTTTAGATATTTTTTTCGGCATACACTCAACACCGTTTGGCCGAGCCTTTATTGCCGTAACAGCACGGGGTATTTGCCAGCTTATTTTTGTCGATAAACAAAGCAAACCACAATTAGCGCAGAACTTAATGCAAGCATGGCCATTGGCCAACTGCGTTGAAGATACGGTGCAAACCGCAGCGATAGTTGAACAGCTGTTTTCACCTGAGCCAGCAAATGAAAAACCGTTATCACTTTGGGTAAAAGGGACTAACTTTCAAATAAATGTCTGGCGTGCCTTATTAACAATTCCCGAAGGCAATTTGCAATCGTACACAACCATTGCTCAACAAATTGGCAAACCCAAAGCTACTCGAGCTGTCGGCACGGCTATTGGAGCCAATCCAGTAGCACTTATAATTCCATGTCATCGAGTTATTAGGCAGTCGGGAGAATTAGGAGGCTATCGCTGGGGATTAACGCGTAAACAGGCCATGATAGCCAGTGAATCTAGGAAATGATCAGGATTAAAACTCTTTCATACTAACTTTATTTTACAACCATGATTACGTTGCTATCAAAGAAATTTATTGATCAACATGAATAATCAATCCCCGTCCCCTTGAAGTTGTTTTTAAAACTTGTATCTCAAAACTGCTGAACAATTAAGCTCTTTTAAGTTTGCTTCGGCTGTTGCTATACTCCGTGTGTCTGTTGTGAACTATAACCACTGACTAGGGCGAGATATGAGCACTCTGGAGTTTTAAGAGAAGGGTATGACTTTTTAGTACAGTTTTTAAGGATTTAAATTTAATGTCACTATTTTCAGGGCTAATGGCCAAGTTAACAAAAGATCAAATT
>ENA-ORXI01001673-ORXI01001673.1-sediment-metagenome-genome-assembly--contig:-NODE-1673-length-16969-cov-5.799372_pt1 | contig 16969 bp, 17 predicted proteins | sample MGYA00237861_ERZ511468 | MGnify/ENA primary metagenome ERZ511468 (study PRJEB26299, sample SAMN06266213) | sediment metagenome | isolation source: Hudson Canyon methane seep mesocosm | place... | reverse complement strand
GGTGGCGCGGGACAGAATCGAACTGTCGACACAAGGATTTTCAGTCCTTTGCTCTACCGACTGAGCTACCGAGCCATCAAATTTGGACTGGAATTATAGTGGTAAAGCACTTAAAATTAACTTAATCTATTTACAAGTTCTTTAAAACTATTTCCACGTTGTGCATAAGAGCTAAATTGGTCAAGAGAAGATGCCGCAGGAGACAGCATTGCAACGCTTTTTTCATCAAGTTTTAAATTGATATCAATAACTGCTTTTTCTAAATTTTTGCAACTGTTGTTTTTTAAATTATATTTTGAAGACAATTCTAATAATTTTTCACAATTAGACCCAATACTAAATATCTCTATTTTGTGACATTTCAAATGCTCAAATAAAGGAATTAAATTTGCACCTTTATCATCTCCACCTAATATTAAGTATATTTTTTTATCTTTATAACTTTGTATTGCACAAATAGTTGCATCCACATTAGTAGCTTTACTGTCATTTATCCAGAGTCTGTTTTTTTTATCATAAAGTTCTTCCACTTTATGTTTGTCTATGACAAAACTATTAATAAGTTCGTAGTCAATTTTATCAAATAAAATAACACTGCTTGATAGTGCAAGAATGGCATCTAGTAAAAAGGGTTCTTTAAATTTTATCTTATTGGTATCAATATTAAAAATTTTGCATAAATCTTCACTGGATTCATACACTATTTTTTTTGCACTTGTTTTATAGTCTTCAAACTCTTTAGGGATGATGGCGACCTCACCATCACTCATATTATCCATTGGCTTTAATTTTGATTTTTTATATTCCTCAAAACTTCCATGCCAAGAAATATGATCTTCACTGATAGGTAAAAGTATATATAGATTAGGATTTGATTGAGAGGTATAATGTAAGGTAAAGGAGCTGCTTTCAAGTATCCATATTTTAGAATCAGTGTTTAATGAGGCCAAGGGCATTCCAATATTTCCACCAAATTCACTTTTGTATTGACTCAATAGATGTTGACACATTTGAGTTGTAGTTGTTTTACCATTGGTTCCACTAATCCAAATATTAAAAGGAACATTTGCATTATCCAAAAACAGATCATAATCACTGATTAAGTTTTTTGTATTTTGTACCAAATAATTGCTGGGTGGAATACCAGGACTCACAACTGTTAAGGTTTGAGAATTTATATCAAACTCATCTTGATTACTATCATCATACATTAACGCATCAGGAAATCTTTTTTTAATAGCTTGTGCCGTTAAGCCTTTGCCCAGTATTCTTAATTCTTCACTCTTCACTTTTCACTCTTCACTTTCATATTACTATCTGATTTTTAAACTCATTAGAGCAACTAAGTTCGCCATAAATGATATAATCCAAAACCTTACAATAATTTTATTTTCTTTCCAGCCTTTTTGCTCAAAATGGTGATGTATGGGAGCCATGAGAAAAACACGTTTTTGTCTTAACTTAAAGGATCCTACTTGCAAAATTACTGATACGGTTTCAATAACAAAAATAAAGCCTATTATAATAAGTAAGAGTTCACTTTTGCCTACAATGGCCATATATCCCATAAAAGCACCAATAGGAAGACTCCCACTATCACCCATAAATACTTCAGCTGGATGGGCGTTGTACCAAAGAAATGCGATTAAGGATCCAATCATTGCTGCACCTAAAATGGCAAGTTCTCCTACAAGTTTAATATTAGGCAAAAGTAAATACCCACTGATAATTGCATGTCCTGTGATGTAAACAATCGCTGAAAGGGAGAAAAACGCCATAATAGAAGGTACTGTTGCCAATCCATCAAGTCCATCGGTCATATTCACAGCATTTGAAGCGGCAACAATAACCAATATCCAAAAAGCCATTGAATAGGCTCCCATATCCAATAATGGGTTTTTACTAAATGGTAAATACAGTGATGTTGTATGATTATAAAAGTAAATAAGTCCAACCACAAGCAAACTGGCAATGATTTGAAGGAGAAGTTTCATTCGAGCGCTTAATCCAGCAGAGTTCTTATTTTTTGATATTTTAGACCAATCGTCTTTAATGCCTATTAAACTAAACAAAGCTAAAACCAATAATCCTCCACAAACATAATAGTTATTTAACTTTGCAGTTAAAAGTGTAGCTATTAAAGTTCCTGCAATAAAAACAACTCCACCCATGGTTGGAGTTCCTGCTTTTTGCTGATGAGACTCAGGTGCATGTTCATAAATGGGTTGAGATGCATTTTTTGATTTTGCCCATTTTACAAATTTCGGAAGTAAAAACATTGTTAATATAAATGCGATAAAAAAAGCAATGCCTGCGCGTATGGTAATGTATTGAAATATATTGATATCTAAGTGTCTGTAAAACCAGTAAAACAAATTTAAACCTTCATTTTGTTATAATTATTCCCTAAAATTAAGATTATAATATATAAAGTATTTTAAAAGGTTTAAATTGACAAATAAAGCAATATTAATAATAACAGATGGTATTGGACACAATGATTCAAATACATTCAACGCATTTAAAAATGCAAATACTCCAACGTATGATTACTTATTTGATAAAGTTCCATACAGCTTAATTCACACTTCGGGAGAAGAAGTAGGATTGCCTGAGGGACAAATGGGTAACAGTGAAGTTGGACACATGACCATTGGAACAGGACGAGTTTTATATCAAGATTTGGTAAAAATTAATTTAGCCATAAAAGACAATTCTATTACCCAAAATGAGGTATTAAACAATACAATAGAGACATCTAACCACATTCATTTAATTGGCCTGCTAAGTGATGGAGGTGTTCATTCACATATCAATCATATTATTTCACTGGCTCATATAGCAAAAAGTAAAAATAAAAAAGTATTTATACATATAATTACAGATGGAAGAGATGTGGCTCCAAATTGTGCCAAAAAGTATGTAGAACAAATCATTGATATATGTGATGAAGACGTTCAAATAGCCACCATTGCTGGGCGATATTATACGATGGACAGAGATAACAGATGGGACAGAGTACAAAAAGGGTATGATGTATTAGCCTTTGCTTCGTCAAAAAGCAATGATGTCATTAAGTATATAAATGATTCTTATGCAAATGAAATTTTTGATGAGTTTATAGAACCAGTTGCATTTGAAGGGTATGATGGATTTAAAGAAAATGATGGTGTTATTTTTTGTAACTTCAGAAGTGATCGAATGAGAGAAATTTCTAGTGTTGTTGCGAATAAGGAGTTCAGCGAATTTAAAATCTTTGAAGGAACACTAAATGTTGCAACAATGACTCAATATAATAAAAACTTACCTTTACCAATTTTATTTCCTAAAGAGACTCCAAAAAATTCGCTTGCCCAAGTTATTTCTAACAAAGGATTAAAACAACTTCACACAGCAGAAACTGAAAAATATGCACACGTTACATTTTTCTTTAATGGTGGTGTTGAAGAACCAGTTCTGAATGAAAGTCGAGTTTTAATTCCATCTCCTAAAGTTGATACTTACGATTTACAACCCCAAATGAGTGCACCTGAAGTGGGTGTTGCAGTACAAAAGGCTATAGAAGAAGAGTATGACTTTATTGTTGTAAACTTTGCAAATGGAGATATGGTGGGGCATACAGGAAATTTTGATGCTGCAACTAAAGCCGTTGAAGCGGTTGACCTTGAACTGGGATCCATTCTAGAACAAGCAAAAGCAAACAATTATAATGTAGTTATCACAAGTGACCATGGAAATTGTGAACAAATGAGAGATGAAAATAATAATGTATTAACCAATCATACAGTGGGAGATGTTTATTGTTTTGTTATTTGTGATGTAATTTCAAGAGTTAAAGAAGGAAGCTTAAATAATATTGCTCCAACTATTTTAAAATTGATGAATATAGAAAAACCTCAAGAAATGGATGAGCCTTTAATATAAAAAGGCTTTCCCAAGGATAATAAAAAGTGTCATATCTGAATATAAAAAAACTTCAAATTTTAGATAAGAAAAAAAAGTTAGTGGATATAAACTTAGAAGTAAAAGATTCAACTGCATTAATTGGTCAAAGTGGTAGTGGAAAATCATTAACCTTAAAATCAATTTTAAACATGCTTCCTTCAAATCTTAAATCAGATTATGAAGTTGATTCAGACTTTGAACTCTCACGTGAAAATGTTGGTTTTGTGCCGCAAAATCCTTTTACATCATTATCTCCTATGACAAAGATAGAAAAACAATTTTTCTGCTCTTCTTCTAAAAAATTAGAACTGTTAAAATTAGTAGGCTTAGAATCTTGGGTTTTAAACAGGTTTCCCACGCAATTAAGTGGAGGGCAACTTCAGCGCGTTGTGATTGCTATTTCTTTAAGTACCAATGCAAAACTTCTGTTATTGGATGAACCAACTACGGCTTTAGATAATAAAAGTAAAAAAACTATTTTGGAACTTTTAGAACATTTACAAGAAAAATTAGATATTCTTCTTCTGTTTGTAACACATGACATTCACAGTATAAAAGAAATTTGTAAAAAGATCGTTATTATAAAAGATGGTCTCATTGTTGAAAAAGGTGACACAAAACATATTTTGGAAAACCCAAGCAGTTCATATACAAAACAGTTATTAGAATCTACATTTGAAAATAAAGATTTTAGAAAATAAAAATTTAGAAAATATAAGGGTAGTAATACAATAATGAAATATATATTTGGTTTATTTACTGTTGTTTTATTATCTCTTGGCATCTGGCTTATTTATATTTATATGAACATCAGATTTGATATTGATAAAATCGTAAACTACAAACCCAATCTTACTACACAATTTTACGATAAAAATGGAAAACTCGTTGCGAATATCTTTAAAAAAGAGCACAGATTATATGTAAAATATGAAGATATCCCCGCACGTGTTATTGAATCCCTTATTGCCATTGAAGATACACAGTTTTTTGAACACAATGGAATTAACCTTGACGCAATAAGCAGAGCCATCATAAAAGATATAAAAGCCAGAAAACTAGTTGAAGGCGCAAGTACTCTAACACAACAATTGGTTAAAACACTTATATTAACGCGTGAGAAAAAACTCATAAGAAAAGTTAAAGAAGCACTTTTATCATTAAGATTGGAATCCATTTTAAGTAAAGAAGAAATTTTAGAGAGATATTTAAATCATGTCTACTTTGGACATGGGTACTATGGGATTAAAACTGCCAGTTATGGATACTTTAAAAAAGAGTTGTATGAACTCAATGCCAAAGAAATAGCTTTGCTTGTAGGACTACCTCGAGCACCTAGTTTTTATGACCCAACCAAACGTCTAAAATTTTCACTCGCACGAGCGAATCAAGTAATCAGTAGATTACATGCACTTGGATGGATTAATAATGATGAATATGTAGATTCATTAAAACATATACCAAAAATATATAATGAAACACTCACTCAAAATAAAGCTCCTTATGTCATAGATTATGCATTAAAAATTCTTCAAAAAGATATTCCAGATATCAAAAGCGGTGGATATAAAATTAATTTAACCATTGATTTAAAAACCCAAGATATTGCCAAAGAAGCTTTAGAATATGGATATGAAAGAATTAAAATCAGAGACAGCAGATATAGAGATGATAAAACATATACACAATCTCTTAATGGTGCACTTGTTACATTAGAAAATAATACAGGTAAAATCTTGGCAATAGTTGGTGGAGTTAATTATAAAGAGTCCTCTTTTAACAGAGCTGTACAGAGTCAAAGACAACCAGGATCTGCAGTTAAACCCTTTTTATATCAAGTAGGACTAAACCTTGGATATTCAACAGCATCAAATTTAGTGGATATCAGTCGAACCTATAACTACACCCGAAATGATGAAATCAAAAAATGGCAACCCAAAAACTATGAAGAAGATTATGAAGGTCTGATAAAATTTCGAGAAGCCTTGGTTCACTCTCGAAACTTAGCAACCATTAATCTCGTAACAGATATTGGTATTGATGTTGTTTATAAACAGCTTCATTCATTTGGGATACAAAATATTCCATACGACTTATCCATTGCACTGGGAAGTTTTTCTATTTCACCCTTAAAACTCAGTGAAGCTTATACTATATTTTCAAATCAAGGGGTTCAAGTCAAACCTTATTTAATCCAAAGTATCACCAATAACAATCAACAAAATATCATCTTTGAAAAAGAAGAAAAATATATTACGTCGCCCGAACAAGCTTATTTAACCACGTCTATATTAAGAGATGTAGTCAAAAGAGGTACTGGACGAAAAGCTGGATTGAAAAATTTGGAAATTGCAGGAAAAACAGGTACCACCAATAAAAATATTGATGCTTGGTTTGCTGGATATTCACCCACAACTCAAACGCTTATTTGGTATGGAAATGACGATAATAAACCCATGAGAAGAAGTGAAACCGGTGGAAGAAGTGCGGGTGTGGCATTCTCTTATTTTTATAAAAAGTATTTAAAACTTCATCCTGAAATAACAAGAACTTTTACTAAGCCAGATGGGGTAAAAACAAGTTATATCAAAGGGAAAAAAGAATATTTTACAGATACATCTCCTATGCCAGATATAAATGTGAACAAAGAGAAAGATAATAAAGTGGTATTTTAGAAGTTAACTTGGATTTAAAATAATAAATAAAAAAGGCACAATCCAAATTGGATTGTGCCTTTTTTTATCACAGTTGTTTTATTAACAAGAGTAAGTTGATTTGAATTCAAACGCAGTTGGTCTAGCTTCATCAGGCCAAACTTGAGTTTCGAATTTGTAATGTTGGTAACAATCAACCATATCTTTAGTAAATACTGGTTGTAAGAAATCGTTATCTCTGATTAATGCTTCTAATGACCCTCTTAAAGTATGAGGCATTTGAGGAATATTTTTTGCTCTGATTTCATCTAAAGGCATTTCGAATAAATCTTCATCCATTGGACCAATTGGCTCTAATTTGTTATTGATACCATCAAGACCAGCCATTAACATAGCAGCAAATGCTAAGTAAGGACAAGCAGTTGAATCTGGGAATCTCATTTCAATTCTAGTTGCTTTTTCACCTGCTCCATAAGGAATTCTACAAGATGCAGATCTGTTTTGAGAAGAGTAAGTTAAGATTGAAGGTGCTTCAAATCCTGGAATTAATCTTTTGTAAGAGTTCGTTGTAGGGTTTGTAAATGCTGCAACTGAACGAGCATGTTTAAAGATACCACCAACATAATGTCTGGCCATATCAGAAAGGTTACCGTACTCACCCTCTTTATAGAATAAGTTGCTACCATCTTTCCAGATTGATTGGTGAACGTGCATACCATTACCATTATCACCAAACAGAGGTTTTGGCATAAATGTACAAGATTTACCATTTAAGTGTGCAACCATTTTACAAACATATTTGTATTTTTGAACGTTATCAGCAGCTTCAATTAAACCGTCAAATACAACTCCAATTTCACCTTGAGCTTGTGCAACTTCGTGATGTCCAAGCATAACTTCAAGACCAACTTGTTTTAATACTAACATCATTTCAGCTCTTAAATCAACCATAGAATCTGTTGGTTGAACTGGGAAGTAACCACCTTTAGTTCTTGGTCTATGTCCATTATTTCCGATTTCATAATCAGTAGCATCAGACCACTCACCCTCATCAGAATCAACTTTATAATATGACTCATTGATACTGTCAATAATTTTTACATCATCAAAAATAAAGAATTCATTTTCAGGACCAAAATAAGCAACATCACCCGTACCAGTTTCACTTAAGTGAGTTAATGCTTTTTTAGCAATAGATCTTGGACATTTTTCATACATTTGACCTTTATAGATATCATAAACATCACAAATCATAATGATTGTAGAATCAGCTGTAAAAGGATCTAAAAAAGATGTTCCTACATCTGGTTTTAATATCATATCTGACTTATTAATTGGTTGCCATGCATCAACAGAAGACCCATCAAAAGGCATACCAAAAGATAATTGATCATCAGTAACTGCATCCATCATGTATGTTAAGTGGTGCCACATACCTTTCATATCTGAAAATCTAAAATCTACAAATTGAACTTCGTTCTCTTCACAATATTTAAAAAACTCTTCGTTATTATTAACAAATTTACCCATTTACCTACTCCTTGGAATTTTTAATTTGCAGTATTATATCGAAAAAAAGAAAGAAAGAACTAAAGGGACTGGTTAAAAAATATACAATAATTAGTTTATTGAATTAATCTTCTTTATAGTTAAAGATATTAAATATACAATTAGAAGATGTGAAGATTAAAAAGTTACGAGATGCCTATCTCTGTTTTCAAAAGTAGCACATTTGGTATAGCCAATTTTTTTAGCCAAGGAAGAAACTGTATCGTATTGGAATCCTACTTGTTCGATTTCATGTGCATCAGATCCAAAAGTAATTGGAATATTTAATTCGTACGCCAATTCTAAAATATCACAAGAGGGATATTGTTCTTTGACAGGTTTACGTAAACCAGCAGGATTAAGTTCAAGTACCATATTGGATTTTTTTATCTGTTTCAAAGCGGGTTTGACAATTTCTTTAATGTTTTTTTTAGGCATAAAATTAAATACTTTTATCAAATCTATGTGCCCAACAATATCAAATAAATTTGATTTTGCCATTTGTTCTATTGCATCAAAATACTCTTGCCAAATCAAATCGATATCTTTATCTTTATACACACCAATAAATTCAGGATTATCAAAACCCCATTCATGTATAAAATGGACTGACCCTATAAAATAATCAACTTTAGTATCCATAACTTCTTTAGAGATGTGATTACCTAAATAATCAACTTCATAACCTAAAAGTATTTTAATTTGATTTTTATATTGTTCTTTTAAGTGGGAAACTTCTTTTTCATAAGAGCGCTTTTGTTCAAATGTCATTCTGTATTTTGGGTCAAATGACATTGGGGCATGATCGCTGAAACCATAAACATCAATTCCTAATTCAATTGCTCTTAACACATAGTCATTCATACTCCCATTAGCATGATTGCATAAAGGAGTATGATTATGTAAGTCTATTCTCATTAACTCAGAATCCCAGCTCCATTGATTTTAGTGCTTCTATCTTCGGCATAAACTCTTTTCCCATCAATAATATCGTATTTCCAAATAGGTGCACTTTTTTTAAAATCTTCAACAAATTCATCAATAAGTTCTAAGGCAACTCTTCTTTTTGGAGAACAAACAGCAGCTATATAAGAGCTGGTATGATTTAAAACATCTCCTCTTGAATGAGCCATTAAAACAATTGCATTTTTTTCATTTGCTTTTATCTGCCATGAATCAAACCATGAGTTTAAAATTGGTTCATAAATATCAAAAGATAAACCATCGATTTCATCTTCATCACGTACCACACCCACAAAAGTAATAATTGCTCCGTAATTTGAATTTCTAAATTCATCATACCAAGCATTGGTAATTTCTTGTACTGGCAAATCACCATCAAAAAGTTGTAATTTATTATCCATTATAAAATCATCCACCACACACAGGAGGAAGTAATGACACTTTATCTCCATCATTTAATTTAAAATCTTTTGAGCTGATCATTGTATCATTGACTGCAACCGCACAATTACCTAACCATGAAGATACTGTCTCATCATTTTTTAATATTTCACTTAATTCATTTAAATTTTCAATATCAACTTGTAACGAATCTTTATTGATTGGTCCTAAAAAATCTACTGTAACCACTTTAACCCCTTATTTACCTAATATTTAATATTATACCAAATCAAAGTTAAAACATTTTAAATTTAGGATTACACACTTAATGATATTTGCAAAAATTGATTACATCAACTTATTACCATTTTATATTTTCATCAAAAAAAATCTAAAATCTTCACAAACAAAAGCCATAATAAATTATAAAAAATCTTATCCCTCACTGATTAACAAACAGTTAAAAAAAAGAAAAATTGATGCTGCTTTTGTATCTTCAGTTGCTTCCAGAGGTGAGAAAGGTTTAGATATTGGAATTGTTGCACGTAAAGAAGTTTACTCTGTACTATGTATCCCAGGTGCTTACGAAAAAGATAGGGAGTCATCAACTTCAAATATTTTGGCCCAAACGTTAAAACTTGAAGGTAAAATACTCATTGGAGACAAAGCCTTAAAACACTATTATGAGAGTCATAACAAAGATTTTATCGATTTAGCACAAGCCTGGAATAAAAAATATAATTTACCTTTTGTATTTGCAAGATTGTGTTATAACTCAAATGAACGAATACTCAAAAATTTATCAAAAAAATTTGTCCAATCAAAAGTAAAAATACCACAATATATTTTAAAAAAGTATTCCGAACGAAGTGGTATTTCATCCAATAATATTTTAAAGTACTTAGAAAAGATAGAATACAAAATATCAGCTAAAGAGAAAAAAAGTCTTAAATTATTTTTAAAACTGTCCAAAGAATTTTCACAAAGAGAGCCTAAATAATGAATATTTTTGACTCAATCATTTTAGGAATTGTACAAGGCTTTACAGAATTTTTGCCTATATCTTCAACAGGACATTTAATTGTTGCGAGTGAATTACTTGGCATAAACCAAACAGCTGTTACAAAAGCATATGAAGTCATTATACAATTTGCAGCAATACTTGCCGTTATATTTAATTACAAAGACAAATTTACTTTAGAAAAAATTGAGCTGTGGAAAAAATTGAGTCTGGCATTTATACCAATAGGAACGGTTGGATTTTTATTTGCTAAACAAATCAAAACACTGTTTTCAGTTGAAATTGTCTCTGTCATGTTTATTGTAGGTGGAATTATATTTTTAATCGTTGAGCGATTTTATAAAGAAAAAGAACACAGTATTAATGATATTGAAGACGTTTCATACAAACAAGCTTTTTTAATAGGTTTAGCGCAAATTGCTGCATTAATTCCAGGAACAAGTCGTGCAGGTTCAACCATAATTGGCGCGATGTTAGTTGGACTTAACCGTCGAGCGAGTGCTGAATTTTCATTTTTATTAGCCCTTCCAGTTATGTGTGCGACCACGGGATATGACTTGCTAAAACATTATGATGATTTTACTCAAACAAACTTAGTTGTGTTGGGTATTGGATTTGTAACTTCATTTATTGTGGCTTATTTGACCATAAAGCTGTTTTTAAAATTTTTAGAAAATTTTACGTTTGTCTTTTTTGGTTTCTACCGAATTGCCTTAGGCTTGCTTTTACTCATTTTCATCTAAAATAACATCGACCATACTTTTTATTCCATTAAGTAAAATTGAGTTAACTAAGCCTTTGCTTTTTAAATGAATATCACTGTTCAAACATTCAAAGAAGTATTCAGTACTCAATTCATTTTCTCTTTTGATAAAACATAAATTTTTTTCAACTAAAAACTTTGCATTGAAATATTGATGATCTTTTGCAGCATACGGATAAGGAATAAACAGAGTTGGTAAAGCATTTGCACTGAGTTCCCAAAGTGTTGACGCACCACTTCGGCTAACCGCAAAATCAGCCTTTCCCATTTTTTTTGCTATATTTGTATCAAAGTCAAATACATCTGCTTTTATACCCAACGATTCATATTTGCTTTTGATTCTATCAAAATCATGTTGACCAGTTTGGTGAATAATTTTTATATTCATTTCATTTAGTTTGGGTGCCACTTTTAATGCAAACTCATTAATAAAAACTGCACCTTGAGAACCGCCTAAAAAAATAACTCTTTTTACTTTTTCTCTTATTCTGGCCTCGTCAAAAAATTCCATGTCAACAGGATAATCTTTAACAAGTGAATTTTTATCATAAGAAGAAAACACTTCGGTTGCAAACCTTGAAGTCAGAGTATTTAATTTTCCCATTACAGAGTTTTGTTCATGGATATATAACTTACAATTGCTCGTAAACAGCGAAGCAAATGTTGCAGGAGCTGCACTAAATCCACCCACACTGATGACAGTTTTCACGTCAACACTGTCAAAAATATCTTGACAATGCATCATGGCTTTAAATATTTTATAAAGTGATTTTATTTTTCCTAAAAAGCCTTTATTCACAACCCCTTGAGTGTCGAGAAAAATAGCTTTCCGCACATCATGATCTTCATTAAACCACTGTTTATCTTGACCATTTATTGAACCAATAAAAATACAATGAACCCCACGCTCTAAAAGTTCACGTTCAAAAGCTTTTGCAACTTTTAAGTGTCCTCCTGTTCCTCCACCTGTTATTACAACTGCACCATGCAAAACAAATCTCCTCTTTTAACTTTAATAAAATCAAACATTATTAACAACTTTTTTGTCACTACTTTTATCAAATTCTTTATTTTTTGATTCTTCTTCAGAATTCACTTCTCTACTAATTGATAATACCAGTCCAACAGAAATAGCTACACTTAAAAGAGAACTTCCTCCGTAACTTAAAAAAGGAACCGCGATTCCTTTTATAGGAATGATTCCTGATATTCCATACGAATTGATTAAAAAAGCAATAATAATCATCAATCCAATTCCCAATGTAAACAGATGATAAATTGGATTTCTAACCCGTCTGCTTATTTTAAAAATTCTCCAAATTATCGTCAATAATATGGCAACAATACAAGTTAATCCAACCAGTCCAATTTCTTCAGTAATCCCAGCTAATACAAAATCGGTATGAACTTCACTCAAAAACCCCATTTTAAGTAATCCCTCTGATAATCCTGTTCCAGTAATTCCACCATTATGAATAGCATTTAAGGAGTGTGAAACTTGATAGGGTTCAGGAAAGTTTTCAATTCTTAATTTTGTAGATACAAACTCTGGCATAAAAGATAAAATAGAGTCTTGAACCATACTCCACCAACTTTGAATTCGTAAGATTCTGTGAGGTGCAGCTATAATTAAACCAACAAACCCAACAACAGCAACCCCACCTAAACTTAAAAAGAATTTCATACTTCTATTTGCAAACATTAAAAGTATAAATAAAACGCCACCCATCAGTACAACTTGACCAAAATCTTTTTGCATGAAAGCTACAATGAAAACAACCAATAAAAAAGAGCCTAAGTAAGGAAGTACCAAAATCATTTCTTCTTTCCATTTCATTTTTTTAGGTTGATCCATGACCCTTCTGTGAAAACTCCAAGACAAAAAATAAATAAAACCAATTTTAAAAAACTCAACAGGCGATAGAGAAAATCCCGGTAGCCTTATCCATCTGTTTGCACCACCAGAAGCTGTTACCATGGAATCGGGTAAAAAGGGCATAACTGCCATGATTAAGAAAAAAAGAATGAAAAGAGACATGCCTGCACGTCCTATAAGTTTAGAAGGTTCAATTTGCCCTAAAAACCACATTAATAAAATGGATACAATTCCTACAAAAAGTTGTCGTCCAAAAAAGTGAAATTGATTGTAATCATAATATAAAACAGTATATATAGATAAAGAATAAGAAAATATTATACTAATAATAATAGCAATAGAAGCCGCAATAAATAAGACATAATCCGGTTTTTTTTCGTCATTAATAAATGTAAGTTTGGATTTAATCTTGTTTTTGCTAAAATTCATCGCTTATTATATTATAATATGGATAAAAATGCCTTCAAAAAAACCACTTGATTTAGATGAAAATCAAATAAATAAAATAAAAAAAATAACCATTCTGTTTTTGTTTATTTCTTTAGCACTTTTTATACTTATATTTTCTGTCTCAAATACAATGAGCAATTACAGACGGCTTCCTAAATTGCTGTCATCTAAACAAGAATTAGCAGTACGTGGAGATATCATAAGTTCTGATAATTTTAAAATCAGCTCTTCTAAAAAATTATACAAAGCCTCAATTGATACTCGTTTTTTGGACTTAAACAAAAAAGATCTTTTTATTAAACTGTTTTCAATTTACAGTAATATTAACGAAAAAATCATAAGAAAAAAAATTAACAAATCTTTGAAAAAACCAGGCAGTATGGTTTTATCTTATAATATCGATTCAAGAACGGCAAAAAACCTAAAAGAATTAGGATTTAAATTAAGACGTTTAGGTGTTTTTAAATCAGTGACTGTAAAAGGTGGAAAATTATTAAGAGGTTTAAGTGTCAATGAAAGTGGTGAAAAAAGACTCTATTCCTATACCAATGCCTTAACGCCTGTTGTTGGATATATTTCAAAATATGAATCCAAACAAGATAAAACAAAAGTTAAAGGTAAAAAAGGTTTAGAAAAAAGCTACAATGAATTGTTAAACAGTACAAAAGATGGAATATTAAAAGGTGAACGAGATGTGTTATCATATATCTCATTTAACAAAGAGTCTATCATAAAAAGTAGAGATGATGGTGCAACACTGTCTTTAAATATACCTTTAAAACTTCAAAAAAACATTGAAATGATTCTTGATAATTACAAAACAAAATTAGAAGCAAAAGAGATAATTGTTTCCATCATTGAAAGCTCTACGGGAAAAGTATTATCACTGGCCACATCAAACAGATTTGATCCACAAAATATAAAAAAACAAGACATTGAATCTTTAAATGTAAAAGCCATTGAACATCCATTTGAGCCCGGTTCTGTGTTAAAGCCTATATCGTTAGCATTGGTCTTAGACAAAAACAAAGTCAAAAAAAATGAACTTTTTTTTGCCTATAATAAAAGCAAACCCAATAAAAAAGGTGAATATAAAAGAGGTGTATACAAACTGGGACGTCATAAAATAAGAGATGACCACCAATTTAAAAAACACTACTTAACCATTGATGATATTTTAGTGTATTCAAGTAATATTGGAACATTACAATTGGTTCAAAGACTCAAAGCTAAAGATTTTGTTTCTGGATTAAAAGATTTTGGTATTACAAAAAAAACAGGTATTGATTTGCCTTATGAAAAAATAGGAATCATGCCAAAACTGTATAAATTCCGAGCAGGAGAGAGTAAAGGCAAAGACAATGTATACAAAGCAACAGTGTCTTATGGACAAGGAATGACATCTACATTTATGCAAATCCTAAAAGCCTATACCGTCTTTAATAACAATGGCTATATCGTCACCCCACAAATTGTATCCTCACTTATATCTCCAAATAACAAAACCGTGAAGATAGATACACAAAAACCCAGAAAAGTAATTTCAAGCAAAAGTTCAAATGATATTAAAAGAATGCTGATTAAAACTGTTGATGAAGGTACAGGAGTCAATGCAGCAGTAGAAGGCTTAGAAATAGGTGGGAAAACAGGAACAGCTCAAATTGCAAGAGGTGGGAGGTATTTAAAAAAATACATCAGTTCCTTTTTTGGATTTGCAAATGACAGCAAAAATAAATACACCATAGGCGTTACTGTATTTGATCCTGTTTCAAAAGGTAAATATTGGTATTATCACTATGCATCACACTCTGCAGCTCCTGTGTTTAAAGAAGTAGTACAAACACTAGTAAAGTTCAATTATTTAAAACCTTATGAATAAAATTTTATTGATATTTGTCAATGAAATAACATCTATATATGCTAAAATCACTCATCAATTTATTAACGTAAAAAATGATATAATCACAAAAAATAATTAAAGGACAATAATGTTTGGATTTCAAAAAGAAATAAAAGAATACGATTTATCACAAGAAGAGTTAGACAAATTACAATATGCTAAAATTAGTACAGATAATGGAATAGTATGGATTAAATTATTTCCAGAAGCAACACCAACGGCAGTATCAAATTTTTCTACACTTGCAAAAGATGGTTTTTACAATGGACTTAACTTTCACAGAGTAATTCCAGGATTTATGGCTCAAGGTGGATGTCCAGATGGTTCAGGAATGGGTGGTCCAGGTTGGGCTATTACATGTGAAACAAGTGCAGATAAACAAGTTCATCAAAAAGGAAGTTTATCAATGGCACACTCAGGGCCAAATACAGGTGGAAGCCAATTCTTTATCTGTTTTGTAGAGTGTCCACACTTAGATGGTGGACACACTGTATTTGGTGAAATCCAAGCAGACGATGAAATGAGTTTCATTTCACTTGATTCAGTTTCTCAAGGTGATAAAATAGAATCTATCGAAATTTTCGAAACAAAAGATGATAACTAATATTATTCTTTTTATACATATCATCTCCGCCGCCACTTGGGTTGGTGGTGGTATGTTACTTTTTGGAATGGGTATTTATTTTAAAGATCCCAAAGTCCAATCAACTATCTATTCACATATAGGTCCATTTTATGGATATTTTCAATTAATCTGGATTACACTTTTAATTGTTACAGGATTACTTTTACTCAATCAACACGATTTATATACAGAAATTTTAACCGATGAATTTACACAAAGCAGATTTGGAGAACTTTTATACAGAAAACTGTCCATTGTATTTTTAGTTATTGGGGCAACTGCAGTTCATATGTATATTTCTTTAAAAGCTCATGGACGAAGCAGAACAAAAGTGGAAAAATTTATTTCACGTGGTACTTCAATGTTCATCTTCTTGTTTAACTTTTCTATTATTTGGTATGCTATGAACATATCACAGTATTTTATATAACCATGTGTGCTTATTATGAAGATACTCTTAAAATAAAAAAGGGTGATAAAGCACAGTATTATACTGATACGGTGTTAATAGTATCTACTAAACACATTAAAGAGAATAAAACAATGGATATAGTTTATATTCTTGATACAGACGTAGAATCTAAAGAGTATAAGATTAATGTTCCTTATAAAACTTCTGATTTTGGTTTCATACTTTTAGAGCGCCAAGCTGACTAACTTCATTTATTTCTATATCACCAAGCTGTGAATTCATATAAATTTTTTCTAAACGTAATGCAACTATTTTTTGTACCGGCAAAAAAAGTTGCCACCTTAAAAAACAATAAAATAATAACACTTATAAAAAATTAATTATATAAACGAGTTGGATCAAATACTTCGTTATTTTTATATAAAGAGAAA
>ENA-ORXI01001672-ORXI01001672.1-sediment-metagenome-genome-assembly--contig:-NODE-1672-length-16970-cov-7.933641_pt1 | contig 16970 bp, 6 predicted proteins | sample MGYA00237861_ERZ511468 | MGnify/ENA primary metagenome ERZ511468 (study PRJEB26299, sample SAMN06266213) | sediment metagenome | isolation source: Hudson Canyon methane seep mesocosm | place: USA:Hudson... | reverse complement strand
ATATAGCAGGAAATCAGTCAAGTTCAGATGATACTATTTCTAAAGACACAGTATTTGGGGATAATGCAGATGGAAGTAATGAAGGTATAACAGCTGATATCATTGATGCATCAGATACAGGAACATCACAAACAGATAACCTAACAAATGATACAACACCAACAATTACAGGTATAACAGATGCAAATGCAAAAGTTGTAATTACAAATGAAGCTGGAGATATAGTTGGAACTGCAACAGCAGATGATCAAGGAAACTACTCTATTACAACAACTGAACTAGATGAAGGTTCACAAGAGTTAACAATTACAGCAACTGATACAACTGGTAATGAAACTAGTACAACACAAAATATTGAGATAGATACAAGTGTTAGTAACTTATCTATTGATGAACTAGTTTCTCAAGAAGGCCATGACACAGCTTCGTTAACAGGAAATACTGAACCTAATGCTAGTGTAGAATTAACATTAACAGACTCAGTTGGTACAGAAGTTACTGTTACTGTTACTGCTGATGCAAATGGAGATTATTCTGCTACATTTAATACTGATGGTTTAAGTGATGGAGATTATTCAGTATCTGGAACTGCAACTGATTCTGCTGGAAATAATGAAACTACATCTATTACAGGAACTGATTTAAATACATTCCAAGATGCTATAGATGCTGATATAATTGATAGTAGTGATACAGGAAACTCAAATAGTGATAATCTTACAAATGATTCAACTCCAACAATAACAGGAAACACTGAAGCAAATGCAACAGTAGTTATTACGAACAAAGATGGAGAAGTGGTTGGGCAATCAACAGCAGATGATCAAGGTGATTATACAATCACTACATCTACACTAAGTGAAGGAACTCAAGACCTAATAATCACAGCAACTGATAATGCAGGAAACGAAACATCGACAACTCAAAATATTACAGTAGATACAACTTCATCAAATATTGATCAATTAGCAATAACAAATATAATAGATAATGAGGGTGATCATACAAGTATAACAATGCACGGAACTGGTGCAGAATCTGGAAATACAATAACATTATATGATGAAGATAACAATACAGTAGCAACAGCTATCGTACAAGAAGATGGTACATGGAATACAAATATTCAGTCACTTGATGGTACTCCTATTAATGACAACGAATTTTTTAGTGTAACGGAAACTGATGTAGCGGGCAACATTACAGAACATACAGATACTACTCACTTCAATGCTTTTGATTGGGAAAATGCACAAACTGACGATTTTTACGATTTTGCAATGGCAGGATCTGGTGACGATAAAATAGCAGTAAATGATGATGATTTAAATGATCAAGTTGTTATTGATGGTGGTGATGGTAATGATACAGTTGTATTTAGTGGAGATAGAACAGAATATACATTTGTGCAAAATGATAATGGAGATATAGTTGTTACAGAAAATGTTTCAACTGATAGTAACAATGATGGTTTGGGTGATGTAAATGTACTTAGAAATGTGGAAAATTTTACTTTTGCTGATGGAACATTTGATAAAGAGAATTTATTTATTACTACAAATGATGATACTGCTGTTACAGATGAAGATAGCTCAGTAACAATTGATGTATTATTAAATGATAATGAAGGACAAAATGAAACATTATCTATTAAATCTGTAGAAAATCCAGTTATGTTAGCTGGTGTTGCTGTGGGTGTCGCTTCAATTGTAACTGATGCTATGGGAAATCAGCAAGTTAAATTTACTCCAAATGATGAGATGGATAAACTATCAGATGGAGAAGAAGCTAATATTTCTTTTACGTATACTGTTGAAAATGACAATGGTGGTGAGAGTACTTCGAGTGTGAATATAAAAGTAACTGGTTCAAATGATGGTCCAGTAGTAGGTGTGGTAGATTTAGGTTCAACACTTGAAGATACAGCAATTGTAATTACAGATGCACAACTACTTAGTAATTCATCTGATATAGATACTAGCGATACTTTATCAGTTGATAATGTAACCATTGACTCCAAATATGGAACAATAATTGATAATGAAGATGGAACATATACATTAACTCCAACACAAGATTATAATGCAAATGATGTAACTATTAATTTTATTGTAAGTGATGGTACTGTTGATATAGATACTACTGCACATATTGATATTATTGCTGTTAATGATGCTACAGTTATTGAAGGTTCAGAAGAGGTACATACATTTGAAGAAGAAAGTGGGACTGCTATTGTGATAAATGATAGTATTACACTTACAGATGTTGATGATACAAATCTTGAAAGTGCTACTATTACAATTGAAAACTTTGTTGGTAATGAAGATAATTTAGTTTTTGTAAATCAAAATGGTATTAGTGGTAGTTTTGATGAAAATACAGGTATTTTAACACTAACTGGAACTGCTTCTAAAGAGGATTATGAAGATGCACTAGAAAGTATTCAATATAATAATACTAGTTCTGATCCAGATTTAAGTTCAAGAGAGATTACATTTAGTGTAAATGATGGAGATGATAACAGTACAACTATAACAAATCATATAGAAATAGGAGCATTTAATGATGCACCTACTTTAAGTGTTGATTCAGTTGATAACTTTGAGATTGATAAAGATAGTGATGGATACTTAACTATGAGTTTAAATAGTTCAGATACCGATAGTGATATTGATTTTTTTACTGTAAGTAATTTACCTGAAAATGGAACATTATATTTAGATAGTGACTTAACTATTCCTGTTGTAGCTGGTGATTCGATTGATGTAAATGATGCATCTTTTTCAAGTGTAAATGTATATTTTGTTCCAAACTTTGGAAATGATTCAGATGCAAACGATTTTGGAGAAACATGGTTTGACGACAATGCAATATCGTTTAGTTTTACTGCAACAGATACTGGTTTAATAGATGCAAATGGAGTTGAACTTGGTGCTAAAACTTCATCGGAAGCTACTGTAAATATAACTGTTGATGATGTACCTTTTACTATTGATGATGCAACTGTTGAAGTAACAGAAAATGATATAGGTGATGAATCAAATAGTATTAGTGGAAATATTTTAGATAATGATTACAATGGAGATGACGGTGCTGTTGTTCATCAAGTTACCTATACTTCTAGTGATGGTACAACTGGTATTGCAATTGTGGGAGTAGAAACAAATACAGCTGATGGATCGTTAATAGTTAATGAAGATGGAGGTTTTACTTTTATACCTGATGCAAATCTTGACCATTCTAATGGAGACTTAACTTTTAGTTTTGATTATAATACAATAGATGGAGATGGAGATGTTAGTAATACTTCATCTCAAACTATTACTATACATGATGGAAATGATTTAACTATAGGTGATATACAAGACACTACAATAAGTGAAGCAAATTTGGATAGCGGTAGTGATACAAATAGCAAAGAACAAAGTGTAAGTGGTACTCTTAATATTACAACTGGTTCAGATAGTGTAGATGTAAGATTTGATACAACTCAAGTAACTGATGGAAGTTATGAAGAAACTGTTACTACAACTCAAACAGTTGAAGATACAGAAGCTATGGAAGCTGATGGTTGGTCTAAATCTGGTGATGATTGGATAAAAACTGAAACTTCAAGTACTGAAATAGAAGGTAAAACAATTCTTAATCATGGTTCAAAAGAAAGTTTTACAAAAGATACTGATGGTGATGTTACAGTAGATGTTAAAATAACTGGTAATGCATCAGGCGTAGCAATAGTGACTTATGAAGATGGTTCAACTGCAACTATTAATCTTGTTCATGGAGAAAATAAGTTTGAAAATGCAGATAGTATAACTTTTGAAACAACAGGTCAATCAGCTATACACTTAAATAGTATAACTCAAACTTCAGAAGTAGTTACGATTGCAACCGGAGATGCAATTATCACAAAAGAAATTTCAATAGGTAATGAAAATGTAACTCAATCAACAGATCTTACACATGAAGGTACACCAATCACTTATGAATATAGTGATGATGGACATACTTTAATAGGTGTTGCTGGTGAAGTTGAAGTATTTAAAGTTGAAATTATAGACCCTTCTAACAGTGAAGATGGTGCTGGGTATACGTTTACATTATTAGATAGTATTGACCATAAAGATGGGGATGTAACACTTGATGAGTTAGATATTCCATTTAATATAATTGCAACAGATAGTGATGGAGATAGGGAAACAGGAAGTTTTAGTGTAAAAGTTCTTGATGATGAACCTTTAGCTACAGATGCTGCTATTATAGACGAAGATGGAGTAGCTACATTTAATACTAGTGCAGATACTGCATCGCTTGTTACTTTTGATGGTATTGAACATGGAACAGCAACTTATGATGAAATAACAGGAAAGATTACTTACACACCAGATGAAGACTTTAGTGGCTTTGAAAACTTTACATATACTAGAATAGATGCAGATGGGGATGTAACAACGTCAACTATTACTGTAGATGTAAAACCAATAGTTGATAATGCAATAAATATAAAGGGAAGTGCAAGTGGTGATGAAGATTCTTGGATAGAACTGGATATAAATAAACCAGAAGTTGGGGATAGTGATAGTGAAACATTATCTGATATTACAATCTCAAAAATTCCAAATGGTGCAGAATTAAGATTAGAAGATGGAACACCAGTTGAAGTTATAAATGGAAAAGCAGTTGTTAGTATTGAAAATATAGATAATTTAGAGATAAAAGCACCTCAAGATAGTAACTCTAATTTTAAACTAAAAACAAAATTTACTGTAACTGATACTGCTATAAACAGTGAAGGTGAAACTATCACTCATAATAAAAACTTCTCAAGTAAGATAAAAGTAAAAGTAACTGGTGATGCAGATGATACTGATATAGAAGCACAAAATGCAAATGCAATAGAACAAGGACTTGACGAAAATTTATTTGATATTAAAGATTTAATTTCGGATGTTAACTTTGGTGATACAGATGGAAGCGAAACACATACTGTTACAATAGATAATCTTCCATCAGGTACAGTTCTAAACTCTGGTACTGCAACAATAACACAAAATGAGGATGGAACATTTAAACTGGTAGTTAACAATGATGATATCGATAATGTACAACTTCAATTTACAGATACAGCAGAAGGTAACTATAATCTTACTTTACAATCAACAGCAATAGAAAATGATGGAGATGTATCAAATTCTGAAATTGTAAGTGCAAACTTACAAATAAACCCAAGTGCAGGTGAAATTGAATTTAATGTTAATACAGTAACAGGACAAGAAGATAGTGTAATTGGACTTCATATTGATATAACAAATGAAAATCCGGATAGTGATGGAAGTGAAAGTGTAACAGGTGTCGAAATTTCTGGCATCCCAGCAGGTGTTACAATTTTAGATAGTGAAGGAAATGTATTATTTGAATCTACAGAAGATGGATCTTCTATTTTATTACCTATGGATGCTTCAGATATTGAAGGTTTACAGGTACAAGCACCACAAAATGATAGTTCTTCTTTTAATTTAGAAGTTAAAATAGAAAGTACTGATGGTAGTGTTGTTGGACTAAGTGAAGTAAAAGAGATTACAGTTAATGTAAATGCAGATGTAGATAATAGCATAACAGCAGATAATATTACAGGACTAGAAGATAGTTCAATTCCATTTAATGTAAGTTATACTGATTTAGATGATTCAGAAACAGGTTCTGTTCAGTTATCAAATGCACCTATTGGTACAACGATTACATACGGTGATCCTGTTCAAACTGTTATGATTTCAAGTGAAGATCAAAAAGTAGTATTAGATGTAGAAGATGCAGAAAGTTTAGCGCTTACTCCTCCACATGACTATAGTGGAACTATTAATATAGAAATGACTACAACAATTATAGATACAGAAGGATTAAGTACGGATCTAAAAACGATTAGTTCTGATTTTCAAGTAAATGTTACAGGAGATGCAGATACTCCAATATTAACAGTAAGTGGTGCAAGTGGAGAAGAAGATAGTGCGATTGAATTAAATATTGGTGCAGCACTAAGAGATACTGATGGTAGTGAATCATTAACTATAACTATTGATGGCGTAAATGATGCAACATTAAGTGCTGGTATACAAAATGCAGATGGAACATGGAGTTTGACATCAGATCAATTGGATAATTTAACAGTTACTCCAGCAGAAGATAGTAATGAAAACCTTGAATTAACTATAACTGCGACATCAAAAGAAAATGATGCCACAGGAGATACTGCATCAACAACATTACTTTTACCTGTAATAGTTACAGGTGTAGCAGATGCAGCAACTATTAGTGCAAGTGGATCAGGTGTTGAAGATAACCATATAGCTTTAGATTTAAATGCGGTAAATGAAGATAGTGATTCCGAAACATTAACATACATGATTTCTGATGTACCAAATGATGTAACTCTTTATAAAGTTGATGATGAAGGTAATGCTATTACTATTGATAACGATGAATATGCAAGAATTGGTGAATTTGGTGGTTTTAGTGATACTGGTGGTATAAATTGGATTATTAGTGGTGATGATTTAGATAATATTAGAATGATTCCACAAGATGATTTTAGTGGAACTGTATCTATGAGTTTTGCTGTAACATCTATTGAAAATGATGGTGATATGAATACTGTTACAGTACCTTTAAATGTAGAAGTAAATCCTGATCTTGATACAAATCTTACCGATACATCGATAAGTGGAAATGAAGATAATTGGATGGATTTAAATCTATCAAATACAGGTGCTGATAGTGAAGTTATAACAAATGTTTCTATTGATAGTTTACCTGATGGAGCAAGTGCACTTGGTGTAAATGTAGATGGAAATTATGAGATATTAACACCAAATGATGATGGCTCATACGATATATCACCAGAACAAATTAGTGCAGGTGTTGCAGTACTTCCCGATACGAATTCAGATGAGAATTTTGATTTAACTATTACTAGAACAGTTACTGATACAAGTGATGATAGTACAAATTTAACAGCAGATACTCAAACTGTTACTTCTACAATTAACGTAAATGTAGTAGGTGACTCTGATAGTTTAGATTCTATTACAATTGATGATAATGTAATGGTTGAAGAATCAAATCAAATTGGAGTTGATTCTATTATTTCAAATATTCAACATGAAGACCGTGATGGTTCAGAATCAAGATATTTTGTAATTCAAAATGAGGATGGGGCTGATAATACTTCTTGGGTTGTAACTGGTGATGGGGTTATAAATGCTGGTGATGGAACATTTATCGTAACAAATATAGATACAGCAAATATTCAAGTAATAGATACTACATCTGGAGATGGAAGTGTAAATGTTATTATTACTCCTTTTGTTGTAGAAAGAGAAGGTGATATCCTTGAAGATACTGTAAATATACAAACAACTGCTATTAATTATACTGTTGGTGGTGAATTTACAGAACCTACTGCTCCAACTTTAGATATTTCTCAAAATGAAGTATCTGGGAACGAAGATCAAAATATTACAGATGATCTTTTAAATGTTAATTCAAATGGAGATGTATCTTACAGAATAGAAGATACTCAAAATGGTTCAATCTCTGGTAATGATTTATATAGTAGTGATGATGGAAGCCATTGTAATACAGATGGATTATTTGTACTACCTGATGGAACATTTGTTACAACTGATTTAGATAGTATAGTTGTAGATCCAACTGAAGATTTTAGTGGAGAGGTTACATTAGATATTAAAGTTATCGCTTCTACAAATGAAGGTGCCGAAAGTATCTCATCTGAAGAATTAAGTATCAGTGTAGATTCACTTACAGATGGATTTAACATTGAAACAAATGCAGTTGGAGATGAAGATACAGAGATAGATTTAAATATTGTATTAAATCAATTAGATAACGATGGTAGCGAATCGATTTTAGGAGAAACAGTAACTATTTCTATAGTACAAAGTGTAAAAGATGAAAATGGTGATACTCAATATGAAGCAACAACATCAAATGGAGAGATAAATTATTCTGGTAATGAAACATTTATGGATAATGGAGATGGAACATATACTGTTTCAAAAGATGCACTTGATAATATCACATTTAAAGGTGAAGATAACATTCATGGTGTAGTTAATCTACAAATCGATTTTAAAGCACAAGATGGAAGTGCATCTATTATTGATCAGAGTAAAATTTTTACAGTAAAAGTAAATTCTGTAGTTGATGATATCTCACTAGATATTGCAGATAATAGTTTAGAATCTATAGAGGGAGTATCTAGCATAAATCTTGGTCTTACTTCAACTTTAAGTGATGATGATGGGAGTGAAGTAGGGTACATACAAATAGATGGTGTCCCAAATGGAGCAACATTATCTCATGGTTTTGGAGAAGTAAATGAAGATGGAAGTAGTTCTTGGCTTGTACCACAAAGTGTTGCTGGAATAGTTGCTTTAATTCCAGAAGCACATTTTAGTAGTGATACTTTTACTCTTGATGTTGTTGCAAAAGTATATGATGTAGAGAGTGGTACATTTAATGTAAGTGCCTCAATTGAAGATATAAATATAACTATTGATCCAGTTGCTAGTGAAGTTTCAGTTCAGGTATCATCAGCACAAGGAGCAGAAGATAGTTCAATTAACTTAAATTTAAATATTTCTATGGATGATATCGATGGTTCAGAGACATTAAATATTGATTTACGAGATATTCCAGATGGTAGTATAATTGAGTTAAATGGTACAGAGTATTCTCCTGTAGATGGAGTAGTAAGTTTAACTGGGATTACACTTGAAGATAGTCAAAATATCACATTTACAGCACCTGAGAATGTTCATGGAAATTTTGAACTAGGTATGGATGTAACAACAGTAGACACAGCAGGTAATATTACAAGTACATTAGATACTGTACAAAGTACAACTGTTAATGTGGAAGTTCAAGCAATGGCGAGTGATTTTACAGCGGATAGTCAAATTGATGTAGAAATTGGAGCAGCACAAGCAACAAGTGATGGAATTGAAGTTCCTGTTAGTTTAACTGGAATAACTTTAAATGATACAGATGGTTCAGAAACATTAAATATATCAATAGAAGGACTAGGTGAGAGTGCTAGTATAACTTATGAAGTAGATGGCAATATTATTACAGTATCAAAAGATAGTGATGGAATATTTGCATTTGAACTTAATCCAAGTGAAACTAATTATGATGATGTGTTAAAAACTATAAAATTGTCAGCAACAAATGCAGATGATTTAGAAGGTAATATATCTTTTAATGCAACAGCGCAAGAGATATCAACAGGAGAAACATATACATTAACAAATACTGTTACAATTGATGATTTTGTGAGTGATGCTGAAATATCTCAAACAAATGTAACATCTATTGGTTCAGTAGATGATGCAATTCAACTTAATCTTGAACTTCCTAATGGCTTAGATAATAATGAAAAACTAGGTGCTATAACTCTTAATATACAAGGTGATATGAAACTGACAAATGAAAATGATGAGGTAATTTCTGAATCATTAAACTCTGGTGTAAATATTGTAATTGTAAATAGTGATGGGTCAATTAATGAAAATATTCATCCATCTGATCAAACTACAGAAAATATGATTACTATAACTGAAGATGAATATAATAACCTTCAAGTAACTTCTGATGAGAATATCACTGGAACGGTAACGGTAGAGACAACATACAATGCTTTTGAAGTAGATAATTTAAATAATACGATTGAAGGTATTGATCCGGTTACAACAACGCAGAGTGAAGAAATTTATGTCGATGATATTATCTCTTATAATGAAAATAGTACTATCGATGCAGGAGTTGGTTTGGATACTTTAAAGGTTGAGCATGATGATATTGATTTATTTGAGTTATCAGAATCAATTAGAAATATAGAAGTTATTGATATGGATAACGATGTTGACCAAACTATAAAAGTAGACTTAGATTCAATAGTTGATATGACAGATGAAAATAATGATTTAGTATTTGTGGGAGAGGATGGTGATGTACTAGATTTAGGAACAGAAGATGAGTGGACAAAATCAGACAAAATTACTACTGTAGATGGAGTAGATGGTGACTTTACTGAATATACAAATAATACAAATACTGATGTAACTGTTTTTGTAAATGAGGATATAGATGTAATAACAACTGATATTTAAGAATAATAAAAGATAAATATAACTAAATATATTTATCTGGAAATATTCATTAGCTAATTTTAATTAATAATTTTTTATGATATAGTATAATCTTTAAGAATAAATACAAAAGGAATAATATGGAATGCGAAATGCCACAAGTTAATAGTAATAGTCAAGAGATAAAACAAATTTTAGAAGAAACAAAAACAATTGCAGTAATCGGCTGTTCTCCAAATCCAGAGAAAGCGAGTAATAGAGTAGCAAATTATCTTAAAAATGCAGGGTATACAATGATTCCTGTTTATCCTAAAGAGGATGAAATATTAGGTGAAAAAGTATACAGAAGTTTAGAAGATATCCCTAGTGATATAAAAATTGATATGGTTGACATATTTAGAAAACCAGATGTAATTGGACTAGTTGTTGATCAAGTTATACAAAGAGGTAATGTAGACTGTGTATGGACTCAGTTAGGCTTAGTAAATAATGAAGCCGCACAAAAAGCTACTGAAGCGGGTATAAAAGTAGTACAAAATCATTGTACTAAAATAGAGCATGCAAATTTAATCTAATATTTTAATTTATAGCTTTATTTTACAAGTAGGATTACTTTGTAACTCTAGAGTTGCAATAGTTCCTTGTATCCCATCTGTTCTATTTTTTATAGATATACAACCGCCTAATGTATCCGCAGCACTTTTAGCTAAAAATAATCCCAGTCCAGCACCTTTTTCATTTCCAACTCTTTTAAATGGTGCAAAAAGGTCAACCTTTTCATCACAACCAATTCCTTCATCTAAAACCATTAAAGAAATAGATTGCTTATTTGGAATTGTTTTTATAATGATATTTTTACCTTCAGGAGTAAATTTAATAGCATTTTGTACAAAATTCTGAAATATTTGTGTAAGTAGTGTTTCTTGAATAATTGTAATGAAACTTTCTATTTCTGTTTCAAATACTAAAGTGATATTTTTTTCTTTTGCAAGCAATTTAAAATCATTGGCTTTTTTTGATATATATTTTATAATGTCTAATTCAGTTGGTTTCTCAAATTGAGCACCTTCTTGTCTTCCCATATCCAATATTGATGATATCATTTGATTCATACCATCTATCTCTGACACATGAAGTTTTAATACTTCTTCATATTTTTCAGGCTCTCTTTTTTTTGTCAATGTTACTTGACTTTTTAGTTTCATAACAGCTAATGGAGTTTTTAATTCATGTGCAGTACCAATAAAAAGTTCTTTTTGATATTTCACATAACTTTCTATTCTTGTTGTTAAAGTATTAATTGAGTTTGATAATGAATCAAATTCTATAGGTAAAGTTTTTTTATCTATTTGAGCCAAGGAGTTTACATTCATATTTGAAAGTTTTTCAGTAATTTTAATAATAGGAAAAAGTAAAGTCTTTGAGACTGCAAATGCATAAACAATAATTAAAATTAATCCACCAAAACCTAAAAAGATAAGATTACCAAAGATTTTATTTAACATAATATGTGCAGAATTAATATTTCTATTCATTTTAAGATAACGATTTGTAGTTAAATCTAATGGGTAGATAAGTTCAATAAAATGATCCTTACCTTCAGTATATTTTTTAAAAGTTGTATTTGGTATTTCTGGTATTTCTACAACTTCAATTGTAGTATCATCATTAACTAAAACTCGTAAATTAGAATTATGAATGTCATTTTGTGATTTTGAGAGAGTGACGATGAGTTTTGCATCTTTTAAAAGCTCATCTGAGATGTCTTCATAAATTGTTGCTTTAGTAAATCCATAAAATATTAAAGATAATACAACAACAAAAAATGAAGTAGCAAATATAAGTTTTTGAGAGAACTCCTTATAAATGCTTTTTCTAGACATGGTTATACTGTTTTTTCAACTTTTGGTGGGTAACAGAATCTGTAACCTCTTCTTCTAATTGTTTCAATAGTTGCAATATTTAATGGTTTATCCATTTTTTGTCTAATTTGATTAATAGCAACTTCGATAACATTTGGAGTAACTAATTCTGGTTCTTCCCAAATTGCGTCAAGTAATTGTTCTTTAGAAACAATTTGATCTCTATGTCGAGCAAGGTGAGTTAATACTTCAAAAGGTTTACCTTTTAATTCAATCTCATTACCTTCGTAAGTGATTTTTTCTTCATCAGGGTTAATAGCAAGATTTTCAATAGTAATTACGTTTGTACCACCAAATCTTAATCTACATTTGATTCTAGCAAGTAAGATATCGAAATCAAATGGTTTTTTAATATAATCGTCAGCACCAGTTTTTAATGCTTTAATTTCACTTTCTTTATCATCTCTAGCACTTACGATTACAACAGATGTTCTACCACTTCTATTTTTAATTAATTTTGTTAATTCTAAACCATCACCATCTGGTAACATCCAGTCTGTTAAAACTAAGTCATAATTTCTAATTTCGATGAAGTATTCTGCATCTTTAAAGTTCTCTGCTATATCAACTTGGTATCCAATATCTTGTAAACCTTCTTGAAGTGTTCTATTTAATGTACTTTCGTCTTCTACTATTAAAATTCTCATTTAATTTATCCCTTTATTATTTCTCTATAAACTTAAAGTTAAGTTAAGTTTTAGTTTCAAAGTTTGGGATTATAGCATAAAAATTACATAATTTAAAGTGTTTTTAAGTTAAATTTTAAAATTTGCATTATTTTATGAATATTTTGATATAATCAGAAAAAATTTAAGGTATTAAAATATGAGAATAATTAATAAAAAAACTATCCTAAGTATTGTTGCTTCTTTAGCTCTTTCTACTTCTTTATTTGCACAAGCTGATAAAGTATATGCTGTAGTAAATGGTGAAAATATCACAGCTACGGATATAGCTATTGCATTAAGAGATCCAAGAGTGAAATTTGATACATTACAAGATGCACAAAAGAAACAAGTTCTTAGTGGTGTTGTAGAACAAAAAATTTTAGCACAAAAAGCTTTTACAAGTGGTATTGTAGATTCTGCAGAATTTAAAAAAGAGTTAGAAAAAGTAAAACAAAATCTTGCTTACCAAATGTGGGTTAGAGATTTAAGTACAACAGTAACTGCTACAGATAAAGAAGTAAAAGCTTATTATGAAACAAATAAAGCTAAATATGTAACTCCTATGGAATTAAAAGCTAGTCATATTTTACTTAAGACTGAAAAAGAAGCTGATGCTGTAATCAAAACTTTATCGTCTGCAAAAGATAAAAAAGCTACATTTACAAAACTTGCAAAAGAAAAATCAACAGGACCATCTGGTGCTAATGGTGGAGAGCTTGGTTGGTTTACAAAAGAAAAAATGTTACCAGAGTTTAGTGCAGCAGCGGAAAAACTTAAAGTGGGAACTGTAACAGCTAAGTCAGTACAAACTCAGTATGGATTTCATGTTATTTATTTAGATGATAAAAAAGCTTCTGCTTCACTTGCATTTGATAAAATTCAACCAAAATTAAAACAAGAACTTTTACAAACTAAATTTGTTAGTAAAATTCAAAAAATTGCAGCTGATTTAAAAAAGAAATCAAAAATAGAATATAAATAATAATAGAAAATAAAAGGGTATAAATATGGCAGTCTTAGATGTAGTAAAAGCAGGGGTTTTAACAGGTAGTGAAGCAAAAAAATTATTTGATTATGCAAAAGAGAATAGTTTTGCAATTCCAGCTGTAAATATTGTAAACACAGAATCAATCAATGGTGTTTTAGAAGCAGCAGCTAAAGTTAATTCTCCAGTAATATTACAATTTAGTAATGGTGGATCAACATTTTTCGCAGGAAAAGGTTGTAAAGCACCAAATGCTTCAGCTTTAGGAGCTATTAGTGGAGCTAGACATATTCATATGATGGCAGAAGCGTATGGTGTACCAGTTGTTTTACATACTGACCATGCTGCTAGAAAATTATTACCATGGATTGATAGTTTAATTGAAGCAAGTGCTGAAAATTTTAAAAATACAGGAAGACCATTATTTACTTCACATATGCTTGATTTAAGTGAAGAACCTATTGAAGAAAATCTTGATACATGTGTTGAGTATTTCAAAAAAATGAATGAACTTGATATGATGATTGAAATTGAGCTTGGAATTACTGGTGGTGAAGAAGATGGTGTAGATAATTCAGATATTGATAATGCACTTTTATACACTCAGCCAGATGAAGTAAACTATGCATATGAAAGATTAAATGCAATTAGTGAAAACTTTACTATTGCAGCTAGTTTTGGAAATGTACATGGTGTTTATAAACCAGGTAATGTTGTACTTACTCCAAAAATACTTGATAACTCTCAAAAATTTATTTCTGAAAAATATAACTTACCTGCTAAACCAGTGAATTTTGTATTTCACGGTGGAAGTGGTTCAAATCTTGAAGAGATTAGAGAAGCTATCACATATGGTGTTATTAAAATGAACATTGATACAGATACTCAATGGGCATACTGGGATGGTGTAAGACAATTTGTAGCTGATAAACATGATTACTTACAAGGTCAAATCGGAAACCCAGATGGGGATGAGAAACCAAATAAAAAATACTACGATCCTAGAGTTTGGTTAAGAGCTGGACAAAATACTTTAATCGCTAGATTAGAAGTAGCATTTAACGATTTAAACTGTATCGATAAAAACTAGTTTTATTTTATTAATAGATTGATCGAAGGAAGTCGTAAAGGCTTCCTTTTTTTATGTCTAATTTATAAATATATTGGATAAGAGTTGGAAATTTATCTACAAGGTATATAGATTTTAATTGAGTAAAGTAAGATAACATTAATTATGTTTAGAGTATTCTTTAAATGGAAATATATAAGACGAAGGGGTAAATAATGATAAAAAGTACAAATATTATTTATAATAAAAAAGAAGACCTTTTTTCCTTACAAAAGATATGTTCAAATTACGAAAAAAGTCGAATTTTAATTCAGGTCTTTTCTGGTAATTCAGATTTTAATACTTTAAAATTGTTATTATTAGATTTAACTGATGTATTTCCTAACATAGCTATTCTTGGAACAACTACTTCTGGTGAAATTATGGGTGATAGATTACTTGAAGAGAATATTGTTATCAATGTTACCATGTTTGAGCAAACAAAAGTTATCACTCAACTAATCACTCAAAATGACAACCTTTTTGAAGCTGGAAAAGATATTGGAACTAGATTTGCCCAATATAATCCAAAAGCACTAATACTTTTTGGTTGTGGTTTAAAAAATAAACGGACAATTGATGGAACTGAACTCCTTCATTCTTTAAAAAAAGAGCTTCCGGATACAATTATTGCTGGTGGACAAGCAGGGGATAATGGTCAGGGAAAAATTACTTATGTATTTACAGAAGATGGCATTACTTCCCATGGAGTTGCCGCTGCTGCACTTGCTGGTGAGAAGCTCAGTGTAAATAACAGTTACAATCTTGCTTGGATTCCAATAGGAACTAAGTTAACTATAACTAAGGTCAAAGGTAGTCGTGTTTATACTATTAATAATCAAACTCCATATGAACTTTATAGCCATTATTTAGGAAAGAATGTCGCTGAAGGTTTACCTCTGTCTGCTGTAGATTTTCCACTCATTATTGAACGTGATGGAATCTCTATGGCAATTCACGCAATGGGTGTAAATGATGATGGTTCATTTGATTATATACATTCTTTTACTGCTGGTGAGCAGGTACAATTTGGTTTTTGCCATATTGGGTTACTTGAACTTGGAGCTAAAAAAATATTTAACCAATTAAAAGAAAAAGAGGCTCAAGCACTTTTTATTTACTCTTGTGTCTCTCGTAAGTGGATACTTGGTTCAGATGTTAGTTTAGAAATAAATTCTTTAACAAAGTTGGCTACAACAAGTGGTTTTTTTTCTTATGGAGAATATTATTCACACCCATCAGGGGAAAACTTGTTTCTTAGTCAAACAATGACCGTTCTGACTCTAGCTGAAGGTACACAAGATAAAAAGACTATTATTGATGAATTTTCATCACAAATATCAAATGAAGACTCAAAACAACTCAAGACACTTCGTGTTTTGCACAGATTAGTAGAAACATCAGCAAGAGAAAATGAAAAGATTAATGCAGAACTAATAGAATTGTCAGAAAAAGATGCTCTTACAGGTTTATATAATCGTCACTATATGAATAAACATCTTGAATCTGAATTAAAACGAACTCGTCGTGGCACGGAGGCTTTATCTATGTTATTTATTGATATAGATTTTTTTAAACTGTATAATGATGCTTATGGTCATGTAGCTGGTGACAACTGTTTACGTGGTGTTGCAGTAGAAATTGCTAATTTTACAAAAAGACTAACTGATATTGCAATTAGATATGGTGGAGAAGAATTTATTTGCATCTTTCCTTTTACTACATTTGATGGAGCAATGACCTTGGCAGAAGAACTAAGACAATCCATAGAAAGATTAAATATTCCACACACTGATTCTTTAGTTTCTAATTTTGTTACTATTTCTATAGGAGTAGTTACTATAAAGAATAAAAATAAATATTTATCCTCAAAAGAATTGATTAATCTTACTGATGAACAATTATATATTGCTAAAGAGTCAGGGAGAAATCAAGTTCAAGGAAAAGATTTTAGCTAATAGAAAGGTTAAGAGCTAGACAAAATGCTTTAATCGCTAGATTAGAAGTATTATTTAACGATTATAATTGTATTCTAGCTTGTCTTTTTAGAAAACTTACAGTAATATTAAATAATGATTGATTAAAAGGAATTATTATGTTTAAAAATTTAAAGTTAAC
>ENA-ORXI01001670-ORXI01001670.1-sediment-metagenome-genome-assembly--contig:-NODE-1670-length-16976-cov-6.890526_pt1 | contig 16976 bp, 19 predicted proteins | sample MGYA00237861_ERZ511468 | MGnify/ENA primary metagenome ERZ511468 (study PRJEB26299, sample SAMN06266213) | sediment metagenome | isolation source: Hudson Canyon methane seep mesocosm | place... | reverse complement strand
GAATTCCTAAAAATACAGACTACAATAAATCAAACAGCATCAAAAAGTGAACTACAACTCAGACTTGATACTTTAAGTTTAACTGACAGTGCATTTGGTGATTTTGACGTAGATGGTAGTGGATTAGTAACAATGACTCAAGACGGTGCACAATATGCAATAGGTCAAGTTTCAGTGGCAAGATTTACTGATAATAGAGGATTAAAAGCTGTTGGAGACAATCTTCTTATGGAATCAACAAGAAGTGGTACTGCTTTATTTAATATAGATAATGACAAAACTGCAGAGATAAAAGGTGGTACATTAGAATTGTCGACAGCAGATTTAAGTGAATCATTGGTTAATTTAATGGTATTTCAAAGAGCTTTTGAAGCGAATGCAAAATCTATTACAACAGCCGATCAAATATTAACAACATTAATTCAATTAAAAAGATAGGTAGTTTAGATGGATAATTTTTTACTTTTATCAGTGCTAGGAGTACTTGCTATATATTTTTATAGCAGTATGAATGTATATAAATCACTCTATCGTAAAATAACGGAAGAGAAACTACTGGTAGAAGAAAAAAATAGTAATTTAGAAAGCTTAAAAGAAAAATTTGAAAGACAAGTTAAATTTTCTCTTGATACTATTGAGGACTCTCAAGATAGTTTAAAAAGTACAAGAGAAGATTTACAAAACCTAAAATTACAAAATAGTGAATTAGAGCACAGAAATAGACTTCTAGAAGAAAGAATCAACGAACTATATGCCTCAGTAGGCACACTTAGTTAAAATATGAATAAATTATATACAATATTCTTTTGGACTTTATTGGCACCTGTAGTTTTATTTTCATTAGAAAATAAAACTATAGAATCTCAACCTCAGATACTATTTGAACATAAAAAACTACAAGATAAACAAGAACGAAGAGAACTACTTCTAAAATTTAACACAGCCGTTTTATATTTAGAACAAGAAAAATATATACATGCAATTCAATTATTAAAACAATCATCAAAAATATTAAAAGTGCCTTCTTATTTAAATATAGGAATCGCTTATTATAAATTAAAATCTGAAAATAATGCTTATTTGTATTTAAAAAAAATTTATGACTTTAAAGAGTTACAATATAAAGATAAATATTCATATTTCAGTGCAGCTTATTACTTATATAAAATCACTAATAATAAAGAATATATAAATGAAATTACAAAAATAAGCGAAAAATCAAAAAGACTAACAGAACATGAAAAACTACTTGTAGTAGATACTTTAATTCTTCAAAAAAACTACAAAAAAGCACTTAAACTTGCAGAAGAGATAAAAAATATTTCTAAATTAAAAGTAGCAATGTTATGTATAAAACTAAGAAACTATGATAGAGCAAAGTTCTATTTAGAAAAAGCCTTAGCAAATGCAAAAGGTGATAAATCAAAAAATGAAGTTATGTGGTTTAAATTATACAGAAACTTAAAAGCAAATGATATTGTTAATGTTACAGAAGATATCATAAAAATAGAAGAACGAAAAAAAATATTCCATACAAATAAGAAATTAGAGTTAGAACTCTATTTCAATAAAGACAAATTTACAGCAAAAGAATACTTTGATAAAGTTACTAATCCCTCATTTGATTTAAAATTAGATTTTGCATACTATTTTGCACCATTCATTTTTGAAGATTATGATGAAATGAATGTTAATGAAACAAATGGTTTTATTATAAAAAATAAAAATAGTATTCATGAGTTAAATATGATGATAGATTATAATTCTAAATTTCTAAGAGTTATAAAAGAAGATCCTATTAAAAGGGTTCAAACTTTACAACAAATGATTGATGAAAAGTATGATACAAAAGCATATGAGTATTATAATTTAGGATTAGCGTATGCTCAGGTATATGATTATAATAATGCGTACAAATACTTTAAAAAAGCCTATAATTTAGATCATGGAAATAAGCTTTATTCTGTTATGACATTAATTACAACAAAAAAATTTAATGTACTTGAAGATAAAGTATTTTTAGAATTTTTAGAAAAGAATATAATCGCTAATAATGGTACATATGAATATTTATCAAAATACATGTATAAACTTTTTATTGATTCATCAATTAAATTGGATAAAAACAAATTAAGTATAAAACAGAAAAAGTCAATATTTTTTAGAGCACTCTATTTTATTGATAATCTAAAAGAAAATGGGATAATGAAAACATCACCTTTATTAGTTGAGTTTGATAAAGATCCGCTTGTTCATTTATTTAACTTAATTGCTAGAGAAGATAATGAAAATGAGTATATTTATATATCTAGAATTCAAGATGAATTACCAAAAAATTACAATAATAATTTTTTAAAAGGTAGTTTAGTTATCACTGACTATTATATAAATACAGTAAAAGCATTAGGAATTTTCAATCGAACAGATTTTAATATTGAAGATAACAAAAATTCTTCTTATCTAAGAACTAAAGCAATTATACAACTTTATAATGGAAATCCAGAAGAATCAATTAAAATCATTGAATACTTACAACGCGAGTATAATTTACAAAGTATTGATTCTTTTTATATTCTTATTGCTGCGTTATTTAGCTCAGGCAAAACAGAATTAGCTTATGCAACACTAACTGAAATAGAATTTCTATTTAAAGATAAAGATGCGAAATTTTTGAGTGGAATACGATTATTACAAGATATGAAATTGAATAGTGCTCCACAATATTTTCGAGATAAATTAAAAGGTAAACTTGTTGATATTCGTTTGAATAATTTTGATAACTTTTTGGAAGAATTATAATATAACATGAAATTGTATTAAAATTATAAATTTTATGTTATAATTAATTAATTATAAATAAGGAGGATGATATGCAATTAGGCAGACTTGAGGTTATGGAACAAGCACAGGTGGATTATGTATCAAAGATCTCTAAGATACAAGAAACAGACAAGAAGACAAAAATAGATCCTGATGAGGAATACAAAAATGCACAGACAAAACCAAAAATAGCAGATAATGAAGTTATGCTGGATAATGTAAAGTTTGGATATAACTCAGAAACTAAAGATTTTTTTGTGAGAATTACAAAAGGGGATATTGAATATAAATACCCTACAGAAGATATGATGAATTTGAAAAAAAGTTTAATGGAAGCATATAAAAACACACAATCTTAAAATAGGAAAAATAATTGGCATCTGATATATCAAATATAATAAAAAGTGAAATTTCTAGTACATTGGAAAGTTTATTATCTGCAAGTAGTAATGTTGAAGAAGTTGCACTAGTTAGTTCTGATGAATTGGATGATACTCAGTGTGTAAGTACTTTAGTGTCTTTTAATTTTTCAGGTAAAACTTCAGAATGGAATTATTTTATACCATCAGCTGCGGCAACACAATTTGAATATTTAATGCTTGGTGGTGTTACAGATTTAAAAGATAGTATTGATGATGAAATTACAGATGCAGTAAAAGAGATAATTTCAACTATATCTGGAAGTATTTGTACAAGCGTTAATGCTCAAGGATTCGGAGATGTGTCTGGTATAAAATCAACATTAGGGGATAGCTCAGTAATTGCTATCTCAGAGCGATCAAATAGTTTTAAAATATATAAATTTATTGTTAAATTAAATGATGACAACTTAGAACTATATATTTCGTTTGACGATAATTTTACTTCATATGTTGAATCATTAACAAATGATAAATCAGCGGATGAAACAGAGACTGCAGAAAATGAAAAATCTACTTCTATAATCAGTTCATTATTAGGTGAAGAATCTGTAGATAACTTAAGATTATTATTTGATATAAAAATGAGATTAAGTGTTAGACTTGGTACAAAAGTATGCCTTTTACGTGATGTAATAAGTTGGGATATAGGTGAAATCATAGAATTATCACAAATGACTAGTGAACCTTTAGATATACTTGTAAATGGTGTTGTTATTGGTAGTGGTGAAGCAATTATTGTAGATGGTAAATTTGGTGTTAAAATTAAACATATCGGAAAAATTAAATAAATGAGAAAAGATGGATAAAACAACCGCAGGTGGATTGGCAGGAGTTTGGGGACTTGTTGCATTAGCTATTGTTCTTGGTGGAGCAGGATTTGGTGCTTACGTTGATATTCCATCTGTTATTATTGTATTTGGTGGTACAGCTTCTGTTACAATGGCTCAATACGAAGGTGACGCATTAGGTCGATTTGGTAAAGCTGTTGGAGTAGGTATGAACCCTGTCAAAGTTGAACCTATAGAAGAATTAATCGAAAAAATAATTATATACGCGACAGACATAAAAAAGAATGGTGTTATGTCTGTTGAGGGTAAAATACAAGAAGAATCAAATCCTTTCTTCAAGGAAGCATTTAATTTGCTTGTTGATAATACAAAACCAGATGTTCTTGAAAACTTATTAGAGATAAAATTAGAACATATGGAAAACAGACATAAAACGATGATTTCAATGTTTTCGTCTATTGGTGGAACAGCAGGTTCAATGGGTATGATTGGAACACTTGTTGGACTTGTAGCTATGCTTGCAAACTTATCTGATCCATCAGCGGTTGGACCTGCAATGGCGGTTGCTTTACTTACAACAATGTATGGTGCACTTATTGGAACAGGTTTTGCTGGTATTTTTGAAAATAAACTTTCTGAAAAACATAACAAAGAGTTGATTAGTTGTCAAATTATCATTCAAGGTGCACATATGATTGCCTCAGAAGAATCGATAGGTAATGTTAAAATGAAACTTGGTGCAATTATGCCATCAGTGGAAGATTAAAGAGTAGTATTTAATGGCTAAGAAAAAATGTCCAGATTGTCCTAAATGTTTACCTGGTTGGTTGGTACAATTTGGTGATTTAATGTCATTATTACTTTGTTTCTTTATTCTGTTATTGTCTATGGCGACTATGGATAAGAAAAAAGTTGAAGAATATTTTGAAATTATGCGACGAAGTATGGGATTCCTTGAAGGTGCTCAAGATACAGCAGAAGCTGAAAAAGAATCATTATCTCAATATCATGCTGATAAAAGTGAATCTGGTAGTGGAGATGATGTTGGTCAAGATAGTGAATCAGCTGATGTTGCACAGTTGATTGAAGAAGTTACACAAGAATTTAATGATACAAGTGATAAAGATAACGAAGAGGTACAATTAACACTTAAGGGTAATAATGAATTTACTTTGGATATACCTTCTGTATTAATCTTTGAAGAAGGTGAATATGAATTAGCTAATCCAAATGCTAAAAGATTCATAACAAAAGTATCTAAAATATTACGAACAATGACTCAAGAGTTTGATATAGAAGTTGCCGGACATACAGGATCAAATTATCAACGAGGAGATGGTATTCCAAGAGATTCTTGGGATATATCAGCTCTACGATCAATAGCAGTTGTGAAAGAATTTATTAAAAACAAAATTGATCCCGCAACTTTAAAAGTAAGTGCTTACGGTTCTTATAGACCAAAAAGTGATGATGCATTTGAAAACAGAAGAGTTGAGTTACGGTTTGTTTCTACAAGTAAAGACAGTAATAGAATGGCTCAAGATGAAAGTTTTTTTGATAGAATTGAAGAATAAAAGGATCGTTTGAAATGGAAATTAATAATCAATTTTTAGATATAAAAAGTTTAAAGCCTAATTCTTTAGATGGAGTTAGCTCAAAAAATATAAAAACAGATAAAGCACTTAAAGATGTATGTAATAACTTTGAGTCTTTTTTTATGAATCAAATTTTAGAAACTTCATTAAAATCTTCTAAAATGGCAGGTGAAGGTACTGGATCTGAAATTATAAAAGGTATGTATACTGATGCACTTTCTCAAAAATCTTCAGGTTCATTAGGAATTAGTGATATGTTATACAAATTTTTAAGTGAGAATAAATCATGATTGATATTACAGTATTGGAATTGCAAAGTATTGCAGCAGAATTAAAGAAATCTATTATTTTAGATATTAGCGATGTAAAAAAAGCAAATCATGAAAGTTTAGTATCTCGAAATTCTGTTAAACTAACTTTAATGGATAGTTTATCTGAATTGAAACAAAAACTAAATGAAGAATTATCAGAAGAGTATAAAAATGGTAAAGATATATCTATATATAAAGATAGTATTGATGAGCTAGAAGTACAATTACGTGAATTATATGAGTTAAATGGTAAATTAGCATCAATTGTATTACCTGTTAAAGAGATGTATAAAGATATTATTGATGAAATTACTACAAATAATGGTGGATCACTTGTAGAGGTTATGGCATAGTGTTTAAAAAAGTATTAGTAATCTTATCATTGGTTTATTCTGTAGTAAATGCTGAAGTACAAGTTGTGCCTTTGGTAAATAAACAGATTAATTATAAGAGTAAAATATACAGTCAAAATACTAGATTAGTTCAAGCTAATGACAAATATAAGTGTAAGAAATATTTAGATATAAAAACATTGAAAATGAATAAATATTTTGCAAAACATTTTATATCTAAGAATAAACCTTTATGTGCTAAGGATGTTTATATCCCTCAAATTAATAAAGTTAAATTTAGGTTTGGGAATTTAGAAATAGAAAAAGATGGTGAATTAATTAGAGAAACTAAAAGTTATATTAAAATTAAGAATGTAGATGGTACAATTGAAAAAATCTATACTGATGGAAGAAAACACTAGATGAAAATGCTCTCGTTTTTAGGTGAAACACCTACAATAGCCTTACAAAATGCACAAAAAGAATGTGGCTCAGAAGCAGTTGTAATATCAACAAAAAAAATATCATCAAAAGATAAACATTCAGAAAATATGTATGAAATTACTATTGCTTTAGAAGAAGAATACGATAATAAAAGACCAATTCCTAAGAAAAAAATAGTTGCAAAACAATCAAATAATAAAAATGTCGATGTACAATTTTATGACTTTAAAGATCAAATTGTAAATATGCAAGAATCATTAGATAAAGTACAAAAAACACTTTGGGAACCCAAAAGTCAGCTATATGATTTAAATATTCCTCCCGAATTTATAGATATTTATACTTTATTTGAAGAAAATGAATTTGATCAAGAGATGACATACAGTATTTTGAAAAAAACAATTGAACAATTACCTGTATCAATGAAATCAAATCCAATAAAAATTAATAACTTTTTTAAATTGATTTTAAGAAGAATTATTGCTGTTAAACATGAAATACCACTTCGAACTCATCAACGAAAGATTATGATGTTTGTAGGACCAACTGGGGTTGGTAAAACTACTACAATTGCAAAACTTGCTGCTAGATATGCTTATAAGTTAGGTACTAATTATAAAGTTGGAATAATTACTTTAGATTCATTTAGGGTAGGTGCTGTTGAACAATTAAAAGCATATACGAATATCATGCGTTTACCACTTGAAGTAGTAAAAAGACCTGAAGAATTGAGTGAAGCAATAGCAAGACTTAAAGATTGCCACTATATTTTAATTGATACAGCTGGTGGAAGTCAATATGATATGGATAAGATTGAATTAATTAATCAATATCAACAGCACTTAACAGAAACACCAATTGAAAAAATGTTAGTGTTACCTGCAAATGTAAAAACTACTGATTTGTATGAAATTTATAATAGTTATTCTTCATTACATATACATAATTTAATTTTTACTAAACTAGATGAAACAATAAGTTACGGTAACTTAATATCTTTTGCACATAAGACAAAAAAGTCTATTTGTTATATTTCAGTAGGGCAAAATGTACCTGATGATTTACATGAAGCAGATAGTAATTATTTAATTGATTGTTTTATGAATCGTCATGTATCTTAGTTGTAAGTAGTTATATTGTTTGATAAAATTTCTACCCAAGCTAACAAACTCGTTGCTCTGACTAATAGGGTACATTCTGGTTCTAAAACTAAAGTAGTTGTTGTTACCTCTGGAAAAGGTGGTGTTGGTAAATCAACACTAACCTCTAATATTGCTTACTTATTATCACAAAAGAAAAAAAAAGTAGCAGTATTAGATGCAGATATTGGATTAGCAAATCTCCAAGTTATATTTAATTTAAAACCTAAAAAAACTTTTTTTGATTATCTAGAGGGGGAATGTTCCCTTAATGATATTCTATTAACAACTAGTTATCATAATATTACATTAATAGCAGGTAAAAGTGGCTATCAATACAGTAAAATTAATAATAGTATGCATTTTTCTAGACTTGTTGATGATATAGTTTCTTTAAATAAATTTGATATTTTAATTATAGATACAGGTGCTGGATTAAATGAACAAATACAAGAATTTTTAGATTTAACAGATAATATTCTTGCTGTTACTACAACAGATCCTAGTGCTTTAACTGATGTTTATGCATTAATGAAAATGATAAGTTTAAAAAAAAATAAGTTAAATTTATGTTTTAATTTTACTGCAAAATATGAAATTGGGGAGACGATTACCCGGTCATTAAAAAATTTAGCACTAAAAAACAAACTTAATAGAAATTTTATGGTACAATATATGGGTAATGTAAGTCAAATGAATAGTATCTCAACGACAGGTCGATTGAGAAAACTGTTCGCAAAAGAGTTAAAGCAAGATGTAGCATCATTAGAATTAGGTGTAATAGTCGAAAATTTGTTAAAAGATTTAAAGTGAGTTTGCATGGTAATTGAAAAATTTTCTAAAAAAATGTTAGACAGTGGCATATTTAATACATATGTAGCAACAGTATTTTTTGCCTCATTAATCTTTTTTGTTTTAAACTCATCAGTTTTTACACCACTTGAGATGATGTTTGGTATTGTAACTATGACAATTGTCTTTAAGGGAGTTGCTAATATTATGTTATCAATGACTATTTCTTTGGTTAGTTTAGATAATCAAGAAGATCAAGTATCATTTAAAAAAGACTCCGATACGTTAGAATCATTAGTAAATGATTTAGCTATTCAAGAAGCAGCAATACAAAGTAATAAAAATAATAAGAATACATAATTTAGTAAGGATAAAAGATGAAATTATCAGAAATAACAAGTTCGTTGGGAAGCATAAATAAGACTTCTTTATTGGATTCTATTGGAGTACAAACTGATTTATCACAAAATAAAGAAAAAGGACAATCTTTTTCAAATGTCTTAAAAGAATCAATTAAAGAAGTAAATCAAAGTCAAGTTACTGCTTATGATGCTATGAATGATATAGCAACTGGTAAAGTAGAAAACTTACAAGAAGCTGTTAAAAAGATTGAGGAAGCTGAATTAAGTTTAAAACTTGGATTAGAAGTTAAAAATAAAGCCTTAGGTGCCTACAAACAAGTAATGGCAATGCAAGTATAACTTTTTATAAAGGATAGATAATGGGTTTTTTTGATGGTTATAATGTAGCTACATCTGGTATGTCAGCTCAAAGAACAAGAATTAATATGGTAAGTTCTAATATTGCAAATGCACAAACAACACATACTACAGAAGGTGGACCATATAAAAAGCAAAATGTTGTGTTTGAAGAAATTTTATTAGATGCTGCAAAGAATAAAAATAAAGAAAATTCGTCTGATAATATTGATCCTTTAGCATTACGAGGTGTTGGGGTTAGAGAAATAATTGATTCAAAAGATAAACCTATTTTAAAATATGAACCAGAACATCCTGATGCAAATAAAGATGGATATGTAGCTTACCCAAATATTAATCCTGTAATTGAAATGGTAGATTTAATTGAGGCAATGCGATCGTATGAAGCAAATGTATCCGCTTTTAAAACACAAAAAGATATGGATACGAAAACTCTTGATATAATTAAAATGTAGGTGGTGATATATGTCAGCTGAACTTTTAATGAATTTTGATAAGACTGTTTCCCACAAAACAAATGGTGAATCAACATCTTCAAATAGAAATACAACAAAAGAAAAAAAAGAAGGAAATTCTCTTTTTGATTCATTAATGAATGAGGCAAAAATAGAATCTAAAGAAGAAGAGAAAACAGCAACAAAAAATACTGATAAAAATACAGAATCTAAAGTAGAAGAGAAAACAGCAACAAAAAATACTGAATCTACAATAGGCGAAAAAACAACAACAAAAAATACTGATAAATCAATTTTAGAAAAAGATGCAGTTCAAATAAAAGAAAAAACAAGTAGCTTAGATATAGAATCTTCTAATACAAAAGAGAGCGTGTCTGTTAAGAAAATGGTGGAAAAACTAGTTGATATAGTTGTAAATACTGCAAAAGAGATGTTTGATAAAAACGAGGGAGAATCTGTTGATAGCAAAGAATTAAAAAATGCTGTTGAAGATATTGTAGACTCTAAACTAAATAATATCGCAGATAAAGATAAATTAAAAACTATTATTGATAAAAAATTAGATATTGTAAACGATAGTGTAGATATCATTAAAAAAGAAACTAAGAATGTTACTACAAGTAAAAATTCAGAAACTAACAATGATTTAGGCACAGAACAAACAAAAAAATCAAAAGAAATAATTCAAAATGAAGTAATTATCATTAAAGATAATGTTAAAGAGATAAAAAAAGATGTATCTTTAATTATCAATAAAGAAGAATCAAAATCAAAAAATCAAAATTCAGATAGTATTGATTCTGAAAACTCAGATGATATTGATAAAAGCATAACAGATAAAATTAAAAATAACTTATCTGTTATTTCTGATACAAGTGATGAAATTAAAATTATTATATCTGATATAGATACAAATAATAAAATTCCTAAAACAGTTGAGTCGTTAAAAGAAGTTGATACTAAAATTGAATACAAAGTTGAAACTATAAAAGAAGCTATTTCTGATATTAAAGAAAAAGTATTGGAAGTAGTTATTGTTAAAACAACAGGTAATGAAATAAAAAAAATGGAATCTTCTTCTGTTAATATCATTACAAATATTAAAGGAAATGGAGATTCTGAAAAACCTTTATTAGCTTCGATGTTTTTAAATGCACAAAAATCTATAAAGGATAAAACTTCGTTAGAACAAGTTCATGATGCAAAAAATAATATTACTGATAAAAAAAGTATAGAATCAGTAAAAGAAAGTGCAAAAAAACTAGATCTTAATCTTGAAAAAACAGAAGTGAATCATGAGGAAGAAAAAGGTGAGAAACCTGTAAGTACTGAAAAAAAAGAAGAATTAAAAACAAATAATTTAATTAATTCTAGAACACTAAATAGAGCATTAATAGATCAAAAAATTGAAGCAAATCATGTTAATGTATTACGAAATAATATAATTTCTCAATCAGAAATAAGTAAAAATAGTGAAAATGAGAAAAAAAATAACATTGAAATTGTAGAGATGACTGTCCCTAAGGATATTGTACAGAATTTACAAAACAAAATTATAGGTGCGCAACAAAAAATGGGTAGTTTTATGAGTGAAGTTGCTAGAAATATGTATTTAAACTATAAGCCACCAGTAACAGCATTTAGAGTAAATCTTAACCCCGCTAATTTAGGTACGATTTCTATTATAATGAAAGCAAATAAAGTAGATAACAGTTTATCGGTTAGTATGAATTTAAGTAACTCTAATACAATGGAAGCATTTACAGAAAATAAAGTTGCACTACAAAGTGCAATTCAGAGACAATTTAATGAAACTTCAAATGTAACTATTAACTTTAATATGCAAGATCAAAATTCTGAAAATGAATTTAATCAAAACAATCAAAATAATCAAAAAAACAATCAAGACAAAGGACAGAATACTGATTCTGAATCTATAGATATAGAAGATCAAGAGATAATTGAAACTAACGATTATATGTAAAAGGTAATAATGTGCAAGAGTTAATATCTTTATTAGATCAACAAACTGTATTTGCATTTTTATTACTGTTAGCAAGAATTTTAAGTTTTATGGCATTTATGCCAATAGTGGGGCATAAAACAGTTAACCCTACTATACGAATTGCAATATCTTTTTACTTAACACTTTTTATTTTTCCTTTAATTGATTATGATAAAAGTTTAATCACCCAAGATACATTTCTCCTTGCTTTGATTAGTGAAATTACATTAGGTTTAGTTGCTTCATTTTTAGTTCAAATTATTTTTTCTGCTATTCAAATAATTGGTGATCTTATAGGATATGCTACTGCTTTATCTATGGCAAATATGTTTGACCCTGCAACAGGTACACAACAAGGTATTGTAAGTAGATTTTTGTATTTTATTATTTTAGTTATATATTTAGAGTCAGGGATGTATGAAGTTACCATATATATGTTAGCTGGTAGTTTTGGCCAAATATCACTTGGTACATTTGATCTATTTACTTATGATGGTATTACTTATGCATCTAATGAAATTAATAGAATGTTTGCTTTTGCTTTTTCATTTGCATTTCCTTTATTTTTCATTGGATTTATATTGGATGTATATTATGCATATGGTACAAAATCAATGCCAGCATTTTCTCCATTTGTTATTACGTTTCAAATTAAATTTGCATTAATTTTTATCTTTATGCTGTTTGGTATTGATGTATTTGTCGATAGTTTTACTAATTATTTTATTTCAAAATTTGAATATTAGGGTTTATAATGGCAGATGAAGAAGAAAAGACAGAGGAACCCACGAGTAAGAAAATTGATGATTCCAAAGCGGAAGGGAATGTCCCTAAATCTGCAGAAGTCCCTGGTGCTGCAATTTTATTTTTTTCATCAATTTATTTGCTTTTTTTTGCTGGACCATTTTTTAAAGATATAGAAAAATCTATTATTTATATTTATTCTTTTATAGGTACAGATTTAGATGGAAATGTATATTTTGAGATTACCAAAAATATAATCAGTACTGTATTATTAGGGATGGCACCATTGTTTTTTTTAGTAATTTTTCTTGGAGTTATTTTTAATACAATGCAGTTTGGTTTTGTATTTACACCATTAAAGATTAAATTAGAAAAAATTAATCCAATTAGTGGTTTTAAAAACATATTTAGTGCAAAGAAGGCACTAGAAGCTTTAAAGTTAACAGTTAAATTAATTTTAATATTTATTGTTATGTTGATAATTTTAGCTATTATTTGGGATAGTATACTTGCTATGATGAACAAAGATGTTCGTTCATCTTTAGAAGCGATGATGACGTTGACAGTATACTTCTTATTAACAATTCTGTTAATTATAATCATTTTTGCTATAATAGATTTCTTTTTTACCAGACATTATTATTTTAAGCAACTAAAAATGTCAAAACAAGAGATAAAAGATGAACATAAGCAAATGGAAGGGGATCCATTAGTAAAAGGTAGAATTCGTCAAATACAGATGAAAATGTCAAAACAAAGAATGATGGCAGATGTCTCTGATGCTGATGTTGTCATTACTAACCCCACACATTATGCAGTAGCATTAAAATATGATACAGAAAAATCAGATGCTCCAATTGTTCTTGCCAAGGGGATTAATTTTCTTGCATTAAAAATTAAAGATATTGCAATGGAGAGTAAAATACCTATAGTTGAAGATCCTGCATTAGCACGAGCACTTTATGATCAAGTAGAAGTCGAACAAGAGATACCAGAAGGTTTATATAAAGCTATTGCAGAAATATTTACTTTTGTGTATAATCTAAATAATAAATAAGGGATACATAAAGAGATGATAAATAAAATACTTTTTTTACTTTTAATCTTTTTTGCTACGGCAGAAGCAAAAAAAGATTTTTATTATAATTTTATCAATGAAGATTTAACGCAAATTTCTCAAGATCAAAAAGAAAAGATTGTCGGAGCTAATAATAAACTAAAAACTATTAGAAGATATGTTAAAGAAGGTGAACTTGAACGTGCTTTAAAAACTGTTGACCTATTTATTAATACAAATAAAATTAAAATATTAGATTCAACAGCTATGTTACTAAAGAATGAAATTTTATATAAACTTAATAGTATTGTAAAATCTGATGAAGCAAATAGATTATTAGAAAAATCAATAAATAATTCTACCATAAATCAAAATGATTTGTTAGAAGCATATCGTTTACTAGTATTAATAAAACTAAGAGTAAATAAGCCTAAAGAAGCAGAATATTATGCAAAGGCTATAGAGTATAGCTTTGATGATCCCTTATCAAAAGTGTATGGAAAAGTTGCATATGCTCAAATACATATGAATAATAGACATTATTCAAAAGCCATTAAAATATTAAGACAAGAATTAGTAAATACAACAAGTTTAGAAGTTGCAACTATAATTGCAGATGAGTTATACGATGCATATATCTTAAATAAACAAAGAGATGAGGCATATGCTTTAGTAAAAAAAGTTTTAAATAAAAATATTGATTACTATGCAAATGATAGCTATAAAGCATTAAAAAAAGTTGATAAATTAGTTAAGTCTAATATGTCGAAATTTGCAATAGAAATCTTAAGAAAGTTACTTGAAAATGCAAGCGAATCAGATAGTATTGATAGTTTTAAATTTAAATTAGCAAATACATATATGGAAATTGCTGGCTTTGAAAAAGAATATATGCCAATGGCAAAACTGATTTATGAAGAACTCATTCAAATTAAAGACAATAATCCATATTTTAATAGATCAAAAATGTACTTAGATGAAATTATCATGCGTGAAGGAAAATTTGAACCAGCGATGATGGCAGCAAAATATAGTGCATTTGAATCAATGCAATATAAAGCGATGATGCAAGAGTTACTAAATGCTATAGAAGATGAAAAATATGAACAGATTATTCGAATGCGTAAAATATACAATGGAATTTATAATCCAATAGTAAGAAGATTTGGATATGAAAATATAGAACAAATTTATAACTTAGTAAATAAAAGAATGGTACAGTTTTATTTAGAAACAAAACAATGTAAACAACTAAATAGTGTTATAAAAGATGTTTCAAATGATGTTTTATTACTTTTAATACAAGATAAAAGAAATGTTAATAGCCTTTTTGGATGTATGTTAGATTTACCAGAAGAAAGAGCATATATAATTGCAAAAAATGCTTATGGTAAAGCACAAAATAGTGAAATATACTTTTATTTAGAAAAAATAGCGATTGCGTTAAATAGATATAAAGATGCTGAAAGCTTTTCTCAAAAACTAGATATGTTTAGTGATTCACAGCTTCTATCAGATGAATTTTTATATAGATTTCTTATTAATACACAAAAGAATAATCCTTTAAGTATGCAAAACTTTTTTGGATATGCAAGAGCAAATCAAGAGTTTGTTGTAAACAATGAAAATAATCCTTTGATTATTGATTTTTATTATGAATATTATTTATATCTTTTAAAAGAAAATGAAGAAGAGGAAGCTACAGTTATTTTACAGAAGTTGTATGAAAAACAAAATGAGATGAATGCTCGAATTTATTCACCGTTTGTAGAGATTGAATTAGCAAAATATGCAAAACTTGATGATGATTATGATACGGCATTAGGGTATTTAAAATATGGTTTAAATATAAAACGAATGAAAGATGGAAAAAGTATAGATAGAGCCATTAAAACAGGTGATTTAGCTCATATATACTATGAAATTGCAAAAATATATGAATACCAAAAGAAAAAAAATAGATATAAAGCAGCGATTAAAAAATGTCAAAACTTAAAAGATACAGAAAGCTTTTATAAAAAAATGTGTGATAAATTATAATGACATTAGATAATTTTTTAAATGAAATAGATGGAAATAATTTATATATCCCATTTGGTAGAATTGTAAATATTAACTCAACAACTATTATAGCAGATGGTTTAGAAGTAGCAATTGGTGATATTGTAAAAATAGACTCTACTACAAGAGTTTATACAGTATTAGGAATGGTTGCTTCTATAAGTGAAGGCTCTTTTACAATTGTCCCTTTTTCATTTGTAGATGGATTTAAAATTGGGGATAAAGTTTTTTTACAAAAAGAGGGTTTAAGTGTAAAATGTGGTTATGGGTTACTTGGTCGTGTAGTTAATGCCCTAGGTGAACCTATTGACAAAGCTGGTAAATTAAGAGAAGTCAATGAAAACTCTGCAATAAATAAGGCAACAATTTCTCCTTTAGATAGAGGAATAATTGATGAACGATTTTCAACTGGTGTTAAAGCAATAGATTCAATGCTTACTTGTGGAAAAGGTCAGAAAGTCGGTATTTTTGCAGGTTCAGGTGTTGGTAAATCTACTTTAATGGGTATGATTGTTAAAGGAAGTGAAGCTAAAATTAAAGTGATTGCACTTGTTGGGGAAAGAGGAAGAGAGATTCCTGAATTTATTCATTATAACTTAGGTAATAACTTAGAAAATACAGTTATTGTAACTGCAACTAGTGATGAATCATCTTTAATGAGAAAATATGCAGCCTTTACTGCTATGGCAATTGCAGAGTTTTTTAGAGATCAAGGTCACGATGTTTTACTTATGATGGATTCTGTGACACGATTTGCAATGGCACAAAGAGAAATCGGGCTAAGTACTGGTGAACCACCAACGCAGAGAGGTTATCCACCTTCAGTTTTCGCACTTTTACCACAACTAATGGAACGAGCCGGATCTAATACAAAAGGAACCATCACTGCTTTTTTTACTGTACTTGTTGATGGTGATGATTTAAGTGATCCTATTGCCGATCAAAGTAGATCAATTCTTGATGGGCATATTGTTTTAACAAGAAAATTAACAGAAGAGGGCTTTTATCCCCCTATAGATCTTTTACAAAGTGCTTCAAGGGTAATAGATAAAGTAGTACCCAAAGAGCAGTATAATAGATTTTTAAAGTTAAAAAGGGTATTATCATTAATAAATGAAAATGAAGTACTTATCAGAATAGGTGCTTACAAAAGAGGTATGGATAAAGAATTAGATCATGCTTTACTTAAAAAAGAAAAAATAAAATCTTTTTTATCTCAAGGTATGGATGAACTTTATACTTATGAATCAATAGTCAATGGACTTATGGAGGTGACAAATGATTGATACAAG
>ENA-ORXI01001669-ORXI01001669.1-sediment-metagenome-genome-assembly--contig:-NODE-1669-length-16983-cov-13.650420_pt1 | contig 16983 bp, 18 predicted proteins | sample MGYA00237861_ERZ511468 | MGnify/ENA primary metagenome ERZ511468 (study PRJEB26299, sample SAMN06266213) | sediment metagenome | isolation source: Hudson Canyon methane seep mesocosm | place... | reverse complement strand
AAAAGCTGAGTTTGAGATTGTTGAACATTCTCCTCACTTTTCTTTTGGGCATATTCAGCCTTTCTAATTTGAGTTATTACAAAAAGTGCAGTCGCTATGCTTGAGAGGGTAATGAAAATGAGCAGAATATACATATAAGACAAGCTATCCTCATAGCTCTTCTGACTATTCTCCTTAAACTCAAGGGCCTTGTTTCGAGCAAAATCAATCAGAACATCCATTCTTTGAGTTAGCAACTGCACGTGTTTTGCCCCCTTTCCCACTGTAATGGCTGCTGCTTTTTGGTGCTGATTGTTACGTTGTAAAATGATTACTTCATTACGAATGGCTTTCCAGTCCACAAATGCTGAGAAAGCAGTGTTAACTGTTTCCATGTCTCCGAGAAAGCGTTCATTGATTAATTCAAAATGGCGGTAGACTTTTTGTTCATGTTGTTCTACGAGTGAAATGGCTATATCTAACTCATCTTTAGTTGTTGCCAACACGACATCCTTCATATATCTGTGCATAGAGATAATGTCGGAATTTGCTTCTAATACAGCGTTGCTGACAGAAAAAGGGTGCAGATACATTTTCTCATTGAGAGCAGCCACTTTACCATTTTCTTGTAACGAGATTAGAGCGAAAAGAACCACTAATAAAACCATTGCTACGAACCCAAAAATGAGTAACGGTGTAGATGATTTTATATCTGATGATTTGGCACGAGACATTCAGGTTTCCTTTATCGCCTTGGTACAAATTTATAAGCTGGTTAGGGTTCAACAGCAGGATTAAATGAAAAAGGTGTCTAAATTCCTTTCAAGAATATTTGACCATTATTGACACTCCTATTCCAGAAAAGCAATAAACGCTACCAATTTATATTTCCTCCTATTTATCCCACTTTTTTGCTTGGATGAGAGTAGCAAAAAAACCAGCCATTAATGTGCTTTTATAACACTAAACATTCCTGCTTTAATAAAAGGTTTCCTTACCGTTGAAATTAAAATATCCAATTAGATAATCAATTTAACTCAAACTGTTTGGCTATATCAATCCCTCTTTAATGGGGGGGGAAGTAACGGGGCCTATGAACGTCGCTATAATTAGATTTTTACACGGCCATTTGGAGAATTGTTGACCCTGTTTATTTGCTCTCATTAGCCGTAAATCTGACAAAGAATTGAGCATATTGTTGCTAACAATGCACGGAGATGAACTCATTTACATTTACCCCGATAAAAGCCCCAGCGGAATGATTTCTGTCGATAGCCAGATTGAATTGAGGCTACTTCTTTAATTCTATGTTCCAGTTGAAGTTGAATACGAACAGTCCATATTTTACGCAACTTAAGTGGCGGCTTTTGACTCATAAGCTTACCTTTATTCCAAAGTTCCTGAGATTTTCTCAATAATGGTAAATATAGCATTGTGTAGCCCTCCTTTTCGGATAGGCTATAAGTGTAATGCTCGTGCGATTCGACCCACAGCAAACATTGCATCTCAATCTATTGGACTAAGTAATATATATTTAGGAAGAGAGGGAGGACTATAACTCCCTGTTTTTCCTTAATTATCGACTTACTAGGAATTAAAGTCCGCAGTAAATATAAAATTACAGGGAATTTTATACTCTTTAACAACTAGTTATATGAAAGGGATAGTGATGAGAACCACTGAAAAACACACCCATGTTAAATTTTGTATTCACATTATTTTATAATGGCTGTCTATGTGATTCTATAGCGTATCTAAGGCTGAAGTAATACCATAGTCTCTTATTGGTTAAATTTAGCAGTCCTTGAATCCAATGTTTCTTACTTTAAGACTCATATTTGGCGTACTCTTATACCTTTCAGCTGAGAAACGACTACATCTTACTCTGCCCCCAACAGGCACTATATAGAAAATATAAATCAATCAAAGGAATGCTTATCTATGTCATTTGGCTTTTTAGGCTTATGTGATGAACTATTGAAAGCTGTTGCAGAACAAGGTTATACAACGCCATCACCGATACAGATTGAAGCTATTCCGGTGGTGCTTAGTCAGCGTGATGTTATGGCGGTGGCACACACTGGTACGGGCAAAACGGCTGGCTTTACGCTGCCTATGGTGCAGCTATTGTCTGGTGGCCCTAGCCCGCAGGCTCAATATGTACGTGCGTTAGTCATTACGCCGACCCGTGAGCTTGCTGCTCAGGTTGCCGAATGCGTTCAAAACTACAGCCGCCATATGAATATTCGCTCTGCGGCCGTGTTTGGTGGTGTGAGGATTGAGCCGCAGATATCCCGATTGCAAGATGGTTTGGATGTGCTTGTTGCTACACCTGGTCGTTTGATTGATCTTTATAACCGACAGGCGATTAACTTTGATCAGCTTGAGATATTGATCTTGGATGAGGCTGATCGCATGTTGGATTTGGGGTTTATCGACGATATCCGTCGTATCCAAATGCTGCTGCCTATCCAACGTCAAACCTTGATGTTTTCAGCGACGTTTTCTAAAGAGATCAAGTTGCTTGCTAAAGGTATGTTAAATAATCCACTCTTGATTGAAGTGGCTGCCGCGAACAGAATTGTCGATACGATTAAGCAGAAAATACATCCTGTAGACAAAGAGCGTAAGAGTGAGATGTTGATTCACCTGATTAAAAAGAACAATTGGCACCAAGTTTTGGTCTTTAGTCGTACCAAGCATGGTGCGGATAGTTTGGTATTGCAACTGAAAAACGCCGGTATTAGTGCTGAATCAATCCATGCGAACAGAACCCAGCATGCACGTACACATGCCTTAGATGGTTTTAGAAATGGGAATGTAGTGGTATTGGTCGCCACTGATATTGCCTCTCGGGGCATTGATGTAAATCAACTGCCTTGCGTGGTTAACTTTGATCTCCCCTATGTACCAGAAGACTATGTGCATCGCATTGGTCGTACCGGTCGTGTTGGCACCATTGGTTTAGCGGTTTCATTGTTCAGTGAGGATGAATCTAAGCAATTACAGTCTATTGAACGTGTCATTGGCCGACAGTTTGAGCGTGAGATCATTCCAGGCTTTGCGCCCAGTGGGAAGGCGGCAGTAGACTCACCGTATGATGATGAGGAATATGGTAATTTTGAGGCGGATCCTAAGCCGCGACGTCGAGGCCAATCTCAGAGACGTGGAAGCCGTGGCGGTAACTCCTCAAATCGAAATCGTAATAATTGAAAAGGGTTAGGAAAAATAGTGGCCAGAGTAAGATTGAATTGAGTTAATGGGGTATCTAAGTCCTTATATAATAGACTTACACAGGTCCAACTATTATGACTTTTCTATATAATTCAAGATATCCTGTTTACTCTAAGCACACTACTTAGGCCGATGACGTTGAGCGTTTAATACCTAATTTACTCATGCGGGATCGCAAGGTGTTTGGATGCATTTCTAATATGGTTGCAGCACCCTGCTCACCTGATACTCGCCATTGTGTATATTCAAGTACCTTGATGATGTAGTCTTTTTCCATAGCAGAATATGTTTTTAAACTTGCATCATTAGTCTCACTTTTCATACTGTTTACACTCGCTAATCTATCTTGTAGCTTCAATGAACTTCCATTAGAAAGAATAACGGCTCTCTCAATAATATTTTCTAATTCACGTACATTGCCAGGCCAAGAATAATTGCTCAATTCATCCATTACTTGTTGAGGAATACTGTCAATTTGTTTGCCCATTTTCTGAGAAAAACGATCGACAAAAGATTGAACAATAATCGAAATATCTTTTCCTCTTTCTCTTAAGGGTGGCAATGTCATAGGAAACACGTTTAATCTATAGAATAAGTCTTCTCTAAAATCTCCCGCCTTCACCATCGCCTTCAAATCTCGATGCGTTGCTGCAATAATTCTGACATCAACAGATATAGTAGTGGAACCGCCTAAACGTTCAAACTCCCCTTCTTGGACTATTCTTAGTAATTTAACTTGAAGATCAAGTGATAACTCGCCAATTTCATCTAAGAAAATTGTGCCTCCATGAGCTAATTCAAACCGACCTATACGGCGCGACATTGCACCCGTGAAGCTACCTTTCTCATGACCAAATAATTCACTTTCAATTAGATTGATGGGCAATGCTGTGCAATTAACTTTAACTAATGGCCGTTCTTTTCTTTGGCTTAAGTTGTGAATAGATCGTGCAAACAACTCTTTACCCGTACCTGTTTCACCCAGCAATAAAACGGTACTATCAGTTGGTGCGACTTGCTCTACCTGATGAAATACTTTTGAAAGGTTTGGACTCTGGCCTAAAATTTCTTCAAAGTTGCTGTTATGTTTTATTTCTTCTTGCAGATAGGTGTTTTCTGCTTGGATCCGATCTTTTAATTCCTTAATTTCTTCTATAGCATTTTTTAAATTATTTTCAGATTCTTTTATCTCAGTAACATCTTGGAAAACAACAACAGCACCTATTATTTCCCCATCATCAATAATAGGCGTACTGGTGTAATACACTGGGAAGCTAGTACCATCCTTTCGCCAAAATACTTCATCACGTACTTGATGGTGTACTTCACCATCCTTTAGTGCAGCATAAATGGGACATTCTTCATGAGGATATGGACTACCATCAGCCTTAGTATGATGGTGTTGAGCATGCCCTGCTTCGCCAATGGTTTCTTCTACACTCCACCCCGTCATTTTGACTGCCGCAGGGTTTACAAAGGTCGCTTTACCATTAGCATCTAACCCATAGATGCCCTCGCCTGCAGAGTTTAATATCAACGCGTACCTTTTCTTAATGTGATCAATATTATTCATGCCTATCCTTTAGCTAAATTCACCTGCATTAGAATCTAATTTGAAATTTAACATATCGTTCTTACACGATATATCGTAACTAAATTAAAAGCAATTTTACTTGTCCTGATCACAAAATGAACCGTAATAGATTGTTCTATCAGAATTTATTGTCTTCTATACTATCTTGGCACGTCATCTGCACTTTCACTACTAACTTAGATTAAAAGTAGAGAAATCATAATGAATCGTTCTATCGCTAGTGACATACAAAAACGAGTCATTATTAATACTGAAACACTAGATTGGGATCCAACAATAACTCAAAAAACATTAGAGACAAACAACAATGATGGTTATGAACAAATAACGTCTCTTGTTCGTTATAGTGCTGGTGCAATTTACCTACCACATTGCCATCCTAATGGAGAAGAAATATTCGTCCTTGAAGGTACATTATATGATGAGCGAGGCGATTTTCCTTCCGGTAGTTATATACGTAACCCGCCCGGTTCCTACCATCAGCCTTATAGTAAACATGGCTGCCTTATATTCATAAAAGTCGAACAAATGACATTGAATGAAACTAAGCACCTTCATGTGAAAACCTATAGTGAAGATTGGAAAACAGATATTTTATCTAACACTGATTTAATTAACCTTTACACCAATCACGATGAAAAAGTTGATCTTGTTCGCTATTTACCTAGTGAATCACCTAATAAGATCTCATCTCAAGATGATGTCTGCGTAGAACTATTTGTCTTATATGGAGTATTGAATCATCAGGATAAATTTTATCCAAAAAACACATGGATTAAAGAGAACGGTGATAGTTTTCAGGGTTTATTTAGTCGTTCTGGCTGCACGATTTATCGTAAAACTGGTCACCATAATCTTTTAGAACCTTACTCTTCAAGTTTAACTAAAGAAGGAATTAACTATGAATACTAAACCGCTTATACCACCCTTCAATCAAGAAACAGCTACAGAGAAAGTGCAGCTGGCTGAGAATGGCTGGAACTCTCGAGACCCTGAAAAAGTAGCGTTAGCTTATACTGTTGATTGTGAATGGCGGAACCGAGCCGAAATTTTTACAGGCCGAGAAAAGATAATTGAATTTCTTAGTCGTAAATGGGAAAGAGAGATAGATTATCGCCTCAAAAAAGAACTCTGGTGCTTTAATGATAATAGAATTTCCGTCACCTTTAAATACGAGTGGCATGATGAGTCAGGCCAATGGTACAGGTCTTACGGTAATGAACTATGGGCATTTGCACCAAATGGTCTTATGCAGCGACGTATAGCCAGTATCAATGACAAGATAATTAGCTTTGATAGTCGTGAAATAATTTAATTATAAAAATGAAGGGCCACAACTAAAAACAAACCCATATAGGAAATAATTTATCTGAGATGTAAACTTTAACTCTGTACGTTATCGCTTTTTCTAGGACATTAAAATGAAACAAGTTCATCGCTCACATACTCGAGGCGTATCAAAAAATCACTGGTTGAATAGTCATCACTCATTTAACTTTGCTGATTATTACAAGCCAGACCGAATCGGCCATGGTCAATTACTCGTTCTCAATGATGACATTGTTTTACCTAGCAATGGGTTTGGCTTGCATGGGCATAAGAATATGGAAATCGTATCTATTCCATTAAGTGGCTCTTTGTTGCATAAGGACAATATGGGTAATGAACATATTATCGATACTGGCGATGTACAGATCATGTCCGCTGGAACGGGGATTAAACATTCTGAGTTTAATCCTTCATCCACTTCCATTGTTAATTTTTTACAGATCTGGATACTTCCTAACACGCTAAATATTTCACCTAGGTATGAGCAACGAACAATCGACCAAAAAAAGTTACAAAATAGCTTTTTACCCATCGTATCGTCTCTAAAATCAGATACAGATGCAGTATCGATACAGCAAGATGCAATTATTTCATTATCAAAAATTGATGAAGGCATGACCATAAGTTACATCACGCAATTCAAAAATTCTTCTTGCTACTTTCTTGTCCTTGAAGGTGAAGTCAATATAGATCAAGAACATTTACAAAAAAAAGATGCTCTACCATTAACAGATGTAACAAAAGCAGAAATTACAGCAATAACAACGACCAAATTATTATGTATTGAAACGGTATAGAGTAGTGATCTTTTGTTTAATGGAATTAATCTCCACTTACAAAGTGTTTTATCAGTTCGATTAGATCCGGTGAATCAAGTGATATAAAGTGTCCTGCATTTTGAATTATCACTAACTCTGAGTCTGGTATTAACGAATATTCTTGTTCTCTTTCATCAGCTGTTGACCAATCATTACTGCCATAAACCAATAAAACAGGCGTTTTAATATTGGGGTATATTTCACGTACTTGTTGCCATTTTGGAAAGTGTTTAATCAGGTTCATAAAGGCTTGATGATGTCCTTTTCTATTCCCAGCTGCATTTATTTCATGCATCAGTTTTTTAGGTAAAGACTTATTATTAAACACGCCACCACGCATTATTTGAAGGAAAATAGGATAAGAACGTAGCCGCCAGAATGTCGCGCCCAATATGGGTATATTTGAAATAGAAAAAAGTAGTCTTGCAATCATTGAACTACGATGTATACCTTTCCCTTGTGCATAACCATAAGGATTAATTGCAATAACTTTGCTAACTCGTTTGTTGGATTCAGCTGCTAATATCAAGCCTATAGAACCACCAATTGATTCACCAACTATGGTTGCGTTATTAATATCCATGGCTTGCATGAAGCCTGCTACGTTTCGTTTAAACGTTTCGGGCATAAACTCGATATTAGGAATGTCAGAAAATCCATGACCAATATGATCCATCGCATATACGGTGAATGTTTTAGCTAATTCTGGAATCACTTTTTGCCACATATCTAGTTGAGTTCTTAATGTATGTAACAACACTACAGCAGGCCCCGAGCCGTATTTAATATATCTAATCTGATTACCATCGACCTTAATATATTGATAATTAAGATGTGGCTCCCAACTCGTATATGCCGGTTTAGTTGGTTCTGTACGAAATGCTTCGACAATATATGAAACAGGTACCGGGGCTACTAATATTAAGCCCGTTATAAAAGTATTCATCATTTTCTCCTTACAGAAATGAATGAAGGAAAAGTAATTAACAGCACAAAATGATAAGTGATAAAGTTCTGTGCAGTTCAATTTGAATTGTTACCATGGGAGTATTAAATTACCGACAGCCCCCGTTGGACGGCAGGTCTCACTAATAAATCATCCCTCCATCTAGCCATATGTTTGTATTGCTCAAAGAATGTCATATCATTGCTCATTATTGAGGGAAAGACTGTGATATCGGCAATCGTATAGTCGTCCCCAGCTAGGTATTGATGCTTTGATAGTTGCTGATCAAAATGCTTATACCAATCATAGATACGATCATTTAACCGCTGTACAGCATCTCTATAACCTAACCACTCTGAATTGTTTAAGTAAAATATATTACCTGATGTTGTCGCTATATCTGTCGCATGAAAACATAACCATTCCAGCATTTTTGCCTTATTGGCCATATCTTTTGGAATAAATTTTTCTGTTTTGTCTGATAAGTAAAGTAAGATCGCTACTGATTGGCTCAACACAACTGATTCATCGTGGTCAACAATTACAGGAATACGCCCAGATGGGTTTAGTTTTAAAAACCGTGCTTGTTTTTGCTCGCCACGCCTAAGGTTAACCTTGTGAACTTGATATTCAATTTCACACTCCTCAAGCATTATTGCTACACGGTGACCGTTGCTCGTATTATCTGTGTATAGATCCATCATGTTTATTCCCTCGATCACAACAAACCAACTGGTCTGTTTGTAAAAAAACAATAGCACAGACCAACCAGTCTGTCTATAATGTGTTTTAAATAGACGAGGAAACTAAGATGTCAGCTGATAATACACGTACAAAAATATTAAAAACCGCGTTTAATGAGATGCACAGGCATGGTTATCAAGGTCTTAGAATCAATACAATACTTGAAATAACAGGTCTAAAGAAAGGTGCTTTATACCATCACTTTACAAGTAAGCATGAATTAGGCCTTGCGGTGCTAGAAGAACTAATACAAAAAAGAATTACTGACATATGGATTACTCCACTAGATAATTTTGATAATCCTGTCGAAGGATTAATGTCAACATTTCAAAATGTGGGCGAATCATGGGGAGATAATTTTTTTGCTTTAGGATGTCCGTTAAATAACCTTGCTCAAGAAATGTCACCCATTGATGATGAGTTTAGGGGAGCAATTGAAGTATTTATGTCGAAGTGGCAAAAGGCCATATCGATAGCACTAAATCGTGGACAAAATGAGGGCTTAATAAAAGATGACGTTAACTGTCTGGAAACGGCTCGCTTTATTATTACTGTTATAGAAGGTGCATTTGGTCAAGCAAAAATCACTCAAGATAAAGAAGCGTTTTTCATGTGTGGTAAACAACTAGAGCGTTACTTAGGTACGTTAGTTACTTGACCTTAAAATAAAACATGCCTTAGCTGATTACACTTATTCAAAACGCACGATATCATCTTCTTCAAGGTAATCACCTGTTTGCACTTCAATGATAACCAAAGGTGTATTTTCTTTGTTTTCAAGTTGATGTATATGACCCGCTTGAATATACGTTGATTCATTTCTATTTACGGTGAAATTTCGTTCTTCATTTGTTACGCTTGCTATCCCCCTGACAACAACCCAATGTTCGCATCGCTGATGATGCATTTGCAAGCTGATATGACATCCAGGATTAACTTCAATTCTCTTTATTTTAACGCCATCAAATTTATCTAATACGGTGTATGTGCCCCAAGGCCGTTTTACTTTGTTATGAGATTTATACGCAGGATGGTTCTGCTCCTTAAGACGCGTATATAACTGTTTTACATTTTGACTACTATCACGATGCGAAATTAATAATGCATCTTCTGTATCAATGACAATAAGATCACTGACCCCAGTCATTGCAACAACCCTATCTTCACTTTGAATATGGCAATTTGTTACGTCATGCAAAAACAGATCACCCTCACAGCTATTACCATTGTGATCTCGAGTTGATAATGCACTAAGAACACTCCACGATCCGATGTCACGCCATCCAATATCACATGGAATGACAGCAATATTGTGTGATTTTTCCATAACTGCATAATCTATTGAATCATTAGGAATGTTTGCAAATGTTTTCCTCTCAAGATTAAGCTGTGTAAAACCTTCACCATGAGTCTGTTTTGATTGTTGCAAACATGTGCGAGTCGCTGACACAATGTCTAAGGCATAGTGACTCATTTCTTCAATGACCGAGGCTGCAGAAAAACAAAACATGCCTGAATTCCAAAGAAAATCACCAGAATTACAATAGGATATAGCCTTTTCAAGATTAGGTTTTTCAATAAAACTAAGTACGTCATTACCCTTAGTTTCAATATAACCATAGGCAGTTTCAGGTCCTTCAGGTGTGATGCCAAAAGTAACGAGTTTTCCAGTCTCAGCAAGTATGCACGCCTCATTCACTGCATCTCTGAATGCTACTTGATTTGAAATAATATGATCTGCTGCCAATACCAGAAGCAATGTGTCATCACCATATATTTCGGCAATATGTAATGCTGCAGCGATAATAGCTGAGGCCGTATTAGCTCTGGTCGGTTCTAGAATATAGTGATTAGTAATGTCTCGCTGACACTTGCTTTTCACCTCAACATACTCATCTTCTGTTTTGAAAAATAAATCTCGATGTGTGACCGTGATTATTTCGTCAACACCTGCTATATCAGCAGCTCGTAACCAAGCATGTTGCAAGAGACTTCTTCCATCGTCTAGACGAATGAATGGCTTAGGATGTTGTTCTCTAGAAACAGGCCATAAACGTGAACCTTCTCCTCCACTCAATATTACCGGGATTATTTTCAAGAATCACTCCACACGGTTACTATTTTTATCAAACAAGGAATACTCTTACTTAAAATCATTTACAATGCTCATTTGATAACATTTCTATCCTACAGCTCTAATTCTATGGTAAACCAAATACAGAAGCCCACTACACGAGAAGATATTATCTGTGACTGTACGGGTACAACCCGAGAAAAAGTTCAACAACTTATTGATGATGGTGCCGATAGTCTAGATGCCATTTCCGATGCTACGGGTGCATGCACAGGTTGTGCGTCTTGTGATATCTTAGTGATGGAAATGCTAGAAAGTTAATTTAAAAGCGCACCTGAATCTTGCAATAAACTATAAATACTTTCAGCCATTAAACTATACCCTTGTGCATTCGGATGTATTTGATCTGATTTAAGCTTTGGGCTTCGTTCTATTTTAGGCAAAATAGTCAATTCAATCGGTATGTTGTAGCTTGTTGCTAATTCAGGATATAAGTCTGGTACATTAAGCATTAAACTGAAATTTGGCACACCAATCAATATCACTTCAGCCCCAGATCCCTGAATTAAGGTGATCATTTGTTCTAAATTTTGTTTAAGCTGAACTTTGCCTAGTTTTCGAATAATATCATTACCACCATGACATAGAATAACTAAACTTGGATTTGTTTCTTGCATAACGTCTGCCAAGCGTTCCAAGCCATATTGACTTATCTCACCTGGAATTCCTGCATTTATGACATTTAAACCTGTTAATTGAGCAAGGATAGCGGGATAACTTTGGGTCGTACTATTCGAACCAGAGCCATATGTCAGGCTATCACCAAAGGCTAGAATAGTCGCATCACCATTAAGTGGTGATAATAAAACCCTATCGTTAGAACAACTAAATAAACAAAGCGTTAGCAGTAAAGCAACAATAGACTTTAGATACTTTTCTTGTTTCATGAGCTATAAACGTTAGGTTGTAGGAAATAAACGGTGAAAGTTGTCACTTGTTGCTTTAGCAATATTTTGTACAGAATCACCGCGTAATTCAGCCAGAAACTCAGCAACATGCTTAACAAAAGCAGGTTTATTAGTTTTACCACGATGCGGTACAGGTGCAAGGTAAGGTGCATCCGTTTCAATTAAGATGCGATCTAGTGGTAACTTTTTCGCCACATCTTGCAGTTCAACAGCATTCTTAAAGGTGACAATTCCAGAAAGAGAGATATAAAAACCTATATCGAGTGCACGCTGAGCCGTCTCCCAGTTTTCAGTAAAGCAGTGAATAATACCACCTGCTTGTTCAGCATTCTCTTGTTCTAGAATATCCATTGTGTCATCACGCGCTTCACGAGTGTGAATAATCAAAGGTTTTGTAAGCTGTTTAGCGGCTTCTATATGAGTACGAAATCGATCACGCTGCCACTCTAAATCACCCTCGCTTCGAAAGTAATCAAGCCCTGTTTCGCCAATCGCTATGACTTTTTCATGTTGTGCAAGCGAGATCAACTCTTCAACAGTAAAATTTTCTTGTTGGTCAACATTAGGATGAATACCAACGCTAGCGGTGATATTAGGATAACGTTCAGCTATAGAAATAACGTCATGACAACTAGCTTTATCAATGGCTATTGATACGATATGGTCGACATCATTTTCTTTTGCTTGGGCAAGGACTTGATCTAATCCACCCTCTTCTTCTACCAGTAAGTTAAGGTGGCAGTGCGAATCTATAAACATGATTAAACTTCTTAAAGTTACATTGTATGGTTAGGTTTGTCTGACTGTAAACGCTCTGCTAAATAAGTTTCGATCTTATTTTTCACTGAAATTCCAGGTTCATCAATATCACTAAAGTGAACACCTATTCCTGCAGCTTGGTTACCTTGGGCTTTTTTGGGCGTTACCCATGCAATTGTTCCTGCAACAGGAATTCTATCAGCCTCATTCATTAAGGTTAATACGATAAAAACCTCTTCACCTAATTCATATATTTTATTAGTAGGTATAAAAATTCCACCATTTTTTAAAAAAGGCATGTAGGCATGATAAAGCATGTTTTCATCAGTTATTTTTAATGACAAAATACCCTTACGTGGATTTGCAGCCATAGTTTATACCTTCTTTAACTGTTAATTGCAGATAGTTTATCAAGGTTTCCATCCATGATAGAAACCATAAACTGCTCAATTAACAATGTCTTGTTAATGTTATTTGAAGACGATGTTAACTTTATTGCTTCAATGATGCAATCGTAAATAACCCAATACTGTTTAGACTTGGTTTTGTCATCTTTATTTTGTAATTGTATTAACTTTTTCTTAACTGTATTTTGTAGATAGTTGAATACAATTAGGTGATCATATTGTAGCCAACTTTTAGTAAGAGAAACAGGGTTAGCTTGCTTTGCCAATAGTGATTCGAAATCCTTATCCAGCTGACTCAGGTGTTCGATTATATTAGATTCATGAAGCGTTAATGCTGCTAAAGGCGCCCCCTTAGCCAACTCAAGAAGTGTAGAAATATCATGTTCTTTTAGAACAGAAGATTGCTGCACAAAAGAGAATGCAGATTTAGTATCAGGCACATTGAATGTTATTTTATGACAACGACTTAATATCGTTATTGGTAAACGTTCAGGTTTGGCAGACACCAGTACTAATAAGGTGTTTTGCTGGGGTTCTTCAAGCAGTTTTAATAAGCTATTATTTGCATTGATATTCATATTTTCAGCAGGGCTAATAATAACTGTTTTCCATTTTGCAATCGTAGGTGTGAGCTCTTGTTTATCTTTTAAGCTACGAATTTGTTCAATTTTTATGAGTTTCCCTTCATCTTCGGGCTCAATAAAAGTATGGTCTGGATGATTACCTGCAATAAATAATTGACAGCTATGACAGCTACCGCAGGCATCGTGTTCATGAGTGTTTTCACATAATACTTTCGCAACGATGTGATTCGCTAACGTTAATTTTCCCAGACCTACAACGCCAGTCAGTATCAGTGCATGCGGTAATCGCTGTTGTTGTATTTGTTGACTAATACTTTTCCACTGTGTTTTCTGCCATGGATAGAGCATTAAAGTAATGGCTCAAGTATTGTTACTAATTGAGTCTGTATATCGGCAATGGATTGGCTTGAATCAATCACTTTAATGCGATTAGGTTCCTGCTTGGCACGTTCTAGATAACACGTTCTAATTTTTTGAAAAAACTCGATCTTTTCTTGTTCAAAACGATCAACACCTTGATTACGACTAACTACACGTTGCTGACCTACTTCAACGGGCAAATCAAATAATAACGTTAAGTCTGGTTTTAGGCCTTTTAAAGTCCAATTAGCCAACTCTGCAATTCGCTGCTGACTTATGCCTCTTCCACCACCTTGATAAGCAAAGGTGGCATCAGTGAAACGATCTGATATTACCCATTCACCTTGTTCAAGTGCTGGTTTAATAACCCGTGCAACATGTTCAGCACGGGCTGAAAACATGAGTAACAGCTCAGTATCAATTGCCATACCCGTATCTGTTGGTGTGAGTAATAGTGAACGAATTTCTTCACCCAAAGGTGTACCACCAGGTTCCCGAGTAACGGTTAATTGCTTACCATTGTCTGATAAATAACGTTGAATAAAGGCAAGTTGAGTAGATTTCCCTGCACCTTCGATCCCTTCAATACTGATAAACTTTGCATTCATTATTATTTCTTTTTCAGCTGGTATTTTCTAACAGCCTTATTGTGCGCTGTTAATGTATTTGAGAAAATATGGCGACCATCTTGACCTGTTGCCACAAAGTAGAGACTTTTACCATCAGCTGGGTGTAGGGCTGCATGAATAGATTCTTTACTTGGTAATGCAATAGGTGTTGGCGGTAAACCATAGCGGGTGTAGGTATTATATGCAGTATCAGTTCGAAGATCCTTACGACGAATATTGCCTTTATACTGATCGCCCATACCATATATGACGGTTGGATCCGTTTGCAGTCGCATACCCTTTTGCAGGCGTCTAATAAAAACACCTGCAATTTGACTGCGCTCTTCTGCTATACCCGTTTCTTTTTCAATAATTGAAGCCATGATTAATGCTTCATACGGTGTCTTATATGGGAGGTTTTCAGCTTTATTATCCCACTCTTGTGCGAGTGTAGATGTCATCATGCTGTGAGCACGTTGTAAAAGCTCTGAATCTGTTGTTTCAGCCGTAAAGAAATATGTTTCAGGTAAGAACTCTCCTTCACCATGACTTTTGGGTAATTCAAGTTCAACAATCACATCTGTTAATTTAGTTTTGCTAAGTTTTTTCTTAAAGCGTGCGTCACCCATAACGCTGTTAATCAGTTGCTGGCTCGTTAACCCTTCAACAATTGTGAATGAATATTGAATCACTTTGCCCGATGTGAGCTGATCCAACAATTTAGGCATGGTGGTCTTAGGTTTAATGAGGTATTCACCTGATTGAATCAAATGTGCCCTATTTTGAAATCGACCATAGGCATACAAATAGTTAACAGGAAAGTCTGATATGCCAGCCTCTTTAAGGTCACGACTTATTTGTTTTAAATTACTTCCTTGGCGCACTGTATAAACAAAACCATCTTCTGGGACATTTAGAAACGATGTTGTAATACGATCATATTCATAATTAATAACAATTATGGCTAAAACAGACAAAATCGCACTTACAATCAATAATTTTGACACTAGGCGCATCTATCTTTTAACCTCTAATAAAACGTGCTGGAGTTGCTGCGTTACAGGTCCAACAGAAAGTGTCTTTTCAAAATCAATAATATTTTTTACTGGCCAAATCCCATTAATACTATTACAAACAAAGACTTCATCAGCATTCTTGAGGTCAGTTTGAGAGAGAACACCCTCTTTAAAAGTGATTCCTAACTGATTAGCAATTTGAATAATCTGAGTTCTTAGAATGCCATTAACACCAGATGTTTTAATTTTAGGGCTTATAAGTTGGTTTGACTTCACAATAAAAACGTTTGTCATTGTACCTTCAATCAAATGATTAGATTGATCGAACATCAAGCCTTCAGCAATATTCTCGTCACTCCATTCATTACGTGCAATAACATTATCAAGGCGATTCAGGTGCTTAAGACCTGCTAGCGTAGGGTTTTCAGATAGCTTATGTTGACATAAGCGAACAGAAACACCTTGTTGCTGATATGATTTTGGATAGCTGGGGTAAGCATGAGTTGAAATAATACGACTTGGCTCTGCCGTATTATCAGCTAAGTAGCCGCGACCACCTGAACCACGAGTGATTACAATTTTAATAACGGAATCGACATCTTTTAAGCTTTGATAGATAGAATCTAATTCGGTCGATAAAAGTTCTAGTTGCTGAAATGGAATGTTTAGACGTATGCAGCCATCTACAAGTCGCTGAATGTGTGCATCTATAAATTCAGCAACACCATTACGAAATGCAATTGTCTCAAACAGACCGTCACCATAATTTAGGCCACGGTCTGAGATGCTGATTCTGTCTTCGGGCTTTCCGTTAACTAGAATCACTGTTATTTCAACCTTTTAAGTTATCTTCTTAAAGATAACTGTACCATTTGTTCCGCCAAAACCGAATGAGTTCGACATCGCTACATCAATAGCCATTTGACGTGCAGTATGAGGTACATAGTCCAAATCACATTCAGGATCTGGATTATCAAGATTGATTGTTGGTGGAGCAACTTGGTCTTGAATAGCTAAAATACTAAATACAGCTTCAACGCCACCGGCAGCACCTAACAAATGACCAATCATTGATTTTGTTGAGCTTACAGCAACATCATAAGCTGCAGGACCAAATGCTGATTTTAATGCTTGTGTCTCACCAGCATCACCAGCAGGTGTTGATGTACCATGAGCATTTACATAATCAACTTGTTCTGGTGTCAATCCGGCATCAGCCATCGCATTCTTCATGCAACGAGCAGCACCTTCACCACCTATAGATGGTGATGTCATATGGTATGCATCGGAACTCATTCCAGAACCCGCAAGTTCAGCATAAATATGAGCGCCTCGTTTAACTGCATGTTCATATTCTTCAAGAACAACCATACCTGCACCATCACCTAGAACAAAACCATCTCGGTCTCTATCCCATGGGCGACTTGCAGCTTCAGGATCATCATTACGAGTAGAAAGTGCACGTGCAGCAGCAAAGCCACCAAGGCCAGTCTTACACGTAGACATCTCTGCACCACCTGCCAACATGATATCAGCGTCACCATATTGAATCATACGACCTGC
>ENA-ORXI01001668-ORXI01001668.1-sediment-metagenome-genome-assembly--contig:-NODE-1668-length-16992-cov-7.043926_pt1 | contig 16992 bp, 19 predicted proteins | sample MGYA00237861_ERZ511468 | MGnify/ENA primary metagenome ERZ511468 (study PRJEB26299, sample SAMN06266213) | sediment metagenome | isolation source: Hudson Canyon methane seep mesocosm | place... | reverse complement strand
AGAAATTTGAAGTGCGTAATCCAGCTATAGCTAAAGATGTAGCATGGATTGAGGATGTCGCTTTTATTTTTGATTCCGATGCGGATTTACTTGAATTAATAGATCAATATGTTGAGCTGAACCCGGAATCTGATCGAAAAACAATCGGGAAGGTCATACAAAAGCTTGGGAAAATCATTAATAATCACGTCGGCTTGATTGAGTTGGCCGAGGACCTTGATATAGAAACGGTCACAGAAATTTTTATCCGTGTTAACTCTGCAGGAACTGAGCTTTCTCAGGCTGATTTTGCGATGTCTAAAATTGCTGTGAATGAGAGCTTTGGCGGTAATATGCTCCGTAAAGCGATTGATTATTTTTGTCACTTAGCAGTTGCGCCTGAGTTTTATTCTAAGATTGAGAAGGGAGATAAGCAGTTTGCTCAGTCTGAATTCTTACCAAAGATGCGTTGGCTTAAAGATGTTAATGATGATCTTTATGATCCTACCTATACAGATATGTTACGTGTTGCATTTACATCTGAATTCGGAAGGGGACGGTTACAAGATCTTGTAGCACTACTTTCAGGCAGAAACTTTGAGACCAAACAATTTGAGGAGGCTATCGCAGAAGAGTCATTCGCAAGGTTAAAGCAAGGCATTTTAGCTTTTATGAATAAGACTCACTTTGATCGCTTAACAATGATATTACGATCAACAGGGTTTCTTACCAGTGCACTGATCCGTAGTCGTAATGCTGTGAATTTTGCTTATATCATTTACCTTCGAGGTCGTAAGGACGGGTTGGCTCCCGATGACATTGAAAGAATGGTGCGTCGTTGGTATATCATGTCTATTCTTACGGGGCGCTACTCAGGTAGCCCAGAAACAACATTCGACTTTGACATTCGCCAGATCAATGCTCTAGGTCTTGAGGCTTATACCGCCTCTGTCATTGAGAACGAACTTCCATTTACTTTCTGGACCGGTATGTTGCCACAATTGATGGATACGTCTTCTTCCACTAGCCCTTATTTTATTGCTTATCAGGCCGCACAAGTTACATTAGGAGATAAAGGGTTTCTTTCAACTGAAATAACGGTAAGAGATCTATTATTGAACAGAGGTGATAAGCACCATGTGTTTCCACGAAAGTATCTTCAAGAAAAAGGTTTAACGCGTGGACGTTATAATCAAATTGCTAATTTTGTTATTGCTCAAAGTGAGATTAATATTGCAATCGGTTATAAAGCGCCAGAGGAGTACTTTAACGAGTTACTGAGTCAGTGCAATGGTGGTGAAAAAAATTATGGGGGGATAACCAATGAATTGGATTTACGAAGTAATTTGGAAATGAACTGCATACCGGTTTCAGTTCTAGAAAATGGATGTGTTAGCTATGATGATTTCCTTGCCGAACGTCGAAGATTGATGGCTTTAAAGATAAAGGATTGGTTTGAGTCATTGTCATAACTGGATTCAGAGGCCTATTTGTAACTAACGAGAGATTTAATGCGTGTTTCGTGCAGCTTGTTATCAAGAGCCATGCCAAATTCTAACTTTTTTTGCCAAGCCCAGGCGCGCCACCTTGAAGCGGTCTGGCGGATTTTGCATTTACAATTTTTTTATAGCTTATCTTAAACGACAAGCCCGAAACATATTAGCCACTTCTTCTCTGTTCAGCTTTCTCATATTTTAATTTCATAGATAATACGATCATTGTAAGAAACATTGCAGCTAGGTTCACGCCCATAATGTAAACATCATCTAGTGCCATTCCATACACTAGCCAAAGTACTGCACCAGCAAAAATTAAAATCATTAGGTATGATGATATATCATTTAATTTCTTGGTTTGATAGCCCTTAATTATTTGTGGAACCCAGCCAGACAAGATTAAGATACCAGCTAATATGCCAATAACACCCATGGTTGTATCATCTAATTCTAACATGTTTTAATTCCAAAAGAATTGATCCAAGCCTGTTTGCTTTGGTTTTCCTAAAATGCTATCAAAATCTAAATCCATTGATGATGTAATCTGGTCCAGCGTACTTTGCATAAATTCCATATATTTTCCTGCATCAATTTCACTTTGCTTTGCCAGCTCAACAGGTTTTACCCCAGGCTTGTTTAAAATTTTAACATATGAAATTATGTCTCCTCTTTTTATCTCACGTATAGTTTGTAATTGTAATGCTGCACGTATATGCTGTGGTATGGTTTTTGTATATTCATGCGGTGCCTTGCTTGTCATTACATTAAAAGCAAGTTCTGTTAGCGGCACTTCCCTTGCCTGTATTTTTCTTGCACAATTTGAAATTTTATCACTAACCCTATTTTTAGCATCATTAAATTCTTCCACGCTTTTAACTTCAGATAAAACATCCAAAATTTCAAAAAATAATGTTTTGATAAATTTTGGTGTGTGTGATTTTTTTCCTGTTAGGCCTTTCACATCTACCTTACAATTTTTTGCTACTCCAAGGTAATTCTTTTTTCTGTTACTTAGCACTACATATCTATACTCTTTCTCAACTTCCAACTCTACGTTATGTTTTGATTTTGCCTTTACGATTATTTCTTGAATTTGCTCTTGTGATAGGTTTTTTACAAATAATGAATCCGTATCACCATAAAGGACATTAATTCCAACTTTTTCACACATATCAATCGTATCTAAAATGATATGCCTTCCTACCGCAGTTGTTGCTTCTGCTGCAGGCAAAAAGTATAATGGAAAAATTTCTGCTCCCATTACACCATAACTTGCATTAAGAATGACCTTCAGCGCTTGGCTGACAACAGTAAAAAGTTGCCTTTCTTCATCTGTGAGAGAACTTTTTTTTCCCATAGTTTTGTAATAATTAACTCTCAGGTCTCTTAGTGAACCAATGATAACAGATGTTAAACCATTTTTTTTAGTACAGACCCAGTGATTTGTTTGTGGCACAGTATTTTTTTTACACTCATCATGTGAACATCTGACAGTTTCATATGACAAGTTTCTTACTTTCATTATACTGGGATACAGACTTGCAAAATCCATCACGGTAACATCAAAGTGAACTCCCTCTTTTGGTTCTACAACTAGGCCACCACGGAATTTTTTATCTTTGATTATGGATTCATTTGCAACTTTTGACGATCTTTTTTCAAGTTCATCTCTTTTAGGAATTAAAATTCCATTTTTTCTATGTTCATAATATAATAAGCTACGAATCCATTGGGATACACCCATTCTGGATATATCATCTATTGGCATTCTTGCAATTCTACTGATAACGATGAGTAAATTCATCAGTAAATCATTGTTGAAACTTGTTAAATTGTAAGTCAGCCTAGCATCATTTTGGCAATATTTTGCAGTTTGATAGAGCGATAAATCATTGAGTTCAATACCATAATCTATTTTCTTTTCATTTAACACCCCATTTGCAACACTGTTCAATGAAAAATCAGTATATTTCTGACCAAATACGTAAATTTGAAAAGCGCGATTAGACATAGTTCGATACAAGTCAAGATGTACACCTTTTCTTAGAGTTGCTGAATCCCTCATCATGTAAAATGGATTCTTTTCTCTTTCAATTCCTAGTTTGTCTGCACGATTATACAGATATGGTAGATCAAAACCATCACCGTTGTATGTTATCAACAAGGGATATTTTTGGACTAACTCAAATGCGTCTAAAATCATTTCCTTTTCTTTTGTTTCATCATAAAATATTATTTCAACACCAGACAACAATTCATTCACACCTTCTTGAGCATCACTTCGTCGTAAAACAAACACTTGCTTCAAGCCGTCACTAGCTTCAAAACCTATTGCAGTAATTCTTTTTTCGGCTATTTTTGGATCAGGAATTCTACCAGTATCTGAGTCAACTTCAATGTCCAGACTAATTCTTTTGATTTGCGGTATAGGCTGGTTAAGTAGTTCCGCCCATTGAGATACATGTACGTCAAATTGCTTGGGGTCAGGTAAATTGTTACCACCCAGTTTATCCAATAGCATACTTTTCAATGATAGTCTTGTTTCATCAGAAATTTCCATGTCATCTGGTATTATTCTGTCATTTTCGATTCTGTAGTACTTGCCTACAATTAATGAATTATCATATAGATAACTTTCATAATATTTGATATCAGATTCCCACGTATCAATTAGATTTCTAATGCTTTTGTTAGTTTGTGTTCCACCAATTGCTAATGGATCTTTAACTATAATTTTTGATACTTTTATCATTTTATCTTCTAAATTGTCTAATCGTTCAACTTGTTTTACTTCAATAACATCATCTCGTTCGGAAATATTGGGTGGTATTTCATCAAGTGATAGCTTAGAAAAACAATATGGATTGTGACCAGTTTTATCTGCCCACAAAATAATCTCTTGTGTTACTGAATCATAGAATTTTAAAACTGCAGCCCTTTTTTTGCTATCATATGTGGCTGAAATTAGTAATAATCTATCTGAATTTTTAATGCTATTTTCCTGAGATTGGCTTGACATTTTAAGAATCTATTAGTATTTTTGCCCAGTATTGAATTTTCTTTCTGTCTAATAGTTGAATACTGATACCAGCCTCATTCATTAAATTATAATCTGTTTCAGGATATGTATTAAGGCACATTATTTTTTTAATCCCTATTGTGATTGCCATTTTACTGCATTCTAAGCATGGAACATAAGTCGAGTACAAAATTGCGTCTTTTACACCTGTTCCAATACCCAGAATTGCACAATGCATTATTGCATTAGCCTCAGCATGATTACAAAGGCAACGATCAAGTGATTCACCTGATTTTATCTTACCATCAATCCTATCTTGACATCTTTTACAACCACCTTCAAAACAGTTTTTGATTCCAGGTGGCGTTCCATTATAACCAGTAGCAATCTGCCTATGTTCTCTTACTATAACTGCACCAACTTGTCTGGTCATACAATTTGAGCGTAGTTTAGCCAGTTCAGCCTGCAGCATAAAGTATTCATTCCATGATGGCCTTTCAAATGATTCACTCATTGAAAGTATTTTTCCTTTCTCTAATATAAGAGAAAGTTTGGTTTATCCACGCAGAAATATTTTCAAGTTTTAATATGTGGACTCGGCCATACCTCGAAATTTAGGCATACGTTTTTTCCTTCCACAAATCTCACATTTATATTCAAAATTTGTTTTTTTTCCGATCATAATTTTATCAGAATCTAGGACGACATGCGGTGTATTGCTAAAACACTTTTCACACCATCTATTTACAGAATCCATAACACTATCGTTTTTTGTAAAGTTTCCTTAATCTTTCAGAATTTTCAGCTTTATCCTTAGATGTGAATGGAAATCGTTTTCCAATACAATCTTTGGCATGTTTTTTTACATTCTGATTACAAAATGGGCAAAATACATCAGGAGTGAAATGGCTTCCATCATAATCATCTTTCATAAAATAAGTAGGAAAATGTGCTATAATTGTGTTATAGAAAATTACTTACTTTTTATCATATTTGTAGGTCAATTATCATCACTAAGCTTACCACTTTATATCAATTATCAAGCAATTTACTAAGATTTTTTTAGACTTTTGTACTTCCTGACCTTTCTATTTTTTATGGAATGTGGAATTTGTAATGCGATTAAAAAATGGTTTACGAAAAAAGACGATAAAGGCGATAAAGACGGAGTTCAGGGCGAATAGGTTTAGATTAGTTTATTTTTAATTATTTCTTGAAAAGTATGTATATTCTTACACCTACAATAGATGTAACTAACCCCACTCCACACACCATTAGTAATATCATGCCAGTATCCAACAATATTCTAAGATCATACTTCATCTTAAAAATTATGGATATTCTGGAATAAACCAATCGCAAAGTCGATTAGAAAAGAAAACTATTCTAAATCACTAAGCTAATTGTATCTAATCTGATTATTTCCAGATAGCGGCATCGTCACGCTTGTAAATTTCCACATTAATATCTGTAAGGAGTTTCTTCTTCCATTTACCTGCCTTTTTTTCATGACTGTAATCCTTCTTTTCCAGCAGCTCTTGTAGCCGTATAAGCTGCTCAAGGCTGAAATTTTTTAACTTGTTTTTTTCAACCTCGATCAGAAGCTTTACTCTTTCTTTATCCTCGTCAGTAAGTCGGTAATCCATTAAAGAAAATAGTTTTAGACCGATTTTAATTCTTATGTTTGCAAAAATTTAAGAATGAATATCAAAATTGAACATCATGCCTGAAAAGATGCGCGCAATGGTTCTTTCAAAACTTGGTCCCGTGGAATCAAACCCGTTAAAGCTTACTGAGATTGATAGGCATGAAATTGCAAACCCAAAAGAAGTTCTGGTAAAGATTGAGGCATGCGGCGTATGCCATTCACAATTACATTCCATAGAGGGAGACTGGGAAGATATTGGAATACCACCTACGTTACCAACAGTTCCAGGACATGAAGTTGTTGGAAAAATTGTAGAGGTTGGAAGTAACGTTACAAAATTCAAAGTAGGTGAGAGAGTAGGAATAACTCCTTTACTTGGTTCTTGCTTAGATTGTCAATACTGTAATGATGGTAAGGAATATCTTTGTGAAAAAATGGATGTGACTGGAGAATCTCTAAAGGGTGGATATACAGAATACATCACTGTGTCAGAGGATTTTGCGACCAAAGTTCCTGATACGATGAAGTCTGAATATGCAGCACCACTATTTTGTGCTGGTATAACAGCTTACAAAGCAGTAAAGGCTGCAGAGCCTAAAAAGAATAAAAAAATTGCAGTTTTTGGCATAGGAGGAGTTGGACATATGGCAATACAGTTTGCCAAAATTGAAGGATGTGAGGTTAGCGGAGTTTCAAGAAAAGAAAAACATCTTGAAGTAGCAAAAAAACTTGGAGCTGACAATGTCTTTGTCTATTCGTCTAATCAAAAACAGTTTCTGCAAGATGTAAATGAAGAATATGGATTGTTTGATGCGGCTATTGTTTTCGCACCAGTTGAACAAGTGACAGATACTGCAATCAAATCAATCAAAAAGGGAGGAATTGTAGTTATTGCTACAGTTGGTAATATTCCTAATTTTTTGGCATTTGAAGAAAAAACGGTTAGAGGAACTTTGATAGGTTCACGAAAAGATATGGAAGATGTAATTAAAATTTCAGATGAACATAAGCTGAAAGTGGTGACAGAATCTTTTCCATTAGAGCAGGCAAATGAAGTTCTGGCGAGACTTAAAAATTCGGAAATAGATGCAAGAGCAGTTCTTATTCCTTAAAATACCTGTTTCAAATCATAAATTCATGAATTGCGTAAGATGTCATCATACTGATGAGGCTCATGAAACAGCTGACAATGATTCCCTTCTAAAACGTGGCAAATGCATGATACCATCTTGTGGATGCACGCAGTATTCTGACGCAATAAAAAAAATCGACGAGGACCTGTTGTAAAAATAGTTCATATATGAAGCGGCTAAATACATTCTATGAAAAAGCATATTCCACTTGATAGCACCATAAAGGATCTTGATGATACGATGTCAAGGGTTAATGGTCTTGAAGTTTCATCTACTGATGAATATCAAAAGGCAATGGTTAGCGTACTCAAGACACTTGTCCAGGGAGAGATAAACCTGTTTAAGGAATTTGAGCATCTAAAAAAGGCAATAGATCTTGTTACTCTGGAAATGTTTAAAATAAAAAGTAAAAATTAGTCTTGCTCTGGTTCTGGCTCAGGTTCTGGCTCAATTGTTTGGGCTGTAGTGGTTGATGTATTTTGAGAATCCTCATTAACTTCGTTACAAACTGGCTTGTATCTGGTAATTATCTTCTTTACCAACTGGTTTCGCTCAGGCTGACTAGATTCCCACATTGGATAAATTGAAAGATAAAGATTTTCTTCCTTGCCAGCATATGACATCCAGCACTTGAACTGATCATTTTTTTTGAAAAAATCCCCTGCTTCAGTTTTGTCTGACTCGGCAACATGAATCATGTTAAAAACATCTTTGTTCTTAGAGAAAATTATGTATACCACTCTATCCATTGGTGGACCCCATTCTGACAATTTGATTGGTCCCAAGAATTCATACTGGAGAATCTGAATAGACAATTACATCTTGTGAGAAGTTCCGCCTTTTTTCTTTTTCCACTAATGTTTGAAGTTTTGGTTGATCTCCTTAAGGATTAAATGCCACCAATTAAGATTCAAAGATTGTATGAAGGAGCCTCATCATCGAAGAAAAGTTGGAATAGGCATGATAATGGTTGCTGCGTCATTGGCAATGATAGGAATACTTCAGCTGGCCATAGGTCCAGATGTTCTTTTTGGAGATACCATTCAAAGACAGCAAGTTGCGGTTTTTGATGATTGTCAGGCTAATGGTTTTCAAGAACCTCAATGTGCAAAGTGGTTAGATGAAATGCAGTTACAGGAATGTAGGGAAAATAAGGATGTAGAAAGCGATGAATGCAAGAAATACAGAACGTGGGTAATAGCGGATCAGGAACTAGAAGACATATTGAAGAACGCTCAGAATGAAGAATGATTAGATTATAGATAACCGTTTGAATAATCATCCCACATGTTTTGTTTCGTGGTTAGCTTATTCATCTCATAAAAGGCTCCAGAGATAATGCCAGCATAGAAAAATGTGTAAAGAAATACCTGTGAATGACTTGGATCAGTCTGTGTGAGGCTGACTGAAACCATTGAGAAGAAAACAAATGTTCCAACAAATGAAATAATTTTGCCTAAATAACCAGTTCCCAATCCTACGATTTTTCGAGTAGCTGCAGCCATCAAAACTATACTTGACACAATCATGAAAGTTACTCCACCGTTGTATGTGATCAATTGTGTTACCCAATTAATTATGCCAACATCAAAAATACTACCGTCTGGTATCATACTGCCACCATGCAATGCAAAATTTACCGAGCAGAATAGACCACCAATAACAAAAAAGAACAGAAACATCTTGATAATTCCACGCTTGATAGGACTTCTAGACTCTGAGGGTTTCATTACACGCTCAGTAATCTTCAATCCGTAAAGAAATCCCACAATGAATGTTGGTATGAACATGATTGGCACTATTATTGGAGCTTCTGTAGTGACACCTTCAATCATCGGCTGGAATATGACGAACAGAGTTAGGGCAGATATAGCAGCTATAGAGAAAATAATAAAAGTAGAATAGCGAACAAATATCGAATCAGACTCGTCTGTTGCTAACCAATTTGACATGCGAAATACTAGGAAAATATGGATTAAACACGAAGCAAAAAAATCATTTAGTTAATTGATCAATTCTGTTTACCTAAAGCTCAAAACCCTGAAGTTAGTGGATTTTCAGGCTTGATTATCTCACGAAGGACGATTGTTGCAAATGACCCCCTAGAAAGCGAAAATGAAACAATGTTGTCTTTTACTTCATAGTCGTCACACTTTATGGAAGAATTTCTAAACCCGCCCTCATTGCTTATTTCTTGTATTTCCTTAGAAAAAAAATCCTTATGCGTGATACCTTCATCACGTAAAATTTTTTCAATGTAATAATGGAAACGCGTTTTTTTGTAATACGAGTATCCGACAAAAGGAATGGATAATCTCTGTGAAGGATCATTTTCAAATTTTCCTAACTCATTATTTTTATTGTAACAGACATCATCAGATTGCGGAAAAAATAATTCTTCGCCAGCATCTAAAGACATACTCAGTGTTTGATTAAAAATATACGACTGGTATGCCTGAACAAAAAATCGTCTAATTGATAATGGTAAAGCACGCAAGGCCTTAACTGGATCATCATGTTCTATCATTTCCTTTAATGCAATTTTTTCAAGATCCATGCCTTTTGGAATTATTTTTAGAGCTTCAGGATATTTTGAAACATCAGACATTAACTCTCGTAGATTGGTATTTTCAGCACTGTCGTATTCAGAAGTAAAAGAAAGCAAAAGATCAACCGCACCTGCAAAGTCTTTTTGTATCAACGATCTTCCAATGCGATGAGTTACAGGTCTGCGCGAACCAAATCGCTGATAACCATAAAAATTTAAAATTTTATCAAATTCGTTGAACTTTGCTAATTCGTTTGACGCACCATCAATTTTTATCTGAAAATGATTACCGACCATTTCTTTTTTTGACAACACTTTATCTGTAAACCCAACTTTTTTTAGACTGTATTTTGATTCGTTAATTTCAATATGCTTATCAGTTTTGTATGTAGTGAATACAAACTGTTCTGTTACCGCAGAAGCATCCTTGAGACCAAGAGATTTTAGTCGAATACCATGCTTTCTAAAAATTTCAGCTAAAGCATGAGTAGTATCGATTCCATTTTTTTGTAATTTGTATACAGCGAAACCAGATTCTGAACAAATCCTAGAACTAGACTTCTCTGTTATTAATTCTGAAACGTTGAAATCGTCTTTTTGGTTTCGTATTGTTCCCCCACAGCCAGAAAAATCTGTTGTGTATGCTAATATTCCAATCTCAGAATCAATTTTTGGGATCACATTACTGTCACTGTGATAAACTGAGAAACAGCAATGTCATCAGTGTATGCACCAAGAAGAACTTTATGCGTGCCTGATAATGCATGCTCACTTGCCATGATTTCTACTGAGATAGTTGTTTTGTCAGAAAGTGAAAAATTATTTTCATGTGTGATGATTATGTCTGAAAATGTGGATGTTGATGAAGAGTTTACACTAGCGTCATACATGTGAGCACTTCCGGTTTTGGTGACTTCAAGTGTGATCTGAGTAGTTTGCCCTTTCTCCAAAGTAATCTTATCCTTATCAATGGCGATGGAAAAAGGAAGTGGAATTGATGTATCCACAACGCCAATGTTGTTCTCAACCCATTCAGTAAACCAAATTTTTTCGCCAGCAACCGCAAAGTCAAAAACCTGAGCAACTCCACAATACTCAATTCCTTCACAGTCAGCCCAGTTTGGGTTTCTTGAAGGAACCGTGTATTCTACCAATGTTTCAGAGGATGGGTTAAACACACCAATTCTATTTGCATTATGTTCATTCATAATGAGATTACCATCAGAATGTTCAATCCAGTATGGTCTTGACACTGGATTTTTTATGAAACCTGATGCATCGCCGTAGGAATCAATCGTTGGTATAGACGTAACATATTTTGTAAATTCTTCGGTTTTAGGATCAAAGCTGAAAAAGTAATTACTTGATGTGTCAGCTAACCAAATCTTCTGATCTGGTCCAACTGCAACACCATTTGGAGTAGTAAGCCCTGCTGGAAAATTGTACCACTCAACAAAATCTTGAAGAAGAAGGCCTTGAGTTACTTCACCCTGTGATGATTGAAACTCATATCCAGGATAATCAAACTTTACCAGAATTCCCTGCCCACCTGGAATCCAGTTTGTATACCAAACATTTTTGTCTGAATCAATTGCAAAGTCGCTAGTTACAGCATCTTCCACAACAGAAGGAATTGCATAGTGCAGTAGTCCTTGCTCATCTTGTGCATAATCTAAAAATGAAAGTCTGCCACCAGTAAAATCATTAATTATAATTTTTGAACCTTCAATAACTAATTTTTGTGGAAGTGACGATTTATCTTCGCCAGTTTGTGAGTAAGAAATTCTATTATATGATTCATCATATATCGAGAATTTCCATATTGCATCTGTTGCCTCATCAGTAAACCATATGCTGCCATCAGGAAAATAATCTATTCCCCACATCATAGAACGCAATTTTGTTGGCTCTACGTTATTTTCAATAGCGCTTGCAACGAATATTCTTTCTACATTTTTCCATACTGAGTTGTCATATTCAGTAAACGTCTCCGTTAGCGGATCAAATTTTGCAACCTTGCCAGTGTTTGTTTGCGCAAACCACACTATACCATTATGATCTACCGTAATTGCAAGAGGTTGTGTGCATGCAGTGGGTATTTTGTATTCTTTCACATATTCATTTGACCCTGCTAGTTCGTTTGCAGAACAAAACTGTGATAATTCATCACCACTATATCCAAGTTCCAAACCAAGGGCATCCAGATCAAAAGCATCCAATTCTTCTTGCGTCATCTCATCAAAATCGCTAGAATCATCAACCCATTGTGCAGGGTTTACCGCTAGTGTAACTGCAGAAGTTAACATAATACCCGCAACAACCGCAAAGAATAGAATTCCTTTTTTTCTTGTTTTCACAGTGAAAATTCTAAACTGCCATGTTATATCTGATTGCCATCGATATGAAAATATTATAAAAGTTTTAAATCGCCAGTAATCTTATCGATTTTTTCTTCAGGTGCAGGACCTATGGATATACACGTTGTTGTTCCGGAAGCAATCTGTGTGTGACCTGCATCAGTTACCTCAGACCAAGGTAGATTAAATTCAATTGCATCTTGTTTTACCTGCTCAAGTTCTTTTAGATTTGCAACTTTTAGTACAATTTTTTCTTGTCCTGTCCACCACACTGAGAACCATTCAGGATTAGATTTTCTAACATGCTCCGCTCCCAATACGCATGCATGACCAACTTGGGCAGCAATCTTTCCTTTTCCCATATCGAGATCAGTTCTTACTACAATAACCTGTTTTATTGCCATATACATACAAAAACTCTGCATTATGAAAAACTTTGCAATTTATTCGAAACATAATTGTATTAATGTGCATTTTGAGTCTTTATGGAAGAATATGACGTAGTGGTTGCAGGGGGCAGTATTTCTGGGCTAATGTCAGCCAGGGAGATAGCAAAAAAAGGATATTCTGTTTTGGTTCTAGAGGAAGGATTTGAGGTTGGAACTCCTGATCACTGTGGTGGTTTGGTAAGCAAATCAGCATTAAATGACATGGGAATAGAACCAACACAAAAAACGTTTGATTCTATGATTAATTCTGCTCTAATTTATTCACCAAGTGGAAAACACATCGAAATAAATTCAAAAAAACAGGAAGTTGTTGTAGTTAACAGGAGAGAACTTGACAAACAAGTAGCACGACAGGCTCAACAATCTGGCGCTGAGATTAGGGTTAAGACAAGCTTTAAAGAAAAAACTAAGCATGGTGTTAGAACATCGATTGATGAGATTGGTTGTAAGATTCTCGTTGACTGTAGAGGAGTTAGTGCTTTGGTAAATGATCAAAGAGATGGAATTTTACTATCTGCACAATACGAGGTTTATGCAGATTGGATAACAGATGGCAAAGTTGAAGTGTATTTTGATCAGATAAAATACCCAGGTTTTTTTGCTTGGATAATTCCATCCGGAAAGGGAGTAGGTAAAGTAGGCGTTGCTGGAAGAGAGATTAATGTATCTAATATGATGGAGGAATTCCTAAGAAACAAAGGAAGATATTCAACTATAAGAAAAATTTTTGCGCCAATATGGATTAAAGGTCCAATCAAGAATTTTGTTTCCGGAGATGCAGTAATAGTGGGTGATGCAGCGGGGCAATCAAAACCAACTACTGCAGGAGGAATTTATTCTTGTGGAATGGGTGGAATTTTGGCGGGAAATGCAATTACAAAATATTTGGAAACAAATGAGTATTCTCAACTTCAGCAGTACCAAAAATTTTGGCATGATAAATTTGGTAAAGAATTTGAAAAACAGCGTCTAGCTAGAAAAATTCTTGAGAAAGTTGATAACAAAACAGTTGACATGATTTTTGATACAATAACGCCGGAGATCATATCTGAAATTTCAAACAAAGATGATTTTGACTTTCATGCAACATCCATTGTAAAATTGCTTGGTATGCGCAAGTCTCTAAGTGCTGCTCAAAATATCATGAGCACAGAAATCAAACGTCTGCTAACGAATTATTCACATACAAAGTCGAGCAAGGTATAAATTCAATTAATAGGCAGCGATTTGTGTATGTCAACAAATCTTGAATTGCCTGTATGTAGTTGTTGTCACCGCCATATTATGCCTAATGATAAATGTGTAAAATTTGATTGCCCAAACTGTGATAATGGTGATCTTATTTGGCGATGTGAAAGTTGTAGAATAGCAGTAAGAAATTATACATGCTCATCCTGTAACTTTCAAGGACCTTAGAAATTGGCGCAATTATTATTGATCACAAAAATTCTTCCAACTGGGATAGAAATTGATTTGAACGAATTAGCACAGACTATCAAAGGATCGTTAAAAGACGGAATTCAACTTAAAAATCACCAATTGGAACCGCTTGCTTTTGGTTTACATTTTATCAAAGCAGAATTTGTTTTGGATGATAAAGAAGGTCAGATGGATTCACTAGAGAATGCAGTAAAGGATGTAAAAGGAGTTAGTGAATTTGAAGTTCTGAACATGAGTAGAATGTCAGTTGATATGAAATAGGTGGTTTCTTGGCGAATGAAAAAAATCTGCTGGAAATGAGAGTGGAAGAATCTAAGCAAAGAGATGTTGGAAAAAGAAGAGCTAGAATAGGTCATAATGCTATGGATTACCTGCATGTTGCACCTGGTGACATTGTTGAACTAAAGGGAAGCAAAACAAGCTGTGCCATAGTATGGCCATCTGATGAGGATGAAAAAAACCCAGATTCTATTCGACTGGATGGACAAACTAGAAAAAACATTGGAACAGCGCTTGGTGATGTAGTTTATGTGAAAAAGGTTAAGGTAAAAACTGCCAAGACAGTGAAACTTATGCCAATTAATGAAGTAGTTACTATAGACAAAGAGTTTACTGACTTTGTTAAAAATAGATTGAAAGGACTACCGTTGAGCATAGGCGATGAGATTTCAGTAATGATCTTGGGAAACTCGATGGAGTTCAAGATTAGCAATACAACACCAAAAGGAATTGTTAAGATTGAGCGTTCTTCCGTTCTAAAAATACTTTCTGAAACGGCAACTGACAAGAGAACTCGTATCACATATGAGGAAATAGGTGGATTGGGAGATACGGTTAAGGCTATGCGAGAAATTGTTGAGTTGCCATTGAGACATCCAGAACTTTTCAGTAGGTTAGGAGTTGAGCCTCATAGTGGTGTATTACTTTATGGTTCACCTGGTTGTGGAAAGACACTTCTTGCTAGAGTTATTGCGAGCGAATCAGATGCTAACATGTATTTAATTAATGGACCTGAGATTATGAACAAATACTATGGGGAAACAGAAGCCAAGCTTAGAGATATATTCAAAGAAGCAAAAGATAACTCGCCTAGTATTATATTCATTGATGAGATTGATGCGATTGCACCAAAACGAGAAGATGTTTATGGCGATGTTGAAAAACGAGTAGTAGCGCAACTTTTAGCACTGATGGATGGATTAACTGAAAGGGGTAATGTCATTGTACTTGGTGCATCAAACCGTCCTGATAGTTTAGACCCTGCATTACGAAGACCTGGAAGATTTGATAGAGAGTTGGAAATTTCTGTTCCTAATGCAGATGGAAGATTAGAAATTTTGCAAATACATACACGTGGAATGCCTCTTGCGGCAGATATTGATTTGAAAAACTTTGCAAGTGATCTTCATGGATATACTGGCGCAGATATCAAATCGTTATGTAGAGAAAGTGCCATCAAGGCGATACGACGTTATCTACCAGAAATTGATCTTGAAAACGAGCGTATACCATCAAAGATATTACAATCAATGGAAATAAAATTGCGTGACTTTTACGATGCAACACTAGAAGTAATTCCAACAGCTATGCGACAGTTTTATGTTGAACGGGCAAAAGTTTGGTGGAATGATGTAGGTGGATTAAACGATGAGAAAAAGATATTGGAAGATAACATGGTTGCAGCTATCAACACACCTAATAAATTTAGAAAGATGGGTGTCAAACCACCTAAAGGTGTATTACTTTATGGACCACCAGGTTGTGGAAAGACGCTTCTTGCTAGAGCATTAGCGGCTGAATGTGGTGCAAATATGATTCTTGTTAGAGGACCGGAGATATTGTCAAAATGGGTTGGTGAATCTGAAAAGGCAATTAGAGAAATTTTCCGTAAAGCAAAAGCGGCTGCACCATGTGTTGTTATTTTTGATGAGCTTGATTCACTTGCAAAATCTAAAATTAAAGATGAAAACAATCGTGGGGAAACAGTGCTTAGCCAAATGTTGACTGAAATGGAAGATAGTGGAACATCTAACATAGTAGTAGTTGGGATTACAAACAGACCTGACTTAATTGACAACTCAATGCTACGTAATGGCAGACTTGACGTTGTTTTGTTTGTTCAGCCACCGGACGAAAAAAGCAGATTAGATATAATTAAAATATTAACAGATGGTATGCCGCTTGCAAACAATATTAACTTGAATGAGATTGCAGTATCTACACAAAACTATACTGGAGCTGATTTGGCATCACTATGTAGAGAGGCAGCTGTTAATGCAATGCAAAGAGATTCTCTAAATATAAGCAGTAATGATTTCGCATTGGGATTAAAGAGGGTTAGACCATCAATCACTAAAGAAATTGACAAGTGGTACAGTGACATCAAGTCCGAAGTTTCAAATATAATTCCAAAGTCTTCTGGTGATACATTTTACAGATAAAATTGACTGTAAAATACAAGAATATAGTAATTGACAAAATTAAGGAATTAGGTTCTATTACTGATAAAACGCTTGCTAAGAAGCTAATAAAAGATGGTTACAATCTATCAGACGGTCTTTTTAATAAAATATTACTTGATATGGAAATAATGGGATTGATAAATGTAAACTGGCTTACTAAGGACACACGTAGAATAGCGATTGTTTCCAAGCAAGAAGAAGAGGATGACGTTGAAATGCAGAACGAAAAAACATTAGAAAAAGACTATGAAAATAGTTTTCCTGAATCTAATAATGGTGTTTAACTAGAATCTAAAATGAAAAGCTGCATCTAGTGCAATTCCTACAAAGATGATAGTAAGATAAGGGGCAGTTACTTTGTATGCCTTCCATGCAAAATCTGACGTTGGTGTCTTTGTTAGCTTGTAATGATATACCAACATAAGACCCCCTGCGATAGATGCGATTATGGTATAAACAAT
>ENA-ORXI01001666-ORXI01001666.1-sediment-metagenome-genome-assembly--contig:-NODE-1666-length-17018-cov-6.996990_pt1 | contig 17018 bp, 11 predicted proteins | sample MGYA00237861_ERZ511468 | MGnify/ENA primary metagenome ERZ511468 (study PRJEB26299, sample SAMN06266213) | sediment metagenome | isolation source: Hudson Canyon methane seep mesocosm | place... | reverse complement strand
TATCTTTAATATATATTTTGCTTGAAATTGTTTCTTGAGTACAAGCATTATTAAAAATAATGTGGTTCCATCATCAAAAGGATTTCTATTTGTTTCTACAAATACATTACCATCCAAATTGTCAAAATAATCACTTTGAACTACTGGATTTTCACTTGTTATTACTTTTATATAAGTTCTTAAGTCAAAATAGCCTTGGTTAAATTTTCGATAAGTTTTTGCCACCATAATATCAAAAATAGATAATTTTGTATTTTTTGTATTAATGCGCTCAAATACTTCTAAAACAGTGTTTAAATCTCCTTTTTGTTCTATATCAATAATTTCTCTTTCTAATATAGATGTTTGTAAAGAGCGTAAAATATCTTTATATTTGTCTTTAAATTTATAATATGAAAGCTCACTTTCAAACATCGTTTCAGTTATGTTCTTATCCCAGTTTTTGTCATATGCATGTTTAACTTTAACAAACCTTGTGTTAAATAGTTTATATAATTCTTGATTATCAATAAGTTGATTAATTGTGAAATGTTCTTCAGATTCCTGATTTCGATATATTACTTCATCTGCAAATAGCCACCGTTGTTCTGGTTCCTCACCTTTATATGAAGAATCAAAGTATATATCGAGTTCTTTTTCTTTTTTCTTCTTATTAGATTTATAAATTACTTTATCCGTAAAAACATATGTAAGTGCCGTTGTTCGTTGCTGCCCATCTAGTAAATAAACTATATTTTTTTCATTATCATTATCAGGTATTTTAATATCAATTATACTCCCACCAACTCTTCTTCTGGATAATTCATCATTACCTTCCCAAGTTAATATACTACTTATAGTGTAGTTTTGATATAAACTATCAATCAATAGTCTAACTTGATTATTATCCCAAACGAAAGGACGCTGAAATTCAGGTAGCCATAATTCTTCATCATAAGCACTTTTAATTAAGTCTTCTATTTTTTTGTCTTTTATCCTCATTTTATTACCTTATAAGTTATTTTTACTCAAAACACTCTCATGACATATATTTTTAATATCACAATACCCACAACCCTTCTCATCACTATTGTCAAATCCAAACTTACCATTCTCAATATTCTCTTTGGATTCAAAAATAAGATTTTTTAAACCAATCTCAAAATCACTGTTATAAGTTTCATTTTCATTATCTTTACAAAGATTTGCAAAGTTATACTCTTTTCTTTTTGTATCCCTATCTGGATTTTTATCTGCTTTAAAACTCACCAATGATGATAAATATCTGCTGTCTGGATACTCTTGTGATGCATATAAAATGTAAAGAGATAACTGAATATCTTTTAGCCCATCTATTTTATCTTGAGTTTCTTGGTGAATTTTACTTTCAACTTTTTTAGATTTATAATCAATAATATTAATCTGAGTTTTTAGATTGTCGAATCTATCGATATAACCTTTTATAAAATAGTTTTTATCATCTTTGTCTTTTAGCATATATGGTTTTAAAGTACTATCTAAGGCAAATTCTTTTTCAAACTCTGTATTAGAAAAATATTCAAACTCATCAGCTCTTTCAATATAGTAATCTACAAACTTTGCTAAAAGCCCTACTCTTCTGTCATCTTGAAGTCCAGACTGAAGAGTGGATAGAAATATTTGATGATGTATATTTTCTTCTAGCTTAGGTTTTCCTCTTGGTTCTACTGTATCTTTGTGTTTATATGCCTCAAAAGAAATGTTATACATGAGTTCATACAATTCCTCTTTGTCTGTACTTTTGATAGATTTTTCTTTAATATACTTACCAAACAACTCATAACAAAGGTGCATTAAACTCCCCTGCTCCATTACATCAAAACCTTCTTCATCTTGCCTTGGAGCTTTAATTTTTACTTTATTGGAATATAAATACGATAAAGGACAGGCAAGATATTTGTTTATTTGAGAAGCCGATAAATGTGTAGCTTCTATTCCCTCAACTCCAACTCCATCATAAGAAGTTAAATTTTTATTCAATAGACTTTCGTAGTAAGCTTTTGTATTTACATCAGGTGATTTTGTTTGATTCTCAAGGGCCAATTGATTTACACTTCTAATAGCGCTTATATCTATAGTATCATCAAAGTCACTGCCTATTAAAATGGAGGGGGACAACTCTCTCTTACCGCTGTATGATGCTGTAATAATATAAAGTTTATCACTCAATCGTTTAAGCTCATTGAGTTGTGTTTGGGAACTGGTAAAGTAATTGTTTGCATAAAAGTATTTTAATTCATCGTCGTAACTGTATAAAAAGTTGTCACTTGCTTTTGGTGGAAAGTGATTTATATCAGTACCTATAAAAATGATATGTTTATATCTTCTACTTGAACCTACTATCTGGTTTGGTTCTGTTATCTCTACGCCTATCTTCTCATCTAATATATTTATAGAGCTTTTTATGTTTTCTTTAATCGTTTCACTTAGAGTTAGGTTTAGTTTTTTGTAGAGTGCAGTAAGTGACTGAATCTGTGACTTATACCCATTTAAAGCTATCTGAACTTGTGCGTTTTCTGTATTGTGAAAAGAACTTAGTGGAGTACCAAGAGAACTATAACCTTTCACCTCATATTCATCTAAAAATAATTTATAAAGCGGTGCATACTCTTGTATATCTGATGCAACTATGAGTATTTCATTACTATCTTCTCCATCTTCAAGTAATTTTCTAGTGATCCTTATAGCTGTTTTTACTTCATCTATATTATCAAACACTTCATTTGATGGTTGTATTAGTTTTGAATTATACGTAATTTCTGTGTGTTCTTCTATTCTTGAATATTTTGAAAGTTTTTCTAATATCTGCTTTTGTTTGTTAGATTTAATATAACTAATATCTTCAATCACAAATGAATCTATAAATATTTTATTGTAACCATCCATTACATAGCTATCCCAGTTATCAAGCACTACTTCTTCTATATCTGATATGTCAGATAAATTATGTGTCTGTTTATACTCTTGATAAACTTTGTTAATTTTTACAATTGCATCTAATTTTTTACCACAAAGTCGACTTTTAAACTCAACATTATTTCTTTTACACTTAATGATAAAGCTAAAAATGGTATTTAAGCTTACTGACTCATCAGTAAGATAAGAAAAATAATCTATTTTATGGGTTTGAATGATTTTGTAGATAATAGATGAAGCAATTGTTTCATCTATTAATATTTCAAAGTTTTTACTTTCAAACGTTTCCAATATCAAATTATCAAGAGTAATTACTTTATCAAGAGGTTTAATAATAGCTTGTCTTTTTAAATCTCTTGCCTTTTGGTTTGAGTAAGTAATATATAAGTTTTGAGATATATTATTCATATGGTACCTATTATTTTATCAAGTGTATATTTCATATCTACATCTAAGTCCATGTTTTTTTGCATCCAGTTTATATATCCCATATCACTATCGCACACATCACTGATTTTTTTGCCTTTATGTTTTCCGAATTTAAACGTTTCTATAAAAATTGGAGTTTTTGTAAGTTCTTCCATTTTTACCATAGGATTATCCTCTGGGAATTGCTCTTTAGCAAGAGTCACAAGTTTAGATAGTAATAACTTCATAACTAATACATCACCAATAGCATCATGCGCTTTTATAGTTATCTTGTATTTATCAGCCTCTGCTTGTTCCTCTTTGTATAGTTCAAGTGCATATCTAAGATATTGTAGTGCTTTTGATTTTTGCTCTGATAGCAAATGTTTAGCAACTCGTAGGGTATCTATGATTCTTAGTTCAGATACAAATCCTTCTTTCTCAATCATTCCCATATCAAATGGCATATTATGAGCTATTAGAAAGTTTTCTTGACTATTTAGTGATTGTAAGGTTTTATAAAAATTAGTTTCTGGAAATAAACCTTTACTCTCTATCAAATTAGGAGTGATTCCATGAACGGCCATAGCATCTATTTTTATAGGTAATACTGTGCTACAAAGTTCATCAAAAACTTCAACTTCACCTTTAGTATCAACTATCATAGCCCCAACTTGTATTATTCTATCTTCTTCTTGAGTACCTGTTGTTTCGGTATCAAATAGTATGTATTTTGGCATTATCGATTTTCCTTTATAAATTTACAAAAAATATATTCTCCACCAATATTTTCTCTATTATTTTCAAATGTGGAAGATGTATTGAATTAGATTTAAAATTAAACTTTTATATTATAAATAAACTACTTGACAGCTTCATGTCTGGATCAAATTGTCACTTATATTTCTCTACTAACTTCCAAACTTTTCAACATTCTTTTCTTTAAAATATTTAGATATACAATAACTTATGTTAGTCAATATTAAACTTAAAATTATATCAAATTTACAAAGATGACATTTGTGTGACAAAGTATGGTTCTAGTATTGATAGCGAAGCTTTTAAGGTGTTTATTTACTCGCAGATATACTATTTTAATTGTAACACCAATAATCTTCACCATCTTCATCTTATGTTATAAACATACGATTGAGTACTTTTCTTTTATCTAAATAATCATCTGAAACTTGATACAAAGTATCCTCACATCAAAAGTCTATCTCTTAATTATTCTTACGATAAAAAACCCATAACAGGCTCCTTAGAAACATTTTTAACTGCTATCTCATCTTCAAGTCTGTCTATAAAGTCTTTTGCATCAGAAATGGGTCTAAACCTATTTTGTCTAGCAACTGCAGCAAAGTCTCCAGGAGTAAAATATCTCAAACTCTCAACTGTATTTTTTAAAGAAGTAGATGGCGTTGACAGCTTCAATTCTTCACAATAATATAAGAACATATTCCAAGCTTGTTCTGATTTTAGGAAATCAAATTCTAACTTCAAATCAAATCTTCTCAAACTTGCTTTATCAAGATTATCCATTAGATTAGTAGTAGCTATAAAAATGCCATCAAAGTTTTCCATCTGAACCAACATCTCATTTACTTGTGTTACTTCCCAACTCTGTTTTGCCTGTGTTCTATCGGCTAGAAAGCTGTCCACCTCGTCAAATACCAACACAGCATTTTCCTCGGATGCTTCTCTAAAGGCATCTGCTATATTTTTTTCAGTTTCACCAACCCACTTACTTATAAGATCACTACCCTTTTTAATTAATAAGGGTTTATCAAGAACATCAGCTATATATTTTCCAAATGCACTTTTACCAGTTCCTGGTGCACCATATAAACATAGTCTAGCATTCCCAGTTTTTTTAATACCCAATGCTAATTCATCAAGATTAGTAGTGGTATTGATAAATTCTGGTTTATATATGCTTGGCAATGATAGATAACTATTATTCTTTATCTCATCATAACCTTGAGCTTTCAATGTATTGTTTAACACACGGGTAAACGCTTCTTTACTATTAACAGTTTCGATAGAACCTATTACTTTTGCAGTAGTTGATATAAGTGCTGGTGCTATATTTTCATTTTGAGCCAAGCTTTTTATACTTTCATCATTCAGTAAACCATTACTGTAGTTTCTTATAATCTCTTCTCTTTTAGACTTTTTTGGTATTGGTAATTCTATATTCATATCAAACCGTCTAACAAGTGCATTGTCAATACTTCCAATATTATTTGTTATCCATATAGTAGGTATTATATTTGTCTCAAGTACCCTATTTATCCAAGCCTTGTCTTTTTGTCTAACAGGTGGTGAAAAAAATCCACCACCACTTTCAAATATATCTTCTGCTTCATCATACATAAGCAGAGTTTTTTTATTTGAAAGTAAAGCTTGAGCTGATTTATATGCTTTTAATCTCTTTGTTCCCTCAATAGGCTCATCATCTTCGTCTGTATAACTTACTTCAAATAGTTGAGTATTTATTTTCTTTGCTATCACTTTACTGAGCTCTGTTTTTCCAGTTCCAGGTCGTCCATAAAGAAGTATATTTACACCCTTTTGTTTCGTTGAAATTGCATTTTCTAAATAAGGGACAAGTATATCAATGTCGCTACTGAGATGTTTATAATCTTTTAATTTTAATGAACTTTTATTACAAACTTTTATAGAGTCCTTAATCATCACAGATATATCTTCATCAAGATTTAGCAAGTTGTCTAAGAAAGTATCATTAATAGAGTCTAGTTTTCTATCAAGTGAAGTATTACTTTTCTTATCGATAGTTATTAGTGAAGATTTACTTAGTTTAGAATCACTAGCAAATGCACTATCAATATGTTTTTTCTTAATATTTAAAATAACACTTAATGCTCTTTTAGTTTGCGTAGTATTTAACTCATTCCCCAGTAAGCCAACAGCATCATCAAGTAACTCATATTGTTTTAGTAGTGTAAGAAACTCTAATAACTGTTCTTCATATCTATTTAAGTGCATAAGAGATGATATTTGCGTTATATTTTTTGACAATAATTTGTTACTTTTAAACTTCTTTTTATTTTCTAGTTTCATTAGATTGTCATTAAAGAATGCAATAGCTTTTTCTCTGGTATTATCATCTTCATCATCATTTATAAACTGATTTCCATCTAAAAAAGCCAATATATTATCTCTAGAAACATTATTGTCTTTATCAATAAATTCTCTATGACCACCAAGGTTCAATATTATACGTAGTATCCAAAGAGATGCTTTATCAATGAGCCTTTTGTCAATTAGTTCTGTTTTATCAAAATCTATTGCTGTGTTAGTAGTTGTATATCTTTTTCTTCTTCTCATATTAATTCCTCACTTTTTATAGTAGAAGTATAAGATTAATAATGGACACCTTAATGTCTGGATATTTATAAATTTAAAAATAGAGTACATTTATGGTAAAACTTGACTCGCTGGTTATGTATAATTTATTCATTATGCTCTTTAGTACCATTTTAGCATTATCAAAAGGTCAGTGCCAAAATAGAACGAATAGTGTGAATGATGCTAATGTGTAGAGAAGTTAATGGAAAAAATAATAAAGGAGCATAAAGTTTAGTTGAACTTCATGCCTCAAGGGAAGTAACTTAGCATGTCACTCAAAATCTACAATATCTATTGTTTTTCTAGTTTAGATTCAGATTAGTTTTCTCTATTACTAGATATTTATTCAGAAATGTAGCTTTTTAACTTTGTAATTGTGTTGGTTCAACTATTTTCATGTGAGGCAACCAATATTTGACAATTGGAAAAAATTCCATTGCATTTGATACTTTTACTACTATTTCCAATGAACCATCTTCGTGAATGGATTCAATAATCAGGGAAGGAGATATAGGTTTTCTTTTAATATATTTTGCTATTTCACTGTTAACAAATATTTTTACCTCAAATGGCTTTTTTGTTTCATCAAACCAGATGGAAGTAACTTTTCCAAGTAATTCTTCTAAATTATTATATGAAACTTCCTATCTGAGGTTGAATAACTTTAATGCGAGAACATAGGAGAAAAATAAGTCGTAGCACTTAATAAATCTGATTATTTACCTTAAAAGCAATCATTACCTATACTTTCATTTTCCCAACTAGAAAAACTAACCTTTTCATTTTTCTTTAATTCTTCAATATGTTTTCTTGAAAACTTAATAGAATATCCATGTTTTATTTTGCCTTTACTATTTGGCTTTTTTTCACTGCCCGTTTTATTAAATATATCTGGGATATCATCAATTTTCACACTAATTAAATAAAACTTCTTCTCATCATTTAAACACACTAGCAAACTAAATATTGGTGTTAATTCAGAGCTGTCGCAAAAATCATTCAGCTTATCTATATGGGCAGAATCAAGGTTGTACATTAAACTCACTGTTGAATCTTTTTTAAACTTTCTTGTTTTAACAGAAATCGCATATCGTTTGTGCTCACCATTAATTTCTTTACTACAAATTAAATCTGCAGCATCATTCTCAACACATGCAACTTCATAACCTTTTTGTACAAAGTCATAAGCAACTAATCCTTCTCCTAAATCTCCAATTTTTGCTGCACGATGAAGATTATTTTGTTTGCTAGTAGTGCTACCATCTATATCAACATTATGTATATCCTCATCTTCATTATTGGGTATTTCCATTCTTTCTTTAAGTTGAGTAATTAACCATTCACCTTCTTCTTCATCTAAATCTAAAACACATTCAACAATATTACAAATTGCTGCTTCCCAACCACCAATATCTCGAGCGTAAGTGTAAATATTATTGTACTCAACAATATCTAATTCACCTTTGGCTGCATCTGTCATGCTACCTCCTACTTCCTCGTTTTCAATTGCCTCAAGCCAATCCATACATATTTCATCTTGTTTGTCTTGATTTTCTAAATGTAGATTTTTTAATAACTCTTTCATTTCAATCCTTTTTATTTCTTAAAATTAGTCTACCATTTCAATGTCTCATAAACATCAAATTAACAGACAGTTACAATGTTTCTATTGTTAAATTAGTATGTTACGGCTAGAAATATAAGTAAAGAGAATTATTGAAATTATAACTTTTCTAATCTTCTTTCTAAGGTTAAAACGCTTTGAGGCCATTTCATACCGAAGTCCGGAAAATTAGATCTTTTAGAAAATAATTCTTTTGCCCATTCTTTATTTTTAAGCTTGAAGGATATTTCATAAGCTAATGTAATACATTCTTCTTTATACTTTAGCCTTTTTTCTATATCTTTATATATTTCAATGGCAAACTCTTTATCATCTAGGTACAGAGTGCTCACAATAAGCCCTGTTAAGTTTATAAGAGTGAAGAGATATTCATCATTGATTTTTTTCTCTTCTTCAATTGCTTTGATGAATAATATTTTCGCCCAAACTTTGTCTTTTAATCCATTTACAACTGAGATAGATCTAGCTAAATCCTTATAATCTTCAAAATCTTTTGCAAGATTTTCTAGCTCTATATATATTTTTTTTGCCCATTTCTTATCATTAAGCAGCTCGACATCTGCTATCGAATCTGCTAAATTAATATATTCATCAAAGTCACTTGCTATCTTTTCTAGCTCTATATATATTTTTCTCGCAATATCTTTATCATTTAGTACTCCTTCATCAGCAATTGAATCTGCCAATTGTAAATAATCGTAGAAGTGTTCAAATTGCTTTTCTGTACTGCCATTGAATAATTCCTCTAGTTTGCTATTGTCTTTATGTTTTAACTTTATTTCATTTATTAAATTATTCATTATTATCCTTTTAGAAATATACTTTTTTATGCTCAAAAGAAAAGTAGCAATTAGTGTAGCATTTTAACATCTCCCAATTGTCTCATAAACAGTTTGTAGTCAAAGATAAATAAAAAACTACTAATTTTTTATTTTATTCTGCTTTTATATTCATCTTTTGCACTGGAAGATACATCTATGTCTTTATCTTTTGTAAGTTGCTTTATGGTAGCTGTATCAATTAGTTCGCTGGCTCCATATTTTACTAAATTATATCTAACCAATGGGTTTTTGTGATTTGCCAAGATATTGATGATTTTGCAAGCATATTCTTGTTTAAAGCCCTCGATATTCGATGCTATGGAACATAGGTACGTTATATTATCTGAGTTAATAAACTTCATTAATTTATTATGACTGATATATTTAGCAGCACGTGAATTCGACAAAATATTATTAATTACAGTAGAGTTTGTATCATTTATTAATATATTGACCGCTTTTTTAGTCAAATGATAATGGTTTGATATACTTTTTCTAATATCAGGATTGTCAGATGTAGCCAATAACGTAAATATTTTTCTGTTCTCTCTGGCATCATCAATATTTCTTGAAATATCTTCTAAAAATTGATGTCCAACTTGTACATTTTTTCCATTAAGTGTAAGTTCTATTTTTATTGTTTGTTTTTTCATTTATAACTCCTGGATTTGTATAAATAATTATAACTCAAAGGTAAGACATCTTTATGTCTGTTTTAGATTGGTATTTACAATCCCTATAAAGTACCCTACACATCTTTAGGAATTGAAATAGTGGAAGTATTATAGGTTTCGCATTCACTCAGTATAAAATGATGAAATAATCATATTAATTAAATAAAATAATATATTTAGCATTAAACGTTTATAATACAAACTAATTATCTAATTTTAGACTCACATTAAATTAACTATTTAATTGAAAAGTCTTAATAATAAAGCATCAAAATAAAGGGAAGATTAAATGGCGGAAATGAAACCAGCAGTAGTAGACACTTTTCAGAATCAAAGTGAAAAAAAATCCTATAAATTACTTCAAAATCTAGATGACACTTATATGGTTATTTATGAACCATCCATAGGATTGCAAAAAAAAAGAACACCAGACTTTATTTTATTATCTCAAAAATATGGATTGATTGTACTTGATGTAAAATATGTAAAACTCTCTAATATCAAAGAAAGTAATCATCACCAAATCACCAAAATATCTGGTGAAAAAATTACAAATTTTTATCAGACTGTAAAAACCTATGCTTATACAGTAAATAATCAATTAGTCAAAGAATTTAAAGAGGATGCAACAATTGTTCATTCAAGCAGCAGTAAGATGGCAGGGAAGTTGAAATTTCCACATTCTAGTGGATTACTTTTATTTATAGATGATGCAGATAGATATACTAATGAAGATGTTTCTAAAATCTTATCTTTACAAGAAACTGATTTTTTAATAGTTAATAAAATTCAGAGTATTCAAGATGAACTAGCAGAATTCATAGTTAATTTAAATCGCCCTTTTGTGAGGGGTTTGACATCATTCATGCAAGGAGAAATATTGAAAAAGATATATATTAATAGTGATGCATCTGCAACAGATTTTATTGGTACAATGAGTAGATTTAACATTCCTTTTAATAAAGATTTTAAAGAAGTATTAGAAGGGTCACCTTTTGAAAAAAGTAAACAATTAAAAAAGAACCTTTTAGCATATACGACATTTTCACAGAATTCAATAGATGTTGCAAATAAAAACCTAAATTTAGGGTGTGAAAATATAATTGAAAAATTAAAAGGCTATAAGCAAGAACTAGAAGAAGAAAAATTTACAGTTGCAGTATTTGGTTATTTTAGTACGGGGAAATCCACATTTTTAAATACCTTAATGGGAACAAATAAGTTACCTATGGAGGAGGATAGATCTACTGCTACCTTCACTAGACTTAGGCATTGTGATGAGCATGAAGATTTTAATGATGGTGATATGCAAGTTATCTACAAAGATGAAATTGATATTTCAATATCATACAAAGAATCTATTAATAGGCTGAATTTTTCTGGACCTGATGAAAAGAAATATATAAATTATTCTGAGTTAACATCATTCAAAAATGAGTTATCAAAAAAATTAAAAGAAATAAAGATAAAAGATTTTGACTCAGAACAAAGAGATAATATTAAAAATTCAAAAAAAACACTTGGATTTATTATCGATAACAATATCCCATATGGAACATCTGACAAAGTTGCACAAAAGGATATTAATGCATTTTTAACGGATGACAAAAAAGCATTTGGAATATCAGAAGTTATTTATTATCTTAATAATAGGTTACTAAAAGACATAGAGATAGTTGATACACCAGGTTATGGCAGTGAGAATACAATGGACACTTTTAAAACTCAAAACTTTGTTAAGAATGCCAATGTATTGATTTTATTAACTGAAGCGAAAGATCCTATGTCAAAAGAAGATGAACATAAATTTTTGGAAACTTATGAAAATATATATAAAGCTGAAGATGGCAGTGTAAATACAGATAACCTATTCCTCATTGCTAACAAGGTAGATGAATCTACGAAAGCGATCCAAAAAATAAGAGATTCTATTGTCAATAAAATTGATGATAATTGGGAAGACAGTTTAGTTTTAAAAAATGATCAGATATTTACAATGTCAGCAAAGTATCATTACGATAATATTCATACGGGAGGTTCAGATATTGTCAGTACAAATATTAATGAAAATGACTTAATTGATTTTGAAAAAAATTATTCAACTTTTTTAACTATGAATAGAGATCAAGAAATAATAAAAAACAGTTTTAAAAACATAGATGATGCGGTTTCTGAGATGAGTCATATTTTCAATAAAGTTACTACAGAAATAGAGAAAGATATAACTGAGATAAAAACCAAAATAACAAAATTTAAAACTAATAAAAAGGAAATATTAGAAACATATGATATGTTTCCAGCAGTCATTAATGATATTGTTAATATATTACGTGAATCAATAATTAAGGATCTTGACAATCAAAAATTAAATGACACGAAAAAAACAGAAGAAGCATTCATAAGATTCCTAAAAAATAACAAAAAGTCACCAAATGATGCGTCAAAATTGCAAGCAAAACAATTTTATAGTGATCTTAGCAAAGCAATTTTCAAAAAAATCTCAGAGAGAAACCATTCTAGATTTAACATCGAATTAATAACAGCAGTAAAAAAAATAAATAAGTTCACAGATAAGTATTCACAAGAAATAGAATCAGAATATGGAATAACTGGGTTAGAAAAACAAATATCATCTCCTACTATTTCATCCTACAATACTGGAAATACGGACTTCGAGAAGGGAGTTCTAAATTCTATACTTGACATCATTACATTTGGAAAATATGTTGATGCAGGTGATTATGCAAAAAAAATGGCTTCTAGATGGGAAGATAAAACATATAGTAATTTACTGCACGAAGTTAACGATAATAATCGAATATCAATTGGAAATATTCTTGGGGAGTTCAGAGTACAGAATAATGTTATTGTAGATAGCATTGGCGATAAACTTGTTGATGTAGAGAATAACATTATTAAAAGACAAAAAGATAGAGCAGCCTACAATGAAAAAATAGAGAAAATGAAGTCAACTTTTATTAAAATAAATATACTTAAGGGTAAAATTAAAAAGCAAAAAAATGGTCTATATAGTTAAAAGATCCATAAATGAAATTAAATTATAAGTATGATGAAGGGTTAGAATTTATACAATATTCTTCCAATGAAGAACTTAATTTCCTAGTTGACCTATATAGAAGTGAAGCTAAACTAACAGAATCAATAACTTCTGAAACTGAATACAAAAGATACAGTCCAAACCATCACAGATATTGGAAGTTAATTGTAGCTGAGTTACAATTTTTTGGAGGAAATACGCTTTCAAATACTGCCAGGGGATACGGTGTTTTATATAAGCAAATAATATGTGATGTTTGCGATAAAGTACTAATTAGTTATGATAGAAATGCTGATGTTTCACAAATTGAAAAAGTATTGATCTTTGAATGTATAAAGAGAAGTATTGAACATATGGACTTATCCGAGTATCAAACTTTCAAAGAAGAGTTTAACTTTACACAAATTGAGAAAATCAACGTTATAAGGGAAATCAAAAAAAGGTTTTTAACGGATAAGGCTTTTTTTAAAAAAATTATTGAGGTTTTAATTGCAAGCTTAGTGAAACTCAGATTCAAACATGTTGCAAAATTTGCTCTTCCTTTTGTAGTCAATAAAACAGCAGCTTTTCCTGTGAGCATTGCTCTCAGTCTAAAGACAATATCAGATCCTGCTTTTAGAATTACATTGCCAAGTGTAATATATATAGCATATTTAAGAGAACAGCATAAAGAAAGAGATTTGAAATTTAGACGTAGATTTTACCCACAGTTAGGCTCTATACTTAGGACAGAATTGATTAATGGAGTAGCAGATCATAGTGGAATATATATTGGAAATGATCAAGTCATTGAAATCACTCAAGAAAATGGTTTTGGAGTAGTGAAGAATACAGACTTAAATGACTTTGTTCATAGCTCATTTGCAAGAACTGGTAGTACAATTTATATCGCAATTGATAGATTGTCTAAAGATGTTATTTGCAATGAAAAACTATCAAATACCGCGAAGAAACATATTGGGAAGAGAAATACGTATCAGCTAATGAAGGATAATTGTCATTCGTTTGTTCATAAATGTATAATAAATGAAGATTTTGTTAAAATTACTTCACTTTGGAAATTCGAAGAACTAACTAAAAGTATCAGCAAAAATTTAAATAAGAATAGATTGGTTGAATGGGTTGTTTGTGATATAAATCCACTTGAATATAAAAGTAATAAAATATGGAAAATTGAGGATGAAGTAGTATGATAAATGCACAGAGTAAAATTGAATTATTAGGTGAAGCAAGTAAAACTCATGAAATATTAAAAGACATACAAAGTTTAAAGAATATACTTAGTAATGATGAAAAAGTAAATTTGGATAATATTTGTGATAAATTTGATGATTGGGATGTAAAACTATCTGATAATAGATATAGAGTTGCCATAATTGGGACAGAAAAAGCTGGAAAATCAACTTTTGCCAATGCACTACTTAGAAAAGATTTTCTTCCAGAAGATGAGGGAAGATGCACATTTACAACTACTACCATAGAATCTAGTAAAACTGAAGATAATGCAGTAATCGAATTTTTTACTAAACAAGAGTTTATAACTAAGTTTCATTCTTTGTGTGAAGAGGTGGAATTTAAATGCAATTATACTACAGTAGTTATGTCAGAACTAAATGAGTTTTGTGATAAAACCAATAGTGCTATTGCTACAAGTAATGCAGTTGATGATATTAGAATTATTATTGAGAGCAAAGAACAAATAGAGGAATATTTATCAGGTCCTGTGAAAACTTTTATTGGTCAGGATATAGATAATATCAAATCATTTATTACTGATAAAATAAAAGCTAGAGCAGTAAAAAATATAACTATAAAATCAACTCAATTTAATGACCAAGAGAATCTCATTATATATGACGTCCCAGGTTTCGATTCTCCTACAAAATTGCACCTAGAACAAGCTAAATGGTATATGAGAAATGCGGATATTGTGATTATGCTTGTATCTATTGCAGATAAAGTCGATTTCGTAAAAGCACAAGCTGATTTTTTAAACGATACAAAAGATAGGTATGGGCAAAAACTATCAAATAAATTAATTGTAGTGGCAAGTAAATTTGACAAGCATATAGTTGATGATAAAAACTCGTCTGAGACTAAAATAACTAAGTCTTATCAACTCTTATCGGATGAATTGGCAAAATTCGGGTTATACAAAAAAAATAACCTTTTCAAAGCTTCTTCTCTAGGGTTCTTAGAAAAGGAAAATATTGTAAATACACAATATGCATATCCCAATTTAAAAAAGCACAATTATATTGATGGTATTGAAATTGTGGAAACAAGGTTAGAAGAATTTTTAAACGGAGAAGCACTAGAGATATTAAGTGATAATTTTAATATTGATCAACTAGAAGCACAAACATTAATACATAATTTCAAACGAGACTACAATCCTAAAAGAGATGCAAAGAAAAAAAGAAATGAGGAAATATTACTTATTGACAAGAAATGGGATTTGATTAAAAAGAATATTAAGTTAAATCTGACAAAGCTTCAAGAATCAATTAAAACTACAAAATTTGAGTTTAATGAGACTATTTCAACTAAAGTAAGTAACGACTGGATAGAGGACCTAATAGCTGAACTCCCAGATGATTTAGAAGAAGCAAAATCTGAACTAGTAGGAGGAAGAGCTTCTGTTGAACAAGCAACAATAGTAAATGATAAAATCAGAGCAAAACTTTGGAAAAAGTCGCTTGATAAAATAGTAAATATTTCCACAAATGCTATTACTGTTGAAAATAGTAATAAAAATGATGAGATTATAAAAATAATATCAGAAGTAATATTCGAAACTAAAGAAATGATGAATGATGAAAAAACTGAATTATCAAACAATCTTAATTTAATAACTGATAACTTTAAATATGATGCAAAATCTTATAGACCTTTAATTTTAAGGTTTTTAAATAATGTTTTTGAAATTTTAATTTTAAATAGAATTACAAATGATGAAAATGACTCAAGAGTAGCACGATTTAAAGCTCTAAAAACGGATATTGAGGCTTTACTAAATTATAGTGATTATGACGATACTCTAGGATTTTTCAATCAGCCCTTCATAAAGCAATTGTTGATACAAGATACTAGCTATTCTGTAGCAAAATCAAATATTGAAAATCTATTAAAAGGGGCTAAAGTTTCTACTCAATATGATCAAGTACTTATGGAAATAAGCAATGATTTAAATGCGTTAGGTGAGATATTTAATCAAATTTTGCTTAAAGCTATCGATATAGAGTCTCCATTTAAAGCATCTTTAAATGACCAAGTTCAGGCAATACTTACTGATGTAGATAAAACTAGTGAATCGAAGATAAGAGAATTCTTAATAAATAATATTGAAAGTATCGCAATAACAGAATATAGTAGATTATCAATTGATCAGGAGTTGGCTGAAAAAATTGATACTGTTATTTCTAAAATAAGTGTGTCCAACGTATTGTAGATTTAAAATCTAAATTATTTTTGGAAGTTTTAGAGGGATGAGAAGACAATGAGTAAAATTACAAGCAACTATGGGAATGCTTCAAGAAACTTTAAAACTGTAAGAAGCAGTTTGAATTAAGAATGCATAATCACATAAATATTAAATCTAAATACAAGAAAATTAAATTACTTAGAAATTAATTTTGCTTATCGATTTTCTGCTGTAGCCACTTATCTATGACGTCTTCATCCCAAACTGTTACCCTTGGGCTCAACTTTAATGGTTTAGGAAATTTATTTTGTTTAACCCACAACCATACAGTACTTTTACCAATACCTACTTTTTCACTAACTTGTTTTACTCTCAGAAAATTTCTCATTTTAATCCTTTTAATTCAAGTTATTAAGTGTAGTTACTTTCCTTTATAATATAATCTTCTTGTATTCTAAGTAGATTATCATATAAATGAATTTCAAGGTAATTGAATAATTCATATTACTTAGCAAGTGATCGTAGATGTTGATGACAACTAATAATTACACATTAAACTATTGTATTTTCGTAATCTTTAAGTTTTATGACTTTTTTAGTTAATTTTGATATTATACACTTCTACTTTCTAATGGGGATGATTTGGTTTCGATTAGAGCAGTGAGGATTAGTTGCATGTCGGCCTGAACATGCCGTTACACGG